>JAABUU010001376.1_pt1 | contig 41411 bp, 43 predicted proteins | sample 5559301 | NCBI WGS metagenome assembly JAABUU01 (sample SAMN10711884, study PRJNA513360) | rock metagenome | isolation source: Antarctica rocks | place: Antarctica: Victoria Land, Richard Nunatak white | reverse complement strand
CCGCCGGGCGTCTGCTGCACGCTCGGCGCCGCTGTCGCGGGCGTCTGCGGCTGCGCGCCCGGCGCCGCTGTTGCGGGCGCCTGCGGCTGCGCACCCACGGCCGCCGCGCCGCCCGGCGTCTGCTGCACGCTCGGCGCCGCTGTCGCGGGCGTCTGCGGCTGCGCACCCGCCGCGCCGCCTGGCGTCTGTGACTGCGCGCCCCGCGCCGCTGCCGCGGGCGTCTGCGGCTGCGCGCCCGCGGCCGCCGCGCCGCTGGGCGTCTGCTGCACGCTTGGCGTCGCAACCGCGGGCGATCGCGGCTGCGCGCCCGCGGCCGCCGCGCCGCCGGGCTTTTGCGGTTGCGCACCCGCGGCCGAAGCGGCGCCAGGCGACTGCGGCACGCTCGGCGCCGCTGCCGCGGGCGTCTGCGGGTGCGCGCCCGCGGCCGCCGCGCCGCCGGACGACTGCTGCCCACTCGGCGACGCGGCCGCGGGCGTCTGCGGCTGCGCGCCCGTGGTCGAAGCGGTGCCAGGCGACTGCGGCACGCTCGGCGCCACTGTCGCGGGCGTCTGCGGCTGCGCACCCGCGGCCGAAGCGGTGCCAGGCGACTGCGGCACGCTCGGCGCCGCGGCCGCGGGCGTCTGCCGCTGCGCGCCCGCTGCCGAAGCGGCGCCAGGCGACTGCGGCACGCTCGGCGCCACTGTCGCGGGCGTCTGCGGCTGCGTGCCTGCGGCCGAAGCACCGCCGGACGACTGCTGCCCGCTCGGCAACGCGGCCGCGGGCGTCTGCGGCTGCGCGCCCGCGGTCGAAGCGCCGCCAGACGACTGCTGCCCGCTCGGCGTCGCGGCCGCGGGCGTCTGTGGCTGCGCGCCCGTGGCCGCGGCGCCGCCGGGCGACTGCGGCACGCTCGGCGTCGCGGCCGCGGGCGTCTGCGGCTGCGCGCCCGCGGCCGCAGCGCCACCGGATGACTGCGGCACGCTGGGCACTACTGTCGCGGGCGCCTGCGGCTGCACGCTCGCGGCGGCCGCGCCGCCAGGCGACTGCGGCACGCTCGGCACCGCTGCCGCAGGCGGCTGCGAGGCAGTTGGGGTTGGGCCACGGGTGGCGGAGGACCGGCCACCTGGGTCGGCCGGCGTCAGCGGCAGGCCCCGGCGCGCTGGAGATATCCAGCGGCCCATGTCGTAAGTTAACATATATATATACGTGGGTGTATAACTTGTATATATATAAGTAGAGTATGGCGTGACGCACCTGCGCTGCGGCTCTATCTGCTTCCTCTGGGTTTAAAACCCAACAATACCACCTGCTCTAAGGGCAGTCTGCCCATAAATGGGTCGGGTTGTGACACCCCTGGGCTGCGGGGGCGTGCCCCTGCTGGGCCCCCTGTGTGCCAGCCTATGGGTGAAGGCGCCCTCCGCACCTGCCACCGGTGGCGCGCCCGGAGCGGCCGCGGGCGCTGCTGCTGCGCCGCTCGGCGGCGGCGCCCTGCACGGCAGCGAGCGCAATTTCGAGGCCGCATCAAAGCCTTGGCATGCACATCACCAAGAGCATGCGCTGTGACAAGATGAGCACTACACTCTGCTGCGAGACACCCCCTGGGCGAGCGTGCCAATAACGCAGCCTTCACAGAGAGCACAGCGCCTGCACGAGGGACACCAATTTGCACTATGCAGGCCGGCTGCGGGCGGCGCACGACGCAGGGAGGCTGGCCAGGCGCGGCAGCAGCTGGCCGACGTGGCTGTTGCCCGCCACACTCACGCTCGCCAGTTTAGGGAGGCTCTCCCACGAGGACGGCACCGGACCTGTGCAGCGCACACGGCGTGCACTTGTTCACATTTTTAACATGGCGCAGAGACTGGACAACACCCCCGCCGCGCCTCACACATGCAGGCTCCCCGCGGCGACACAGTTGCGCGCTCGCGCCTGCCGGTCTCTGCACAGTCCAGGGACGGCTCAGGGGAGGCACGCGGCAGCGGGCGGGGCAGCCGAGTGCTCTACCACTGCTCACAACATGTAATAACATTACATTACAGGGAAAATTATTCGATCATAACATAATAGGCGCAGCCGCACCGGACAGGTTGTTGCCGGCCACGCTGATGTCCGCCAGGTTGGCGGACTCGACCAGCGGCGGCAGCGGGCCCGCCAGCGAGTTATTGGCCAGCCGCAGCGTCTGCAGCGCCTCCACGCGCACCTGCGCGGTATACGTAGGGTCGAGCGAGCTTGTTCCGCTCCTGTGTCGCCGTTTTGCGATCGGGCCGCCCGCGCCTGCGCACCGCACACCCGCACCGCCGCGAGCGCGAGCTCGGCACAGTGCACGCAGGAACGGGGGTGCTCGCCACGCCGCCGCGCAGGGCCCTGAGCGCGCGCTGGCCCAGCAAATCTCACCTTCTGACAGTAATAAGCATGCAGCCGGCGTGTCGAGTGACCTGCGAGCGATGCATGAACAGAGCCGCCAGGCGGCCAGGCCTGCTACTGAGCGCCCACCCCGTGAGGACTGGCAGCAGGGGCGGGCGAGCGGCGCCGGCGCCGGGAGCGGGCCGCACCAGCTGCGGCGGCACAAAGCCGGACAGGCGGTTGTTGTCCAGATCGATCTCCTGCAGCGATGACAGGCGGCTCCACAGCTGCCCATCCAGCGGCAGCTTGCCGGACAGGTCCATGCCGCTCAGCTGCCTGCGCGCGGCGCCGGCAAAGTGAGCCCTCTGGGCCAGCCGCGATCCGGCCAAATGAGGCAGTTGGGACTTACGGAAGGCCTATGGTTCATAACACTTTTTCTCAATCGGCCCAAAGGCAGCGACATGCACTGGTGCACAATCCGGTCTGTGCCTGGGCAGCACAGCTGCAGCACTCAGCAGCAGTAGACCCCGCTCTACAGTGGGCCTGGCAAGACCATGCAGCCCCAAAGAGTCCCTACGGCACCCAGGTGATCGCTCAAGAGCCTGTGCGGTCACAGCCGCACGCGCTCAAGGAGACCAGCGAGCGGGGGTGGGGCGCACAAGCGCGTCACGCGGCCGGCGCCGTCGCAGGCGACGCCGACCCAGCCCTGGCAGGGGCTCGTGCCCGCCTGCCAGCTGCCCAGCCGCTGCCCGCTCGGATCCAGCGCGCCCTTGAGCAGCAGCAGCGCCATGCCCTGGTCGTCAGCGGGCGCGGCAGCCCCGTCCATGCCGTAGAATGCGCTGCTGCCCAGGCCTGCGCGCGCGCGCCGCCGGGGCGTGAGCGCCTGCTACAGCTGCTCGCCGTGCGCGCGGCGCCAGGCTGCAGGGGGCGGCGCGGCCGAGCATCGGCGCCCCCGTCCCTGCGTGCGGCGGCTGGCTGGGCGCGCGCAGGGTTAGAGCAGCCACCAAGCCGCACGCATCTGGTCTGCGTGTTTCCGACCTCTTGACATGCCCAACCTTCACCAACAAAGCTCTGAAAGTTGAATGAGAACCCTCGCGGCTCGCTGACCAAGGCTGTGCGGGGCGTGGCAGACCGGCAACCCTGCTGCCACCAGCCCAACCGGGGGGGTTGTTGTGCAATGCCCTGCTGGCAGGCACTATCCACATGAAACTTGCCACAGCCAGGCAGAGGTGCAGGTGTAGATGCACTGTCCCAGTGCAGAGCAGCTCCACATAAGGGCTCCGAACGCAAGCTCAGCACAGATACGGGCTACCTGGGCCAAGGCGCCAGAAGCGCACCTGACACCCCGGAGCCAGACCCCGGCAGGCCCTCCTGGGAGCCCTGCTGCTGCGCCGTCTGCGCAGCGGCGGCGGCCGCCAGCAGCAACGCCGCGGCCCATGTCCATGTCCGCAGCCCCATATCTGCGGCGCGCGCGAGGGGGTGATCGGCTGCAAGCACTGCGGCTTCTATCTGGCGAAGCTGTGAGCCCGCCTTCGTGCACGTCACCACACGGCGACACAGCAGTGTGATGGACAGCCAAACGCTGTCTGTCCAGGTTCCGCGCCGGCAGCGCCTGGCACCGGCGCCTGCTGTGTGCCTCAGCCAAAGCCTTGACGTGTCGGCACCCTCTGTGCACAGCTGTGCGCAAGCGCCGCCGTCACGCGGCCTGCGCCGCTGCGTTGCCTGTTCGGCTACCCGTAGGGCAGACATGCTGCGCAGGTGAAGCCGGCAGCCCGCCCGTGTAACTAGCTCGGTGCTGAGCGCTGCGTTGAGGGGCTGCGTCCCAGCAAACCCAATGCGCGGCGCAATGCACTCATGCAATGCACATGCGCCCGTTTGCTCTTCGACACTGCATGCAAATACCGCGCCCAACGAAGGCAATATTTGGACACTTTGCAGCCCGGCCCGGCCGCCAACTGGCCGCTTCTTCGCTCGCTGATAGTCACTCAGTGGCATGATTCCAAGGAAGCTGGCAGGGCTTCCGCGCAAGGGTGCAGGACACCAGCCAGCAGGTTGCCCAGTGGCACACCTGGGGCACTGCAACGCCTCACCCGGCTCTCACTGCCAGGCGTGTCAACACAGGAATGGCAGAGACGCTCGGGCAGGCATGCAGAGCCCCGCTTCCCTCCACCGCTCCTGCCCAACGCAGCTACCACCTGTGTCGACGGCCGGAGGCCAACACGCGTGCTGCACGCACCTAGCCGAGCGCCTCCGGCCTCGACGGGGCGAAGGGTTGCGCAGAACGGATGGGAGGCGGCACGCGCGTCACGCCAGCGCCTCAGTAATCTTGGCCTCCCATCGCCTGCCCATCGAACGCGATCGTACAGTCCATCGGGAGGCGATGGCTCGGAAAAAGGCACTTTTGCGGCCGCAGCCTACTTGCAAGGCGCCGGGCACTCACTGGTTCCTCTATTGGCGCGTGTAATTGTCGAGCTGTTGTTTTGCAGGCCCCCCCGTGGCACCAGTCTCTTGCAGGGCAATCAGGCGTGTTTGGGTGCAAGCGCGTATAGCAGGCAGCTGCCACACTGCGGCACCCTGGCCAACGCTGCCATGGAGCCCAGCACGCCTGCAAGCGATGCTGTGTTCGGCCACATTGAGCTGGTCAGCGCGGTGTTGGCAAGCTTGCAGATGCGCGAGCGCCTAGCGTGCTCCCTGATATCCAGCGTGTTCAGGATGGCCAACGCTGCGATCAACAGCTTTCAGGACGTGAGTTGCCTCAAATTTAGAGGCAACTTGTGCGTGTATAGCTGTGCAGTCAGCGATTGAAAGAGTGCAGACACCACACGCTCTGTGTTGCAAGCAATGCTGTGCTGGACACACTGACGCGTCGCGGTCTGAGTGCACATGAACACTGTAAAGCAGGGATCAAACACTTGAGTAGAATTTTGTCGAACCTGCTATGTTGAGCGCACTGGACGTGCGCTCCCAACCGCACCCCCACGTACAGAAGTAGTTAGACCCGAGCCGCACGCCTCTGCTTGCAGGCGGAGGTGCCCGACACGGCCGACGCTGCGGCCTGGCTAGCGCCGCGGCTGCCGTTTCTGCGCTCGCTGCACGTGCGCGCCGCGCGGACCAACGACGACGCTGCCGCGCCCGAGCGTATATACAGCGGCCCGCTGTGCCAGCTGCTGGCCGCGGACTCCCCGCCCGCTGCCCCCGCGCTCGCCCACCTGGTCCTCTTCACCGACTGGGACAAGGCGAGTGGCACCCTGGGATACAGCAGAGGGTGGGCGTTCCGGGCGAGTAGAGCGGCATTGGGCAACGCGCTCATGAGGCTGCTCATAGCAGGACATAGCATGCGCGGAAGAGTGCAACTCCGCCGCCGGACTGTCAATAGCTGTGCAGACACGCTCTTTTCACCTGGCTGCACTGACGACCGGGTCGGGGTCGGTCAGGGCACCGTCCTCTAGGCGGGTGTGAGGCTCTGGCCAGCTTATCGCCTGTTGCTCACCGCCAGCGCGCGCTAGCACTGTTGCATGGCGCTCCGGCCCGCGCGCCGAGACGCCCTGCCCTGACGAGCCCGCTGCCCTGACGCCTGGGCGTGGCGCGCGGGCACAGGACGCGGCGCTTGATGCGCGCGTGTGGGCCTGGGTGGCCGGCCTGCCGGCGCTGGCGAGCTTCACCTGCAGCGCGCTGCTGCCGCCCGGCGCAACGGCGGCGCTGTGCGCGCGCGCCTGCGTGCTGCGCGCGCCGACCGCCGCGCGTGCCGCCTGGCTGCCGCAGCCGCCCGCGGCGCGCGGCGGGGTTTTCGTGGAGACCCTGGTCAGCGTCGCCGGGGCGTCCAGCGCCAAGGCGGGCGCGGGCGCCGTGTGCGCGGCGCTCCTGGTGCGCGACTGCTGGGAGGGCGGCTGGGAGGGCGAGCACTTCGAGCCCGGCGGCAGAGCGGGCGCCTGGCTGAGTGTGCGGCCGTCGGGGGCGGGGGCGCGCGCGCGCCGCCTGGGCCTGACGCTGCACCCCGCGCCCGAGCGCACGCCCTGGGCGTGGAGCGGCAGCGATGCGCCGCCTGGTGCGGCGCTCGGCGTGTGCGAGGGCGCCTGCGACGTCGCGTGCAGCACGCCGCCGCACGCGCAGGCCGGCCAGCAGGCGCCTCCCCCCCGCCTGACTTTGCCGCCCCTGCCTCGCGGCGCATGCCCCACCAGGACGCGGGGCCTCCGCTTTGCTCGGGTGTATATGCACCGGATGCGTCCATGCGAGCGCGCACAGCACGCTGGAGGCGCGAGGCTCACCCTGTTGTGCACGATGTGGTGACGGCGCCCGCGACAGAGCAGCGCTTACTGTATTGCCAAACGTGTGCAGCCACTTGGGCGCTGCTTCAGATAGAGGCTCGGTAGCAGCAGTGATGATCTGCCGCGTAACATGCACGTCGCCCGGTCTCTGCCCTGACAGGGGGAATGCGGGGCCGCGCGCAGTTTGACCTGGCCTGCGCGCTGGCCGCCAGCCCGGAGCGCGTGCAGCGGCTGTCGCTGCACACGCACGCCGGGTGCGGCTTCGGCGGCATGCACGCCGCCGCGCGCACGCTGCGCCGCCTGGACCTGGAGATAGAGGGCGACCCGCCGCCCGCGCTGGACCTGTCCGCCCTCGAGCTGCTGCGCAGGCGCGCCCGCCGCCCGCGCCGCGCCTGCCGCGCGCCCGCAAATGGAGCGGGCGCACGTCAGCTGCCCCAGCAGCGCCCGCCCGGCCGCCCTGCCCGCTCATGCGCGTGCCGTGCGCGCGCAGCCTGCGCCCCTGTCGCTGGCGCGGCGGCCGGGGCCGATAGGCGTGGCATGTGGAAATGATATGGCTTTTTTAGGGTTTTGACACGCTGTGCGCGCCTGCGCAGCCTGCACGTGGCGCTGGTGCCCGCGCCGGGCGGCGCGCCGCCAGCCGGCGCGCTGCGCGCCGCGCCGTGCGCGCTGGAGCTGCCGCCCGCGCTGGAGCACTTGGAAGAGCTGCAGCTGCTGGATACGGCGGGTGACCTGGTGGTCCACCCTGCCGGCCTGGGCGCGCTGGGCGAGGCGCCGCTGCGGCGCGCGCTCGTGCTGCTACCGCGGCCGCCGGCGCCGGCGGCGCCGCCCGCGCCGCTGGCCGACGCGCTGCAGGCAGGCGCCTGCTTGGCGGGGCTGTAGAATCGCGCGCGGCGCTGTTATAGCTTGCAGTGCTGTACCCCGTTGCCCTGTGGGCGCGCGGGGGCCTGGCAACCCTGCGGCGCGCGTGCGGGGCCTGTTCAGCTGAGGCTCGGAAGCGCGCCAGCACCATTGGCTGGCGCGCAGTGGGCAGGATGCATGGCAGTCCCAGCCTGTGGGGAGTCGATCTGGCGAGCACCATCTCTCTGCTGGCCGAGGCGCGGAACCAGCGAGTCACGCCATTTCGCCTGCCCGCAGGGCAACATCACGCTCGGCGCGCACCGCAGCTGCGCGGACATCACGTTTGCGAGCGGGCGCCAGTGCGCATGCATCAGCACGGACGCGCTGCCGCACACGGCGGCCGAGCTTGAAACTGGCGCGCGGCCGGCGCTCACGCGGCTGCCGGGCTGGCCGACCGAGCGGCTCGTGCACGTGTGGGTGTGGGCAGGCGCTCGGCCCTTCTTCCTGCGCGTGGGCGGCTGCTGAGTGCGCGCCGCGCGCACATGCCGGCCGGGCCGCCCGCGCGGATGCGGCAGTGCGGGCGGCGCCGCGCTGCTGAACAGGACACGCGCCCAGCCTGCCGGGAAGCGCCAGGGCTGACTGGCAGGGGCTTGCGGCTTGTCAGGCCGAAGGGTGGCTGGCGTTGGTTGTGATAGGCTGGCCTCATGCAGAGGCTGGCTTCATGTACTGCCATGTATGTTGGCGCGCCGGTGTCAAGGCGCCGGCGGCCCAGAGTCGGCGGGCTGTGCGAATAACTGCTGCGCATCGTCTCGGAGCGGGCTGGCGAGTGAGTTGTGCTGGCTTTTGAAGGCGGCAGGAGGCAGCATTTTTGTGAGAGTGTGAGTGTGCGCGCGAGAGTGTGAGTGTGCGCGCGCGTGCGGCGTGCGCCCCCGCATGTGGCCGCCTGCCTGCGCACGGGCGGCTGGCTGCACTAGTACGCCACGCAGTCTTGCTTGGGCGGCCGGTCGTGCAGCGCTGGTGGTACAAAGGCTGCAATGGGGCTGCGAAACGCATGCATGACACAGCGACTGCACTCGTTGAGAGGGCCCCTCTCTTGAAGCACCACACTGAGCGCGAAGTGTTGGAGTCCTTTTTCTTGAAGAGGCGCTGCGGAGGCCTTGTCACTAGAAGCTCGCCTTCGACCTGGCGCCCTGCCAGTTTTGCTGTGATGCAGTGACTGTGTCGCAGAGTCCCGTTGCTAGGCTAGCAAAGTATTCATGTATTTCTTGACGTCTGTGCAAGAGCCTAGCTCTTCATATGCTGGGACCGACAGTGGTGTGCAGTGATGCTGGTCATGAACGAGTGTGTAAGGTTGCACATTCCCACTACCCCGCCATGCGCACTACCGTGGCAGTGCAGCACTGCCACATTTTGTCCCTCCGTGACCCACAAAGCTGAGTCGCCGCAGCGGAGGACTGCACTTATGCAGCTGGCCGCGCACTGAACCAACCAACCCCCAGACAAAAATGTGAGACCTGCTGCTGCGCCCCAAGAGCACCAAGGCAGCAGCCAGCTCCACGCAACAACACTCTCGGCAGCCTGGCCGCGCGCCAGCGATCACACACCACGGATCTGCACGACGTAAGCCCAGTCAGCCAAGCAGTGCCCAGAACTCAGCCATGTAAGCACAGCACAAGAGCACGCGCGGGCGCACCTTGCCAATGATGTGCAAGAGGGTGACGAAGCAGATGTAGCCCAGGCTCATTACCATCACCGCAGTCTGCGGCCGGCCCAACGCGCTCAGACCGCCGTACATATCAGAAGGCACAAGCTTGCACACGTTACAGCGGTGCGCGGCGACTGCTGTGGCGCACCGGCGATACTTTGATGCCGATGGTGTCGTCAGTGAAGAAGTTGCCAAAGCTCGCGCGCGCCTGGCCGCTACCACTGCCGCCGCCGCCGCCGCCCGCCGTGCGCGCTGGCCACACTCCGTGTGTGAGCACCAAGCATAGCACAGCGCTCGCATAGAACGCGTTGGTCGAGCACCATCTTCACTGTCCTACAGTACGCTCGGTCCAGGCCCTTCTGGAAGTAAAGCAACGCCGCTGTATGTGCACTGGTGAGGGTGGCACAGCCTGAGTGTGATTGTTATGGCCTGGTGCTGGGAAAGCCGCAAGCAGCACCCTGCACATACGCAGCCACCAGAGTACCCCCGCGCCCCGGACCAGCAAGATCACTGGATCAAGGCGCACTTGAGCGCTTGCGCAGGCCTGCCGCAGTGGGAGGGGCGCCTGCACTGCCGCGCGGGGCCGCGGCGGCGGCCTGCGATCCGCTGGCGCCCTTGGCCATCACGGCAAGAGAGCTTGGCTGGTCAGCGCCAGGCACACCCCACTCGCGCCCGCAGCTCGTTCAGACAAACGAGTGATCCTGCACGTAACAGCTCGCAAGCGCTTGCAGATGAGTTATTGTGTGCACCAAGTGCCTGCTGATGCACTCTCACACCAATGTTCTCCCAAGGCTTGGGAAAGCCGGTCGGGAGAGGAAGCGGAGTCCAGGGGCATAATAACCTGAAAAATGCCAGACAGACACAGTGCGCTTCACAGTGCGCTTCCAAGGCGTGCGCATATCCCAGTGTTGTACAAAGCAACATAGAGTTATCTCCTTCAGCGTTGCAGGCAGGCGCACACGGCCAGGGGTACGTGCGCAGGAGACCGCAGAATGGCCTCCGCGACTCCTCCCGGATATCCGGCAAAGGACGACGCACCAGCAAAGCCAGCAGGTGCAGACTTGTGCGAAGCGGGCGGCCGGGGAGGCGCCTTGGGCGCTCGCATCGCCTGTACCGCTCGTGCAGCAAGTCCAGAGGTGCAGCACCCGGCTGTGCTGTTCTTGCTTGAGCCTTGCTGCGGCGCGCAGGGCCCCCGCCGCAAGGCTACCCCGGCGCCGCACCTGACCAGAAAGGCATGTTCGGAGGCGCGCCCCGCGTATTAGCAAGCTTATATATAACACGCAGCAAACGCGCCACGTGCCCTTGCTGTGCACACTTAGACCCTCACGCTGCCCAGCTTGGCCACGCCTGACGTGCACACCTGCACACTGCACAAGAGCATCCAAGCAAGTGCCGCTCTGCTGGAGTGAATACGAACCTGCCTCGGGCGCAGGCAACCAGCAGCCTGCGGTCGGGTACCCGCAGCAAGGTGCCGCCCGCTGTGGCATCCGCAGCTGCTCGCCACCTCCCTCTTACCCTCGTGGCGCCCCTTTACAGCCTGGTAGCTTCAAAGCGTGTGTAGGTGTTGGCGACTGGTGTCCGGTCGCCCAGCAGGAGGTGCCAGGTGGCCCTGTTGCTGTGCCTGGAAGCTGCCCAGGCAGCGGGTAGGACAGTGCGCCGCTGCAGGAGTGCGTGAAAAGCTTGCCTCGGGGGCGGCAGGGTACCCGGGCGGGCCGCAGGGCTGGCAGCAGGGCGGCTACCCCGCGCAGCAGGGCTGGCAGCAGGGCGGGTACCCCGCGCAGCAGGGCTGGCAGCAGGGCGGCCCGCAGCCGTACGGCCAGCCGCCCCCGCAGCACTACCAGGTGCCTGGCCCGCCAGGACTGTGCGAGGGGCTGCAGACCGTGGCCCGCCTGTCCATGCAGAAGCACAGCAGGCTGCAGCCGAGCGGCCAGCCTTGTGCGCAGCGCCGGCAAATGGCTGCCCGCTTTGCGCCTTGTCTATCCACTGCCGCAGCAGCGCCTCCCCGTCATGCCTGCCTCGGCATCGTGCCCTTCACACACTGCCATCTCGGATGCAGTCTGTTCCACAAGTTGTGATTCGACTTGCAAGCCGTGCAGCGCCTGGTGAGCAGCAGCACATGCCAACACGCCGCCAAGCTCCCTGCCCCGCTGACACGCGGCTCACTCCGACACTGCCAACATGTGCTAAGGCAGCGGCGAAGTTGATGGCGGGCTCGGGCAAAGTACGCTGGGGCTGACGTGCTGTCGCGGACTGTGTGCAGGGGTACCCGCCCCCGCCGCCGCCGCAGGGCATGTACGTGCAGCAGCCGTGCAACCGGCCGCAGCAGGGCGCCGGCGCGGAGGGCTGCCTCCTAGCCTGGTGCGCCTGGTGGTCTGACATGTTTCCCGGAAGCTGTGCCGACATACCTGGAGCAGGGCTCTGCAGTTGTTGCATGAGCAAGGTCTCTTAACAAACGATTTGTGGGACGGTTCTGCATATGTTGCATATGCAGTGTTGCCAGTCCGGTGCACCTGACAGGGTGGTGTGCAGTCAGGGACGGATGCATGTATGGCTCTGTTTTATGCGGAACAACGCACTGGCTGTCCTGCAACACCGGTGCTCAATGAGTGGTGCACCGCCTGAGCAGGCTCGCTGCTGACGGGCTGTGTGCTGCGGCGCCCAGCTTGGCGGCGACGTGCTTCTGCTGCGCCCTGGATGCAATCTTCTGATTTCCCACACGGCACGGCCTGCCTTCTGCTGCGTGGCGCCAGCTGCTGCGGGCTCAGCAAGATCCGGCGTGTGGCACTGCGCAAGGCAGGGCGGCGCTGCAGCTGCATCGCTCCGCCCGCCGCGCACTCTCGGCACTGGCCGCCGCCTGGCGGCAGGCATCAAGTTCATCTGGTTCAGTATCGGTCCAATGCACCGGTGTGCAGGCATGACACGCTGTGAGGTGCAGTGCTTTGTATATCGCTACGGCTCTACGTGGTGTGAGTCAGGGCGCCCCATTTGCGCGTTCATCTGTTGGGGCGGCTGGCCTGAGTCGCGGTGCAGCCTTTTGTGTTGTCAGGTTTGCAACGCGCTCTGCAGCGGTCCGCTTGCTTAAACCGGCATGCCTTCTTTGCTGTCCTGCCCACCAGAACGTTTGCTGACTCCAAGCCTCACGCGTCGCTGACTGCAGCGGATCCCTCAGCAGGCCTGAGCCTCCTGTTGTTTGCATTGTAACCAATTATCCAGGTTCCTACATTTCAGGCATGAGCTCTCATCGGGTGTTTGAGCCCAGCGCCCTCCTCCTAGAACAGCAACTGACTCAAAAGGGCATGGGCAACGCTAGCACGTGCGCGTTAACACAACAGCGCCATTTGACAGACACCCTTAGCACACCAACGCACACATGACACACCGCACGTCTAGACTCCCGGCCCTCCTCCGCAGCCCTCCACAATAGCGGTCGCTACCTCTTCAGCGCCTTGTGGTAGAGCTCTATGTAGTCGACAGCAGGCTCCGACCTGTGGACGCAGACGGCATGGAGCATTAAGCCGCTCGCTTGATCTCACAACTTTAACAAGAGTGCCGGGGGAAGGCCAGAGAGTGGCGCAGGGCCGGGCGAGCACCCACAAGACCAGTTTGTGACAGAAAGCTCGTGCAGCAAGGAAGCGCCATGCCTCACTTTGTAAGCTGAGAGGGGACTCCGCACGAGCAGGCCTCTCCAAGAAATCGCTCAAATGATGCGGCGTTGCATTCGCCCAGCACCTTATGCCAGAGCGACGCCGCGTTCCGCCCACATCACCCAGCAGGGCCCGAGCACTTCGGGCTGGTGGGCGGGGGCGGCGGGAGCGCGCGCGCGCGCGCCACCAACAGAGCAGCCTGCCGCGCGCCCCCGGGGGCCGCCAGGGGGAGGGGCCGCACCAGCTCCAGTCCTGCTCCATGATGCGGCGCACCAGCGCGGCCCAGGCCGCGCGGTCGTTGTACCAGGCGGTCAGCGCCCTGCGCACCGGGCCCGGGTCACGCGCGCGCGGCGGCCGGCGGCCGGGCGCGGCGGGCTGCCGGCGTTCCCCGCGCGCGCGGCCGGCGGAGGCGGGCGGGCGGCCAGGCTCGGCGCCGACCAACGCCCGCAGGGTTGCTTATATCCTCAGGTCAGATCAGTGAGCGCATGCGACCTTCTGCATAGGAGTCTCCTTCAGGCGACGATGCTATAGGCAGCAATGCAGCAAGCCTGCCTCGGGCCGCTGCCCGGAGCTGCAAAGCTGCCCCCATGGGCCATCATAATTGCAGCAGCGTGGCAGGGCGGGCTGCTTTTGGGACGAGGCCAGCGGCGCGCACCTGTTGAGCGCGTAGTCGTATAGGGTCAGGGTTAGGCGCGTGCCTGTTGAGCGCGTAGTCGATGCCGGCAGCGTCGATGCCGTCGAAGGAAAAGCCGTTGGTCGGGAAGCCGGCAGCCGCGGCGCGCTCGGCGTCGTGGTCCACATCAAACACCGTGTCGTTCAGGCCGCCCGTGCGCCGCACGACCGGCACCGCGCCAAACCTGCGCGCCGGGCGCGCCCGCGTGTCTGACTGCACGCTTCGTTTGCGCAGTGCCGTCAAGCCGCACCCCGCAGCTGCGAAAGCGTGTCTTGCTGCCTTGGGTCACCACAGCGCGCCGCGCGGTTTGTAAGGCGGGTGGGGTCAGGCTAACGCCTGCGCGCCGCTGCGATGCACGGCGCGGGAGCTCTGCAGCGTGCAGGCCTGGGGAACTGGAGCTGCGCGGGGGCGCGGGGGAGGCGCGCGGGGAGGCGCAGGGTGCAGGGCGTGCAGGGAAGCGCAGGGTAGAGGGCGCGCCGCATGGCGATCATCTGCGTCAGGCCGCACGGCTCGAACATGGACGGCACGAGCAGCATGTCCGCGCCGGCGTAGATCAGGTGGCTCAGCGGCTCGTCGTAGGCGAACCAGAGGCGCGCGCGGTCCGGGTACGCGCGCGCCAGCTCGCCCGCCAGCGCGTTGAACTCCGCCTGCGCTATGGATAGGGTTAGGTTATCCTATATCGCGCGCCCGAGCCTGGCACCGGAGGCGATCCTGCCCGAACGAATACCCCAACGCCTCCTGGCCAGGCGCGCGCGCGCCCGCGCCTGGCGCCGAAGGCGGCCCCGCCTGCACGCGCAACCCCAGCGCCTGCGGGCCAGGCCCACCCACATATTGTGCGCTCTGTCTCAGGCCGGGGCCCACTGGGCCGCAAGGCTGCCCACACTGCGAACAAAGTGTGCAGGCCGAGCCAAGGCGTTCAAGCGCGAGCGGCGCAAGCGCGCAGCGCCGGCGGGCGCCGCGGCGGCGCGCGCCTGCACTTTGGGGTCGGGCGCCGAGCCGAGCAGCACGAACTGTGCGCCGCGCTCCAGCGTGCGCCAGGCGGCGTGCTTGATCAGGTGGATGCCCTTCTGGTGCGTCAGCCGCGTGACGACCGCGACCAGCGGCACGTCCGCCGCGCCCAGGCCCATGCGCGCGCGCAGCTCGGCCTTGGCCGCGCCCTTGCCCGCGGCCGCGTCCTCCGCGCCGTAGTTCCTGCGCGCGCACCGCCGCTCCTTGGCGCGCGCCGGGCCGCGCGCCCGGCTTCTTTGCGTGGCGCCCAGGACACTGGTGTGGTCGATGCACACAAGAGGTTGTGGTGCGCTTCCTGGCTGCAGTGCCAAAGACACAGCGCCGAAGCCAAAACAAAGTGTTCCCCAGGTGCGAGGTGCAAGAGACGGTAGAGCTAGGGTTAGGGCTGGATCAGGCTGCGGCGGCTCACTGCGGCAGGAAGCGGTCCTCCGAGGGGTCCCAGATGTCCTGGTCGATGCCGTTCCGGATGCCGTAGAACTTGGCCATGTGCGGCGCGATTGCGGGGTGCCCGCTCACCTGCACGCCGCCGCACACTCTGACAAGACCGCTCTGAGCCTGGGTTCGGTGCAGCATGCACTCAAGCGCACGACGGCACAGGGCACTGTCTGGAGCGCGCCGGACAATGTCCAATGCTCAGCGCGGCGCTGCGCGGCCGGGCATGCGCAGGGCACGGCCGGCGCGCCTCGGCCGCATAGGTGGGCGAGACGGTGGTGGCGACGGCCGAGGCGGCCACCGCGCGCCCGATCAGGTCCGCGCCATAGTTCAGATTGTGGATGGTGAACACGGGCGCGGCCTGCGCCAGGTCGCCGAAGGCCACCGGCGCCGTGGCCCAGTCGTGGCAGTGCACGATGTCCGCCCTGGCGCGCGCGCCGCCGCTCAGCCCCGCGCGGCTGCGCATCCCCGGCCAGGCGTCGCGCGCCGCAGCACCCAGGCCCGGTGTGGGAGGTGCGCTGTCCGCGCTAGAATGCGTGACACAGTGTTGGACGATGTGTCTGGCGACATGCCCGGGCTGGCACGCGCCGCCGGCGCCGCAGCTCGGTTGCGGCAGCGTACGCGACAGCCCTGCCTTACGCGCAGGGCAGAACGAGGGCCCACACAATGCAATTCTGGGTGCAGGGCACGTTTGAGTGGGTAGGGTCAGGGTTTATTAGGTTATTGTAAGGTTGTGAGGCATGGGGCGGGGGCGGGCGCGGCACCGGCTCGGCGAATGGTGGCGCAGGTACTCCAGCGCGGCGCCGCAGAAGAAGCCGAAGCGCCGCGCGTCGTCGGCGCGGCCGTAGATGCAGCCGACCCAGAAGCTGCCGTTGTTGGGCTCCAGGAACACGGTCGCCAGGCCCTCCACCTCGCCCTGCCACACCTTGACCTGCACGTTGCTGAAGAAGAAGTCGCCCGCCAGGCGCAGCGCGCGCACCTGCGCGCGCGCCCGCGCGCCCGCGCCCTCAGCCGCGGCGCCCGAGCTAGAGCACGCGGTCCTCATCCGGAGGCCTGCCTGCAAGGTGTGGATCGGCCCGTCTCCCAGAGCTGCCCACTGCCCCTGACGCACACACTGGTCTGCTGCACGGCGCTGCTGGCAGGGCGGGCCGCTGAGCGCGGGGCCGGCATGCGCGGGCGTCCGCCCGCGCCTCGCGCCTGCGCACGGACGCGGGCGGCGGGCGGGCCGGCCGGCGGGCCCCCTGCCCGCCTGCGCCTGCTCGCCCGGCGCGGCGGCCGGCACCGGCGGCGGGTCGAGCACACTCCAGTCGCTGGATACTTTCAACAGACGCACCGTGCGTGCTGCAGCACCGCGGAGCAGGGGCGCGGCAAGAAAGCGGCGGCGGCGGGGCGCACCTCCGCGTAGTTCAGGCAGTCGTACTTGGGCACGATGACGCGCACGGCGTGGCCCTCCTCCTGGACGGCGCGCGCGAGCGCGGTGACCACGTCGCCCATGCCGCCCACCTGCGCGCGCGCGCGCGCTTCTTCAGGCACCAACGCCTGCCATGCGAGGGATGTTGAGAGTCAGATCGTAGCGTCGCCACCTCACTCCATGCGCTCTGCGAGCGAGGTTTGCAAACGCTGCGCCCCTGCGTTCCAGCACTCTGGCGCGACGCAGTGTGTCTGCGGGTCGCTGGGCGGCAGGGCGGCGCTTGCCGCCGATCAGCCGGCGGCGCCTGTGGCGCGCCCATTCACGCCCTCTCCTCCTCTTGCGAGGCGGCGGCAGCACCCGGGAGAAAAGCAAATGCAGCCGCGCGGCGCCCGGCGGGCGCGGCGCCCGGCGGGCGCGGCGCGCCTTGGCGATGGGCGCCATCTCGACAGACACGTGCACGACGTCCAGCGGCCGCGGCGCCACGGCGCCGCCAGCCACTGGCACGTGGTAGTCCAGGCCATTGTTGGCGTCGTAGAAGCCGCCGTGCGCGTCGCCGGTGTCCGAGAACACCATGTCCATCATCCAGGCGTCGCGCGGAACCTGCGCGGTGCGCGCGCCCCTCTGCGCGGGCCGCGCCGAGCCGGCGCATCCAAGGAGCCAGCCGAACAGGGCTGCTGGTGTTGCGCACGGTGCTCGCCAGGCACCTGTGCACGACGCCCGACCACGTGCATGGGTCCGCGTGCCTGCATCACCATGAGCGCCTCCTCCTGATAATACGCGGCCCAACCTCATCGCGGCAAGCTTGACAAAGAGCCCTCTGAAGGGTCTGGGCCTGCACGGAGGCGTTGTGGGTGCCGACGCCGCTGGCGGCAATTACAAAGACGCCTCTGTAGGGTCTGTGTGCGCCTGCACGGAGGCGCGGTGGACGCCGACGCCGCCGGCGGCCACCGGGCGCAAGAGCTGCGGCAGGAAGCACTGCGCGTGCGCCCAGCGGTTCCAGCAGCCGCGCACCCACGTCTCCGGCCGCCCGCGCAGCACGGTCGCGTCGGGGTCGTAGAAGACCGTGACCTGCGCCGCGCGCGGCGCGGGGCCGCGTCAGGGTCGCGGGGTATGGCGTCGTGGCGCGCGCGAGCGGCGCGGTCGCGTCAGGGTCGCGGGGTATGGTGTCGTGGCGCGCGCGGGCGGCGCGGCAGCGTCAGGGCGGTGTGGGGCGGTGGCCTGGGCTGCCGCACAGCAAAATTCGCGTACGTCCCCGGCGGGTCGGGACGCTCCGGGGTCATGAGCAGCAGCGCCCAAGCAGACGCAGGGGCGGGGACAGCGCTCCTGTTGGTGAGCAGGAGGCCCGGCACTGCTTCAACACATGTCCGCTGGCGCCGGATGGGGCCGCAGCCACGCAAGACCGGGCCGCGGCCGGGCGCGCCTCCTCGCCCGCACGCGGCATGACCGGCAGCGTGTAGAGCACCTGGCGCTGGAGGTCCCGCCGCTTGCGCCCAGCGCGCGCCTGCGTGCATGGCGCCGCGCGGCTCGTTAAGTCCCAACGCGGCTCACATGCGACCGCCGCGCAGCCCTGCCCTTCGCCTATCCACCAGGCGGGTGCGATGTAAACAGCCAGGCGACGGTGCAAGAGCAGGCGGTAGGTTGGGTAGGTGACGGGTGTCTGCGCCTGCGGGCGTCACCTGCTTGCGCTCTTCTGAGACACCCTCGCGCAAGCAAGTGAGGCGCGGCGGGCAGCACCTTGAGCTCGGCCTTGCGCAGCGCGCGCTTGGCGGCGCGCTGCTCGCTGGCCGCCAGCTCGTCAGCAGCCTCGGCCGCCATGGCCTGGTACAGCCGCTCGGCGTACTCGGCCTCCGACAGCGCGCCCGCCACCGGCGAGTGGAAGTCCTGCGCGGCGCGGGATAGGGTATATTGTAGGGTATAGGTTAGGGTAGCAGACGGTGCAGGCTGCCCTATACCCTACCGTCACTGGAGCGGGCGGCGCCGCTGCAGCAGCGAGGGCAGAGGAGCCCCGCGGCGTGACGCACGGCCCCTGGCCAGCACGCTGGCCTGCAGCGGGTTGCCTGCGGTGCGGCAGTGCGCCGGCGGCTGCCACTCGCATCGCCATCGACGCTCGCCTCGTGGGCTCGAACGGGGTCATGTCAGGATCGTCAGGCAGACGCGCCGCGACCCCGGACGCTGCAGCGGCCCCTGCCAGGCCAGCCGCGACGCATGCGCGCCGCTGCATGGGCGAGGGGGCAGCGCCCACGTGTCGCTGCGGGGCGCGCGCGCCTGCAAGCCGTTGTTGTCCCAGACCGCCTGCGCGCCGTCCGAGAGCACCCAGTCCAGCGCGGCTGCGGTGGGCGGCACGCTGACCGCCGCCGCCCACCAGTCGCCGTGGCCCAGCCGGTACAGCTCCGCCTGCGCCCCGCGCCGCTTAGGGTTATGGGCAACAGCTCAGGCCGGCACCGCTTGTGCACGGCGCGCGGGGACGTGGTCACGCGTGCGTGCGGGCTCTGGAGGGCGCCTGGCGATGCGCCCACAGCTGTTGCAACGTGCAGCGGTGGCGGTGCAACCCCACAGGCGCCTACGCCGCCGCCATAGGCAGCAACGCATGGGCAATTATTAGGGATAAGGTAGGGTTGTGTTGCGCGCCTCATCGGCCGGCAGCTGCTGCAGCGGCAGCACCAGCTTCTCGTTCTGGTGCCAGGCATCGTAGCCCAGGTGCACCACCAGGTCCGCGGCGTGCCTGCACGGCGCGACGCGCCGTCAGCGCGGTGCAGGCCACAGGGTAGGGTAGGGTGCAAAAAACCCTACCTTAAGCAGGAAGTGTCACACGCCTTGCGAACGGGCACCTGGCAAGACGCCTGCATGCTCTCGGCGCATGGCCGCGTCCTGCACACAGGCACGCGGGCACGGCATGGCCGGCGGCCAGCTGGCGGGCTCGAGCCCGACATGTGCGGCCCTGCTCGGTGTCACTGCAGCTCAAGGCGCCGGTCGGCTTCGAGGCTGTCGTGCACATACTGATAACCTAACCTAGGATCTTTATAGGGTCTTTATACAAAAGACTCTTCCTGGGAGGGCACCGCAGGGGCCCGGCGGCTTTGTTGTACGCCAGCACGGCGCTCTCGCCGGCGGCCGGCGGGCCGCCCGCCCACGCGAACACGCCGGGCCGCGCGACCTCCGTGCGGAGCGCCGCCAGCTCGGGGCCGCGCCGCGCGGCCACGCTGGCCGCCGCCTCGCGCCGCATCTCCTCCTGCGGGCCGCGCGCGCTCGCCCTGTGTATATGCCTGTGAGCTGGATTCAGGCGCGACGTATAATGGATGCTGGACTTGCGCATGCGTGTCCGCTCCGGGGGGCACACTGAGGTTGGCCCCACCTGCCTCCTCAGCAGAGAGTGGTCAGCCGAGAGTGGCAGCCGGACAGGGCCGGGTCTGTGCGCAGCGCAGCAGCGGCAGTGCCGTGCCGCGTAAGCCTCGCGCGCGTCGGCAAGAGCAGCACAAAAGGATTGGGTCTGCGGCTGGCTGACTGGTCGACCGGAGCGCTAAGCAAGGCCTCCGCGCGAGTCTCCCTGCTCAGCGGCTGGCACACAGAGCAGACCCAGCGAACCGTATGCAGGACGTGTCGCCTCCGAGGGCAGGGACCACCGTATCGCGTGTGGGGAAACAGGCATCAGGTGCGTGGGGTGCACAGGGAGACGAAACCGCACCTCGCGCATGCGCCGGTAGCGCCGCCGCGCCTCCGCCGCGCCCGCCTCCGCGCCCGCCATCGCCTGCTCCCACAGCGCCAGCTCCTCGCGCTCGACCTCCTGGTGCGCGCACGCCGCTTTGTCCTTCAGGGTTAGGATAGGTAGTTTACCCTAACCTACGCAACTCCATTCAAGACCCTGGCGGCGGCGCCGCGCGGCGTGCAGGGGCCGCGGCGCGGCCGCAGCGCGAGCCGCGCGCTGCCGGGCGGCGCGCCGCGCACCGCCAGGCGCTCCCGCTCGGCGGCCTCCGCCGCGGCGGCGCGCCGCGCGGCCACCTCCGCCTCGCTCGGCGCGCCCAGCAGCGGCAGCGCAAAGTCGGCGCCGCCGTTGTTGTCCGTCGCGCCCGTGCGCGGCTCCACCACCACAAAGTCGACCCGGAAGGTGTCCTGACGGCGCACACCAGCCCCCTCACTGGGCCGCAGCGCGTCAGCCTACCCACACCCTGATCTAGCCCCGCCCGCGCAGAGCTACGACGCTTTGACCCCGGAAGCTGACCGCCGCACCAGCGGAGCGGCCCCTCGTCGGGCTCCCAGCCCGCGCGCAGCCTCCCCAGACAGCGGGGCCGGAGCGGCGCACGGCGGGCGCGCGCCTCGCCCGGCGCGAGATCGGCCGCCCACCAGCCGGGCAGCTCAGGCACCGGGGCCAGGTCGGCGCGCAGCAGGTCCGCCCAGGCGTTGAGGCCAGCCTTCAGCTGCAGCGCGCCCGCACCGCGCGGCAGCGGGCCCGCCGCCGCATTATAGTACAGCGTGGCGGTGCCGCCGACGGGCGCGCCATCCTGCGCTGCGCCCGGTCCGCTGTCAGCACCCGTCGCAATGAGACTGCCGGTGACCAATGCACTGCCTCGGCGCGCGCTTCGCACACAGGGGCGGCTGGCGTGCAGCGCGTCTGCGTCCCCGGGCTGCGAGCCCGCTGCTGCGTGGCGGCGGAACGCAAGGACGCTGCGCTCGGTCATCCCCCTCGCGCCCAGCCCTGGACACAGCCGCCCGCCACAGCGACGAGCCTAATAGGCTGCACGGGCAGAGGGACGCCGGCTCTGCCCGGCCGCTCGAGGCGCGCGCAGGCGCGCGCGGGCAACTGCGCGTGCGCAGGCGTCCCCCGCCGGCGCGCCGCGCCCGCAGCGCGCAGCTGTCTGGCAGCACGGGCGGGGACCGCGCCTCCGGCAGTGTGAAGGAACGCGCGCCGCGCTCGGACGCGGCGCGCGCGAGCGCGGATAGGCGCGCCTCCAGCCGCCCCTCGCGCGTGAGCGCCTCGCGCGCCACCGCCAGCGCGGTCACCACCTGCGCGCTAGGGTAGGTATAACCGAGCGGCATCGGGCTCAGGCTCCTCCCGAGCTTGCTAGCGCGCTGCTGGCTGCACACAGGGCCGCCTGCCGTACTCGCACGTCTGCCGGTCACGGGAGCAGCCGCGCAACGGCGCGCGCGCGGGCCAATGTGACACCCTGCCCATCTCCCTGCCCAGTCTCTAGTGTCCCCAGCGCCGGCGGCCAGCGCACTCGCGGCTTGCACGGCGTAAGCGCTCGCCCCTTGCCATCCGGCTGACACCGTCAATCCCTGCTCCGCGCCGGTGCGAATGCGCCACCCGGCAGCGGCGCGGGCGCGACGCGCCTGCACAATCTCCTCTTCGCGCTCGCGCCCATCCGCCGACGCCGCCTCAGAGGCGGCCGCCTTGGTGCCGCCCGCTGCCGCGGCGGGCGCCTCCTCCTCCGGCGCCGCTGCGCCCTCCTGGCCCGCGCCAGCGCGACCCCGTTCAGCCAGGCGGCCAAGCAGGCTTCCTGTGCGCCCCGCTGCTGCCGGCTGCCAAGCAGCTCCCCCGCGTCCGCCCGCGCTGCCAGGCCGGTGGCATTAGCGCCGGCGACATCCGCCACAGTAGCAGGCGGTCACGCTCCGCGGCGGCCGCAGCCGCTGGGCGTTAGCCGCGAGCGAGGCGGCGCGGAGCGGCGACTGCGGGCGGGGCGGCGCAAAGCTGCCCCGGCGCACCCGCCCCAGCAGCCGCGCGTACTTCTCGCGCAGGCCGGCGGCGCGCTTCCGCGCCTCCGCCTTGTTCGCGGCCACCTCCAGCACCAGCGCATGCAGCGCCTCATTTTCGGCCTGCGCAGCGCGGGGTCTGGCTAGGGTAGAGTAGGAAAGCTACCAGCCTCCCCGTCGCCACAGGCGCACATTCCGCGTTACTCCCGCGCCTGCGTCGCATCGCGCCCTGGAACGCCAGCGCCGGCCGCGGCCGTCTGGCCGCCCCGTCTGCAGCCCTGGTGGTGCGGCTATTGCCGGCGCCCTGCTGCCGCGCCAGACGCAGGCCAAGCGCGCCCGGGCCCCGCGCCTTCAGGCGCTCCAGCTCTGCCAGCGCGGCGGCAGCCGGGTCGCCCTTGCGCGCGGTACGCGCGGCCGCGTCCGCCGCGGCTGCCTCGCGCGCGGCCTCCGCGCTGGCGGCCTCCACGCTCGCGCGCCGCGCGCCAGCCTCGCCGCCGCCCGGCGCCTCGCCCGCCGCCGGCCGCGCCGCTCCCTCCGCCGCGTCCTGGGCGCCACGCCAGGCGCGCCATCGGGTGGGGGAGGGCGGAGGTGTGGCTGCGCGGGGGCCCCTCTACCCGACCCGACAAGCATGGGGCCAGCACCCGCCTCAGCTGCCGCACGTGTTTACAGACCAAGCAGTATCACATCCCGTATCACATCCGTAAAGAAGCCAGCTCCTATTCAGACGCGTGCGCGTCCCCGTCGGCGGGTCACCTTCTCCTCTGAGAGCTTCCGCGCCAGGCGGCGCGCGGCCGAGATCTTGGCCGCGACCGCTGCGCGCGGGTCGCCGCCGCCGCCGCTGCCACCGCCGCCGCCGCCCCCGTCGGCGCCGTCGCCGTCGGCGCTGGCCGCCCGGCCAGCGCCGCGCTCGCTTTGCCGGCGGTCCTCAAGGGCGCCGGCATCAGCGCCGGCCACGCCGGCGGCGGCGCCGTAGCTGCTGGCTTCACCGGTCACGGCGACCGCGCCGTCTGCCTCCATGGCGTCCCTATATGCATGGTGCCATCAGCACTATACTGCCACTGCCTGGCGCACAGCAAGCCAGCAAGGGGATGGGGGAAAGTGGGGGTGGAAGCGGGGAGCGGGAGCAGCAAACAAGGGCGGGCGGAGACAGCACACTGTCAGCAGGCTCCGACGTTGCCAGTATTGCGACACCGGAGCCAAAGGGGGCTGGCCAATAGCACGGGGGGCGAGCACGGCGCGCAGCAGCAGCCTGGGAGGCAGAGGGGCCAGCTCACTGCGAGGGCTGGGCGCGTGTGGGCCACGCGGCGGCGCCGCGCGACGGCAGGGGCAGCTGCCGCACGCCGAGGCAGGGCGGGGGCCCTCCCGCCACGAACGGCCGCGCCTGGTACGGCCGCAGGGGCTGCATGGGCGCCAGGAGCGCCCTCATGCCTGCATAACAGCGAGCTTTCCGTGGCTCGAAACATACTAGCGCCACTTCGACCAAGCACGGTCACGTGAAGGTCTACGCTGTGAATAACGTAGACGAGCGGCGGAGTTTCTTACTGCTTCCACGAGCGCACTGGCACACCAAGCGTTGATGCCGAAAGCTGAACTCAATGCCAGTCACCTGGTATTGGCAGTCACACTTGTTCCTCTGCTGGTTAGCTGCACGCTGTGTATGGCAGCGCCGAGAGGCTGTCGGACTGGTTTGCTAGATGCGCCAGCATCCGGCCTTGACAACAGCGCACAGGTGGTATGTAGCACAGCCAGTGCAGGCAGTATAGAGCAGGAGACTGAAGGGCCAGGCTCGACCCTCAACACCAAACAAAAGACCTAGAAAGCCCCGCAAATACGATTCGTCTGGTCCCATGCTTGCAGTGCATAGCAGATTCTGCCGGCACTGTCCACAGCAGAAGTCAGCACGGATACAGCAGAAGTTTGCACAAATACAGCTGAAGTTCGGCTCGCATGTGCACATGATCTGCGCCTCCCAGCTTGTTGACTGACCAAGCCTCGCTCCTCAAGAGGCAAGCAGGGTGGCAGTCAGAGGCCACATCGCAGCAATGCAGCTAGCGAGGAGCCCTCCTGCACCGCCCTGCCACTGTGGAAGCAGGCGCAGGGGCGCCGCGGCACGCTGTGCTGCCAGCAGCAACGGCGCTCCCAGCGCGCTCAGAGTCTGCAGCTTCAGTGCGCAGCGCTATGTGCGTGCTGGCTCCCCTGACCTGACCACCTTGTCGCCGCTGTGCCGCTCGCTTTGCGCCCTGGATGTGTCGATCACTGCCACTGTGGTGTAGCGCTGCCCCTCACAGGTGTGCAGCGCAGGTCCGCGACTTCCTGGAGCAGCCCTTCCGTGACGCGGCCCTGGATGCGACCTTCTTTGAGGCAGCGCTGGACGAGGACACAGCGCGGCTGGCGTCCGGCTATGACGCGGCGTGCTTGTTCGTGAACGACACAGCATCCGCAGCAGTCATGGAGCGCCTGGCCGCTGCGGGTGTCCGCTTCCTGGTGTGGCCACGCCTCCGCTCCCCCAGCTGCGCTCACACACAGCTCGGCCTGCTCGTCCCGCAAGTAGCCGACCATCTGGCAGCACCGCTGGTGCAGGCGATGCGGTGCGCAGGCTACGACAGGGTCGACCTTGCGGCGGCCGCTGCGGCGGGCATCCGCGTGGCGCGCGTCCCAACGTGTGCCTCTACACCGCTTGGCTGAAAGGGGGCTGCGCTTCGGCATGTACTGCTGCTGTCTCACACTCGCGAGTCAGAGAATCGGCAGGCTTTGCAACGCAGATATGTGTGGCTGCGGGGAGCGGTGTGTGGAGTGCGTGCAGGCAGGGACAGCGCAGTTTGTGCAGCATGGCGTGCGCGGGCCAGGTACTCGCCGCACTCCGTGGCAGAGCACGCGGTGGCCATGCTCCTCTGCCTCAACAGGCGCGCTCACCCCCCTCGCTGTCAAGCCTGGCCGCCGGTCCAAGGGCTGCATGCGAGCCATGATGCCACATGCACAGCTGTTGGCGCGTCCTGCGACGTTTGCAAATGACGGGGTCTGCTAGCCCTTGGCACTCGTTGAAAGCACGCCGAGCTGCCTGATTAGGTGATCAAACCCTGCGCCTGCAGGAACCTGCAGCATGCGCACCTGCGCGTGCGCGAGGGCGACTACTCCCTGTCCGGCCTGGTCGGCTTCGAGCTGCGCGCCAAGACGGTGGGCGTCATCGGGACCGGCGCGATCGGCCTCGCGGCCTGCCAGATCTTCCGGGTGCGCCGCTGCGGCGCCGCGCTCGCATGCCTCCCGTGGCGCGTCCCGCCTCACGCAGGCCTCCTGGCCTGGGCGGGCAGGGCTTTGGCTGCCGCGTGCTGGCGCATGACATCCGCGAGGATCCCAGAGCGATCGCGCTGGGCATCGAGTACGTCGGCAAGGAGCGCCTGCTGCAGGAGGCCGACATCGTGTCGCTGCACTGCCCGCTGCTGCCGTCGACGCACCACATGATCAGCGCGGACAGGCGCGCGGCGCAGCGCAGTGCATGGTGCTGTTCCAGGTCTGAATCATACCCTGGTCATGGAGCGGGCATTAGCGCGTGGCACCGTGTGTGTGTGTGTAGGTGCGCGGGCACTGCATGCGTGCCCGTCACACATGTGAACTGATCGTGTAGGAAAATATCATGCGCATGTATTGAAAGTGGTGGATCTGCAAAGTGCCGCATGCCCGCCGCATGCGAGGCTGCGTGGGGTCGCAGCACCTGTCGGCGCACGCTGCAACACAGCAAGGCTGCCGCCAAACGGCCCTCAGGCAGACCAGCCGCCGCGCTGGTGCGCCCCTGACGCGCGCCGCTGTGAGCCGGCGCCTGAGACGGTGTGAGGCGGCCGAGCGTGCGCAGCCTGTCGCGGATGAAGCCCGGCGCGATCCTGGTCAACGTGTCGCGCGGCGGCCTGGTGGATGCGGACGCCGCCTGCGACGCGCTGGAGAGCGGGCAGCTGGGCGGCCTCGCGCTCGACGTCTACGAGCGCGAGGGCGCGCCCCGCACCTTGCCGCGCCGCACCCTGTCGCGCACCCAGCCTGGCAGCAAGTAACCTGCATCGGACAGCTCGGCTGGGAAGTGGACACTGACCATGAGCCTGTCCGGCCGCACACCTGCACCGAGCACAGTGACAGCATGCCCGCACGCCCACTCCCGGACCCAGCGACACCTGCGCGGCGCCGCGCAGGGTCCCTCTTCTTCAAGGACTGGCGCACGGCCAGCCTCAGCGACGGCTTCAAGGTCTGGGACAGGTGAGCGGGCCTGCCCCGCGGCAGTGCAGCCCATGCTGCGCGGCGCCGGGTCGTACGACAGAATACGGTGGCAAAAAGGGTGTAGTATCCTGCGGTGTCCTGACCGACTGTCGGCGCGCCCGGCCGCAGGAAGTTCCAGCTGCTGAAGACGTTCCCCAACGTGCTCATCACGCCGCACAGCGCGTTCCTGACGCGCGAGGCCCTGGCCAACATCGCCGCGGCCACCGTCGCAAACCTGCAGGCGCGCCGCGCCCGGCCGTGCGCATGCATGGCACGCAGGCCGCTGGGCATCGCAAGACACGCACCCCAGCGCGCAGGCGTTCGCGGCGGGCCAGGCGACGCCCAACGAGCTGAAGGCCACGCCGCCCTCCGCACAGGCCGCAACACGGTGATATTTTACCGGCTCACGATAGTCCAGGGAACAGCGGTCGTGCGCGGACTGCTTTGGGTTCCGCATGTGCGTCTCAGGCCCCCAGCACGCCAGTACACTACATGCTAGCTGCAAGTATGCCCCCACCCCTGTGCTCGGCACTGTTCGTAGCGCAACGTGTCGAACAGCGCACCCCGTGCTGAGAATAGCGCATGTCTGTACTGCGTGAGGTCTTTATTCAGCTCCAGAGCGTTGTTTGTTGTGCATTCTGTGGTCCTGCCCAACGTGTCCACTACGTTGACGGCGCCGTACGGACACTTGAGACAGGGGTCAGGTTCCTCGGGATGTTGTCTGACCTGTGTGGAGAGCGCGTGCTATGCAGCTAGCATGCCTGTGCGCACTGAAGATGCCGAGCAGCCTTTTTACATCAGCACCCCGGCATGCAGCCAGTTTTGGCTAACCCTTGCCTGGGGTAGGGTAGCCTCTCTAATGTGTGCCACGCGCATTGCGCTTCGCCTGCAGTGTAACTGACGCACGACCGGGGCGGGCAGAGAGCCTGACAGATGGCAGCATCCAGCACAAGCGCAGCCTGCTGCCGAGCAATGGGGGGCGAGCGTGACTGCCCGTCCAAGGTAGAGCTCTGCAGCGCCCCGTCGCGCCCGGGCTCACCAGTGACCCTCAGGTGCAGCCGCACGCGCTCTCCTAGCAGAGCCCCGCTTCGGCAAGCCCCCAGCTGCCTATGGTGTGCATGCTCGTGACTACACGCCGGCAGGGAGCCGAAGCACCACATGTGAGCCTTGTGCCGCCGCCGCAGGCACCTGAGCCCCGAGGTGCTGCAGCTCGTCGCGGACAAGCTGCCGGTGGCGGAGTGGGCGCGCACGCTCGCGCAGACGAGCCGCGAGCTGCGCGAGGCGGTCCCCGCCGAGCTGGCCTTTCAGACCACGGACTCCTGCGGGCACAGCCGCTGGACGGTGCGAGCACAGCTCCGACACTGCATGCGGGCCGTAGGCACAGGACAGACGTGCGGTTGTTGATTATGGCATGCCGACCCCGCTCCGCCGCGTCGGCCGCGCCGCAGGCGCTCGAGGGCTACCTGCACTGGCTGCGTGCGAACTTCCGCGCCGCCGGCGCGCTGCGCCTGGACCTCACGCGCGCGCGCCCGCCCGGCGCCGAGGTGCACGTGCCCGCGCCGGAGCATGGCCGGCACGCGGGCCGGCTGCGCGCGCTGCAGCTCCTGCTCGGCGGCGCCGGCTGGACCTTCGACCGCGCGGGCTGGGCGCGGGGCCTGGTCGCTGCGAGCCCGCACCTGGCCGCGCTGCACGTCTCCGGCGTGCACGTGGCGGAGCTGCCGGCGCTGCCGCGCCTGGCGCACCTGCTGCTGGACGACCTGCGGCTGTCGGCCCCGCTGCTGGCCTCCCTGGCCGGCCTGACCGCTCTCCGCACGCTGTCCCTGGTGCGCGCCCCTCCTGGGAGCCCCACCCTCAGAAGAGCGCTGCATGGCACCACTTGCACGAACCTTCTGACGCTCGCGTGCTTATTGATCGCGGCTGGCCACGGTCGATTAGCGCGCCGCCTACAACGCTTGCATGGCTGTCGCTCGCGGTGGGCCGCGGTCGAGCAGCGCACCGCCTGTCATGCCCGGGCCTCACCACCGGCGCCGCCCGGGCCAGGCCGGCACCTGGGAGGCGGACGACGAGCTGGACCTCAGCCACTGCCGCAGCCTGGAGCGGCTGGCGCTGTCGCTCAGCCTGACGGCGCGCGTGCGCCGCGCGGCGGCCCTCATCTGCGCACCGCCCGGCTGCCGGACCGCCGCGGCCGTGCTGCAGCAGCACCTGGTGCCCGCGCCGCCGGAGTGGCTGGCCGCGCTGCGGCCGGACGCGCTGTGCCTGTACAGCGCGGTGGAGCGGCCGGCGGGCGGCCCGCTGCTCGCGCGCGGGCTGGCCGGCCTGCGCCACGTCTCGCTGCTGTTTACGCGCTTCCACGCCGGCGCGCGCGCGCTCGACCTCGCCGCGTTCTTCCGCGCGCTGCCGCCGCGCGTGGAGACGCTGGCGATCAGCCACCCGCGCGTGGGCCTGCCCGGCGCGGCCTGCGACGTGCCCGCCGGCCTCACCGCGCTGCGCATCAAGGCCGTGGACGGCTGGGTGCGCGCGCAGCGCGACGCGGCGTCCGCCGCCGACCCGGACGCGGACGCTGGGGGGATGCAGCCGGTCCGGGGGCCGACGCTGCGCCTGCACGGCCGCCTCGCGCGCCTGTGCCTGCTGCTGTGGGACGTGGCGGTGGCGCTGGAGTGGGCGGGTGGCGGCGCGCCCGTTGGCCTGGTGCGGCTGAACGTGCAGGCGGCCGCCGTTGCGCTGGACGCGCGGCTGGCAGCCGAGGTGGCCGCGCGCGGGCGGCTGCTGGGCGCCTGCGACGCCGCGGACGCTGCCTGGCAGCAGTTCCCGGTCACGAGCGGCGGCGCGGCGCTGCCGCGGCTGCAGGCGCGCCCCGGACCGGCGCTGCCGTGCCACCCTGCGCGGGCGCCCTGTTTGTCTGCTGCTGCAGGTAGCCGCACACGCGCAGCGCCGATGCCTTTGAAGTCTGTCCGCCCGGACCATGTACATTGTGGTCTTCATAGGTCTGTCAGAGACCTACTCTGGAGGTGCATGGGATGCACACGCAGCGAGGCAGCCTGTGCTCAGCGGGACAAGGTGGGCGGCCGGCAGAGCTACGCGTTCTGCCTGGATGGAGCACAGGCACAGGAGAGCGCGCGAGTGTGTGTGCCGAGCTGCGAGGCAGGTGGCGGCATCATGGGCGCTCCTGCCCGCGCGCCGAGGGGGCGGCCGCCGCGCGCAGGTGGTCCACATCGGCCGCGGCCCGGTGCTGCTGGAGCACCCGTACGAGCGCGGCGCGCAGGACTGGCGCTGCGCGTGCGGCGCCTGCTGCGCCTGCCTCGGGCCCAGCGCGTTCCGGGCGGCCTAGCTGCGCCGGACCCTGCCGCAACCCTGCGCCAAACCCTACCGCAAGTCTGCGCGCGCCGCGCCTGCTGCGCCTGCCTCGGGCCCAGCGCGTTCCGGGCGGCCTAGCTGCGCCGGACCCTGCCGCGACCCTGCGCCAAACCCTACCGCAAGTCTGCGCGCGCGGCGCCTGCTGCGCCTGCCTCGGGCCCAGCGCGTTCCGGGCGGCCTAGCTGCGCCGGACCCTGCCGCGACCCTGCGCGCGCGGCGCCTGCGGCGCCTGCCTTGGGCGCAGCGCGCTCCTGCCTAGCTGCGCCGGACGCCCACGCATGCAGTCCTCGCCCTGCGAGCGCCTGCCTGGGGGCCGGCGTGCTCTGGGCAGCCTAGCCGCGCCGCCTCCTGTCCCACTGATGTATGCAGGCGCCACGGCCGATGCTGCCTGCAGCGTTTCGTTGTGCCGCGCTGCACTGCAGTCCCAGTGAGAGTGAGCAGAGAATGCAGTTGTGCGCTTAGCGCGAGCGCGTTCAGTGGGTTTGCTGAGTACTGGCACTTCTTGATCTTCATTTTTTTCTACATCAGGGCAGGCGGATGAAATTTTGCATGTAGAGCTTTCACGAGCAAGCGGGTTGCGGGCCACGCTCATGTCACAGGTGTACGCGTGACAATGTACACAGTCTGTACAACTGAGACAAGTGTCCACAATCATCAGGGTGTGATCAAAGACCCGCTCTCATTCCCCGCCAACCTGCGCGACAGTGGACAAACAATGCCATATATGGCAGACTCGGACACACCAACCTGGACACACCAACCTGACAATGCTGCAACAGCGGCGAGTGCGTCGCTCCGTCAGCGGTGCTCTCGCCGTTGCATGAACTGAGCTGGGCCTGAGCAGGAGGCACAGCTGCCTGCAATGTGACCTGATGAGCACAGAGCTACAACCAAGGTACGCAGCAATGGCGCTGGGCATGCTAGCGAGACCCCCGGCACAGAAGAGTCCAATCGCTGGTGAAGCAGTCGCATGGACTGCAGCGCAGCCAGCGCATGCATCCACCCACAGCCTGGCGGCAGCGCCTTGCAGCGCACCGAGCGAGTGCAGCCTGGAGCTGCACCCCTCCCCAACCAAGCCAGAAAACTCTGCATGCGCTCATCTCTTCTCCACCCCCAGATAATGGCGTGGCGGCGCTCTGACGACGCGCAGCTGCGCGCGCGCCCGGGTTGGGCTGTACCGGAACCTACCCCGCCCTACATCTTCATGCCGGAGCCCTCCATCTGCTTGAGCAGGCCCTGCAGCGCGCCCGCGCCGCCCATCTTCTTGAGCACGTCCGGCGGCAGCATGCGCGACATCTGCGCCACGTTCATCTGCATGTTGTGCGGGTTCATGCCGCCGGCGCGCCCGCCGCCGCCCTTGCCCATCGCCTTCATCATGCCCGGCCGCTTGCCGTTGCCGACGATGAGCTCGCGTATCCGCTTATACTCCTCTGCGCGCGCGCGCCCTCCCTCCCGTCAGCGCGGCCGCGCGCAGGCCGCCAAGAGCCCAGGCGCGCGCAAGCGGGTCCTGGCACGCTTCCCCAGCGTGCGCCAGGGTAGGGCCGCACCGATCAGCTCCTGCACCTCGATCGGGTGGCGCCCGCAGCCGCGCGCGATGCGCATGATGCGCGACATCTCGGCCCAGATCTTGGGGTTGGGGCTGTCCAGCTCCTTGGTGGTCATGCTGTCCATCATGCACATGAAGCGCTTGATGCGCGCGCCGCTCTCGTTCTCCTTGCCCTGGCGGCCGTACGGGAGCCAGGCGTCGGCGCGCGCATCGTGCCCAGTGCCCCGCTGAGCCCGCTGCTAGGCAGCAGGGATCGAACAGCTTGGCGCAGGCAGCGGCGCGAGCGAACAGGTGCGGCTGCACGGCCGCAGCGGGGGGCGGCGAGCAGGAGCGGCGGCGAGCAGCCGGGCAGGGGGGAGGGGGGCGGGGGCAGGGAGGCGCGCGCCTTGACGCCGGCGTTGGAGAGGCCCGGGATCATGCCCATGATCTGGCCCACGGGCCCCATCTTCTGGATGTTGGCAAACTGCTCGTACAGGATGCGCATGGAGAACGCGCCCTTCTGCATGCTCTCCAGCAGCTCCTCCTTCATCTGCTCCTCCGGCACGGCCTCCTGCGCGGGGAGCGGGCGGCCTGGCCGCAGCGCGCCGGGCGCAGGTGCCACGACAAATGCACCTGCGTGAAATAAAGCACCGCGCCGCGCCATGGAGCCAGCTCGGCGCGCCTCCGGGCAGGCACGCGCTCGGCGGCTCCCAGAGCGCGTGGTGAATCGTTCGCCGTGCGGTGCAGGTGCGCAGGCGAGCAGATGCTGCTATGGCCACAGAGGGTTAGGTGGCTGAAGATGGGTAGTGGTCAGTGTGAGACGCTCCATGAAGACACCACAGCTGCGGCCCATGCGGCCGCGCCTGGATCTTGTCGACGAAGCCGCGCCAGTCGCCGCGGCCCAGCAGGCGCCCGACGAACGCCTTGGCCTCGAAGCGCTCGAACTCGTCCATGTGCTCGCCCGTGCCGATGAAGATGATGGGCGACTTGGTAGCCGCCACGGCCGACAGCGCGCCGCCGCCCTTGGCGTGCCCGTCCATCTTGGTCATGATCACGGCGCCCACCTGGCCGCGCGCGGCCCTGGCTGGGCGCGGCGCTGGGACGGGGGGCAGAAGCGCCCGTTATGTGTGCCGCCTGCAGCCCTGGTTGGGCGCGGCGCTGGGACGGGGGGCGGAGAGCGCCCAACGTTCGCGCCGCCGCCCCGCCCACGTGCTGCCCGTTGCAACACGGACGCCGCGCCCGGCTGGCACATGGCGCGAGCTGGTCGGAGCTGTTAGTCCGCCACAGGCGCACGCGCACCTTGTTATCTGATGTTTGCGCCCGCCGGCTGGACTGCGGTATGGCCAGGGGCCCCTCACAGTCTATGCACAGGCGCTCGGTCGCATGAGTGCAAAGACGCGAGCGGGCCCTACCGCCACAGCCTATGCTGCAGATCACTAGCTGGGCGCGGGCGCCCCGTGGCGCCCCAGCGCGCACGCATCCATGCACGCACGGCCCGCGCTGCGCGGCAGGGCGCGCGCCTCGACAGCATCCTTGAACGCCTTGGCCTGGTCGAAGGCGGCCTGGCCGATGCTGCCGTCCATGACAAAGATGACCAGCGACGGCTTCACGTTCGCCGCCACCTGCCGCCAGCACGCACGCACTCCAGCGCCTCGGCTCACATAGGTAGGGTAGGCATGGCCAGGGTAGGGTAGGGTAGAATAGACATCAACACCACAGGCCGGGACGGCCGAAAACGGCGCCAACGTGCAGCGGCCTGCCCCAGTGTGCCCCACGTCTGCCCCAGCGCGTGCCGCCCGCTCTCGCTCGCGCGCGACGCAGGCGCGCCGGGCGCGCCCTCCCACAGGCCTGTGGCTGCCCGAGCCGCACCAACATTGCCACGCTACCCGCAACCACCCCACTGCACCTCGCTGCGCCGGAGCTCTGGAAACCGCTATGAGGCCAGACCGCGGGGCACGCGCCCGACCTCGGCCGCGACGGCGCGCCCGCTGGATTCAGGGCATATGGGGGCATGGCCGGGCGTGACGGTTTAGGGCAGGGCGCGCAGACACGCCTGCCGCATCGCCTGCCGCATCTCCTCGAACAGCGCCGCCCCCCTGCTTGTGCCGCCCGGACGCGTCTACAATGTGCCGGGCGTGAGGGTTGGGGCAGGGCGCGGCGGCGCGCCTGCCGCATATCCTCGAACAGCGCCGGCCCCCTGCTTGTGCCGCCTGGACGCGTCTGCAGTGTGCCGGGCGTGAGGGTTGGGGCAGGGCGCGGCGGCGCGCCTGCCGCATCTCCTCGAACAGCGCCGCCTCCTGCTTATGCCGCCCGGATGTGTCCACGATGATGAGGTCATGGCGCGCGGCGCGGAACTTGTCCACGCCCTGCTGCGCGATCGCGGCCGGGTCGGTCTCGGTGTACGAGCCGAAGAAGGGGATCTGCATCTTGGTCGCGTTCTGCTTCAGCTGGTCGAAAGCGCCTGCGCGCCGCCGCGCCGCCCTCCTCTTGCTCAGGTTGGGAGCATGGCAGGTCTGCAGCCGGCCGCTCGCGCCGTGCCGTCCCTGCATTTCGTCTTTATTTGGCGCGGCCAAATACCATGTTTTTTTGGTCGGGCGCATGACAGGTCCGCAGGCTGCCGCTCGCCCCTCAGCGTGCATGCAGGGAGCTGCCCCTGCGCACTTGCGAGTCGAGCGTCAGCTGGGCGTCTGCGCCCACGCTGCACGGGTCTCTCCTCGGCCAAGGCTCGCAGGCGTCGCAGGCTTGCATATGTGCTGAAGCTGCTGGGACTGCCAGGCAGAGCTGCAGGGCTCCACATGCAGCACGCATACATATCAGCGAGCACCCTGTTGTTGCCCCTGCCTCTGCGACTGGCAGTCCCTGATCCGCGCGGGGCGGCACAGGAGGCCTGGGAAATTGTACGCTGCATTCAGCAGTGGCCGGCCGACCAGGTCGCACGGGTCATGCGAGGCAGGGCTTGATGCGTGCCCGATGAGTTGATGTTGTGCCAGACTTCACGCACAAGGCCTACTTGGTGATGAGCGCCCCGAGGCAGCCCCAGCAGGGCGGCGCACCGGCGCGAAAGGTATCTGCACACACCAGCGCCGGCTTGAAGCCCTTCTTCTTGTAGAAGGCGCCGTACTTGGTGCATGTGGTCGTCTTGCCTGCGCCCTGCGCCGCCGGCGCCAGGCGTGAGCGCCAGCGCACAGGCGCACACCGCTGGGCCTGCTCCACGCAATCACGCATGGGCGGCCCACGTCGCGGCCCCAGCTAACACGCTGGAGCGGCGCTGATCGTCAGGCGTCAGAGCGGGCGGGCATCGCACAGACCTGGCGGGACTGAAGCACCGCCATGGCAGGGGCAGTGCCCCCAGCGGGCGCGCGTGTGCCAGGGGCAAAGCTGCTTGCCCCGGTACAACGCAAACAAGGGTTCCCCCAGTCCTCCGCCGACGTCGGGCGCGGACTAGCCACGACCAGGCGGCGCGTCCGCTGACGCGCGCGCAGAGCCGGCCCCCAAACCCCGTGCGCGCCGGGGGCGCCCCGCAACCCGCGCGGGCGCCCGCCGCCCGCCGCCCGCGAACGCCCGCCTCCCGCCGGACTCACGAGGCCCCAGCGCGAGCGCGGGCCAGGGTGGGGTAGGATAGGTTAGGGTACAGGGCGCGCCTGCAGGCCGACGAACATGATGATGTTGGGCTGGCCCTTCTTCAGGTCGGTCAGCTTCTTCTCGTCGATGCCGCTGTCCAGGATGCTGGTCACCTCGTCCGCAACCGCCTGCGCGGCGCCGCGGTCATGGAGATGACCTTAGTGAAGGGTTAAGAAGGGTCAGAAAGGTTCAGAAGTGTTCCGCGACCGCCTGCGCGCGCCGCGGCGGGCGTCACGGCGCAGCGCGGGCCGCGGCAGGCCCGCCGGCGGCTGCGCGGACTCCTCCGCTGCGGGCGGCCCACTTTTGTCGGGCAGCTCTCTGCTGCACGTAGGCGCGGGCACTCGTGTGCGCTGTCGCTGAGCGCGTGCAGGGGCCTGGCTCGGTCGCCCTGGTGGTGAACAGGCAGCTGCACGAACTATGCGGCAAACCCCAGGGCCAGGGCCTGTGCCGGGCACGGCGCCAACCCGTGGCAGCAGCTCAGCAGGGGCGTGCTTGCTGCCTGCTGGCGCGCGCGGCAAGGGCGACAAGCGCGACAAGCGCGACGCGCGCGCGCCCGAGCACACGACGAGGCTCAGGGAACCAGGCACGACACTGCTGCGGACCAAGCGGCAGCTTGGGTCGTGCAGCCAGGGCTTGTGAGCAGCCCACTCACGGACCTGCGCGGGCCAGCCCTGCAGGAGCGTCTATGCAGTCCATGCTTCCGCCCGGCTGCACAGGGAAGATGCCCCTCCTGCTGCCAAGGCTGCCTACACCCCGCGCTCGCTCCTCAAGCTGGCCACAAGGCTGCCGCCGCAGCACGCGCCCGCGAGGGCCGGGGCGCGCGGTCCCAGGATGTTTACTACTCGCTCCCCATGCTACACGTAGCTCGCAACGCGGCGACTTGCCTCGCGGTCGCCGCCCCGGTGCGGGCGCGCGCCTTCTCGATGATCTTGCGCTTATTCAGGCCGGCGCCCTTGTCCGCGTTGGCCGCGCGCGTCTTCACGTTGGTGCGCAGGCCGAACACCAGCTTGGCGTTCACGTCGGCTTGCAGCAGCGCGGTGCAGACCTCCTTCAGGCACGCGTCCAGCACCTTCTCGTCCAGCGTCTCCGCGTTGTTCATGAACGCCAGCGCCTGGCTGATCTTCTGGCCCATCTCATTGAGCACCATCCTGGCGAGTGTGCCGCGGCACGCGCGGGCGAGGCGGGACGCCTACTCCGCGCCGCGGGGCGTGCGCTGCGGCTGCTGGCACGCGCGCTTGCGCGCGCCCCTCTGCGGCGCCCCTCTGCCTGAAGGTAAGCCCAGCTGGGCTTGGGCTCTTGAGACAGCAGCCGCACAGCGGTGGCTCACTTTCCGCGCAGCACTGTCTTGTGTGACCGACGCAGCTACATCACGCCGGTGTCATCCGGCAGCCCGCACGCGCACAAGCTGCTGGACACTCTCTGTTGTACGTCGGTGGAGCCTCTAGAAGCAAGACAACACTGAACTGAAGCGCTGTGCTTGTCATCCACTGCCAGGTGTAGGACTGTAGCTCTGCTCTCACTGCTGGGGTGTACTTCCACAGGTTTATATCTGTAGCAATTTTGCCTCCTATATGCTCATGCGCAACAGTCAGACCTGTGCATGAACATGAAGAGGTGACATCAACTGTCACTGCAGGTCGGTGCTGAGACTTATGATCCAAGTCGAGACAATGTCGAGCAAGTGCAAGCGTCAGCAAGTATGTCTTTGAAGGCTGCAAGCGACACTCGGGTCCAGGAATGGACGTCAAGTCAGGTAGCGCTTACACCAACCTGGACACCCGCGCCCATCGCATACGAGCTGGATACCTGGATAGGCATGCACTAACAGGCAGGTTACAACGCCAAAGCTCCCAGCGCAGCGCTGACTCACCGTGCACCCCGGCCACACCCCGGGCACACAGACAGCATGCGCTCAGTGCCTCAGCCCAAACCTGAAGCTGCCCCAGAAGACCTCTTAAAAAATACACCCTAGCCAAGAACGCCATGCCTAGTCGCTGTACTCTGACCGCACGGGCGAGCGCGAGGGCGATCGCGAGGGCGACACCACCTCCTCCGGCACCTTCCACCCGAAGAATTTGAAGTCCGCCTGCAGCCGCCGCAGCTGGTCAACACAGGCGCGCCAGCGCCCCGTGAGCAGCTGTTGAAAATTTGACAGGGAGCCGCAAGGGTGCTGCGCAGCACGACCGGTGCGCACCTTGGTGGCGTAGTCGATCTTCCATTTGCGACCGTCCTTGTACACGCCGTCCATTTTCCGCCAGGCATACGCCGCGTCACCGGAGCTGCCGCGCGACCAGCACCACGCCACGGGTAAGCGGCAGCCAGGTAACAGCACACAGCTGACAGCCCATATGCAGCACCATGAAAGCGAGCAGGCCGTGACTCGAAGGCTGCCCCCTCAACGCGCACAAGATGTGTATGTCTCAGCCTCAGCGTTAGGACGGTTGCAGACGCAAGTCCGAATCGTGCACAGATAAGGCAGCAGCAGCGCAGAGAGTGAGGCACAGTGCACGAACCGAGCTGCACGATGTTACTCCTGGCACAAGCCAGAAACCTGCTGCAGGGGAGGGTGGTCACGAGCTGCTGCAGCCGAAGGGCCGACTGTGCGCAGATGCACACGCGGTTGGGCTCGTGAGCGACGCTCGGGCTAACTGCACGTTGCGTCACACACAGGGTGGCTGCGGGTCGGTGCTCGCGAAGGACACCGCGTGGTGCCCTTGCAAAAACACCCACACACAGCACCAAGGCGTTTGTGCCACCCCTGCTCATCGGACACAAGGCACCGGAGTGCATCAGCACGCCGCAAATAGCAAAGCGACAAAGGCCGTCTGGGACTGCTGCGCGCACCTCTTCATTTCCACCAGTGCGGACCTGGACTTGTAGTCCCGCTCCACCTCAAGCACAGGGCCTGCATACTCCAGCTCCCTCCTGCGCGGGCGCGACGGCCACCCTGCTTGTTGGAAGCGGCTCAGCTGTTTTGCCGCACACGCTTTCCAGAAACTTCTTGGGCCCGGCCAGGCACACTTGACGTCTGCCGAGCGCGTCGCAGAGCTCACGTTCTCGACGTACAAGACGTACTGCGCGCAGCGGGCAGTCAAGCTCAGTGGTGAAGGTGGAGATCGCATTGTAGGACAGTGCTCACATCACGTAGGCAAAGCTCCCTGGCACGGTGCTGACAGCGGAGACAATCGCTGTAGGCGCCTACCTTGCTCTTCAGCACCATCTTGACTGTATGTGTAGCAGCGTTGAACAGGGACACGCAAGTCGAAAGCTGGTGCTGGTACACTAAAGGGACTCGTAGCAAACCGTGCAAACGCGCTCTTAAGTGCAGCCAGGCAGCTGTGTGCAGCAAGTTGCAGCCGCATCTGCTGCCCAACCCCTCCCCCCGCTGGTACCCTTCCCTAGTAACGCCGGATGCAGTGCAAAGCAGTGGATACGATTTCGCCTGGCAGCTAAGAGTTGTCTCAGCGACCGTGCGCCTACCGGCTGCAGAGCGCAGGTACCCACCAGGCTACAGCTGCCTTCTTGCCGCTGACACTGTGGCGCACTGCTCTTGTCGGTTACAGTCGCTCGAACTGCGCCTGCGTGATCCTGCAGACTTGCAAGTACTGAGCAAGGTCACAGGAGCACTCGTTGATCTGACTGCTACTGGCTGACTGCTGGCTAAAGCAAGTGGAGATCAGGCCGCGCGCAGCTGCATTGGCAAACCAGCAGGCTGCTGCCGCACGCACGCTTGCCTTCCCACTTCTCACTGTGCTGCGCAGGCACATGGCGAGCGGCGCAACCGCGGTGCAGCCCGGCGGCGCGAGCGGCAGCGCCGCTCCGCTGTCCGGCGCCGATGCCGCGCTGCTGGTGCAGCTGCGGACGCGCAAGGGCGCCCCGGCCGCGCTGCTGCGCGCCGGCCAGGCGGCCAGGCGGACGGAGGATGAAGCGCGCAGCGGCGCGCAAGCCGTCGGCGCCGTGCTGCAGTGCCCGGCGCTGCTGGCGGCAGTGTTTGTGTTCCTGGAGCCGGCGGACCTGTGCGCGGTCGCGCTGGTGTGCGACGCGTGGAGCCTGGTGCGCTGGCGCGCCTGTGCATGCTTTCGCCCGCACGACCTGGGTGCTGCCTGGCCCGCCAGGGCACCAAGCGGGCCTGGGCTGGTGCACCTGCGGCCTGGGTCAGCGCTGGCAAGGAAGGACGCTGTAGCCGAGGTGGCAGTGACTGCGGGTCGCCTGTTGAGACCTGGCAGGGGCTGTCTGTTCCGGGCAGGCGTACGCGAAACGCGCGAGCTTACGTTCAATAAGGAGTCAGTGACCACAGCAGCACTCCCGGCTTTGTGTTCTTTACAAACTTGAGGCTGTGTTGTTCGTAGCCCTATGGTCACCCCCGAACTGTGCCTGACGAGGCCGGCACGCCCCCTGCAGGCGGTGCGCACGCCGGCGCTGTGGAGCCGGGTGTCCCTGGCGCGCGCGGGGCTGCCGGCCTCCTTCCACGACTTCCTGCAGCACCGCCAGGCGCGCCTGCGCGCGCGGCCCCTGTGCCTCGCACCTGATGGCAGCCGCTGCCGGCTGCGCCCTCCCATTGCGCAGCCAGCGGCCTGGGCTGAGGCGTCTCTTTGGACGGCCTGCGGGTGTTGCCTGCTGCAAGGCGGACTCGCCGGGCGGCATGCACCCGACCGTGCCTGTTAGGCTTCATGGCCCGCCATCACCCTGGGGCCAGGGGGCAGCACCCAACCATGCGCACATGCGTCCAGGAAGTCTGGTGCGTGCCTGCTGTGTCTGTTGTGTCCGGATTTCACATGCACAGCTACCTTGCGGTCTCGGCCACGCCGTGGGCGGCTCCACCTCACGGAACGCCCGGCGCGCGCAGGCCGGCGTGCGGTTGCTGGAGCTGGTCGCGCCGGACGCGGGCGGCGCGGCGCTGGAGCCCGCGGTGGAGGCGTCGCTGTGCGCCTGCCTGCTCACGATGTGCCCGCGCCTGGACGCGCTGACGCTGACGGGCTGCTACGCGGCCGACCGCGTCATCGCCACGCTGCCGCTGCGGCGGCCGTTTGCGCTGCGCCGCCTGCGCCTGCGCCAGCCGGCCGGCAGCGGCGCCGTGCACGCGCAGCTGCTCAGCGACGCGCGGCTGGCCAGTGCGGCCCCCTGCCGGCGCATGACTGGGAAAGCGCATGGTGACCGACACGACGCTGGTCTGGGGTTGCAGGCAAAGGCGGCCCTCTGGTTTCTGCATGCCTGGCACATGCACTCCGCCGGCCGTTGGCTGTGCATGCCGCTGACCTTGCCGGGCACGGCAGGGTGTAAGGTATAGGTTCCCGCCATGCTGACCGCTGGCTCGCTCGGCCGGCCGCGCAGGCCTGGAGGAGCTGGACCTGAGCGTGCCGGGCACGCTGCGGCTGCCCGCGGCCGCGGCGCGCCTGCCGGGCTTGCGCCGCCTCGCGCTCACGGGCGAGCAGGTGATCCTCCCTCCAACCCCCCTAGTGCGCTGCTGGGCGAGTCAGCGTGGGGGCGCAGCACTGTGAGCAGCCTACAGCCAGTGCGGGACAGCCACACTGGGGCTGCAAAGGCCGCGCATGTCGACCCAGCACTGCCGAGTCGCGGCGCACTTTCCCAACGTCAGTAGGCCTCTAGGCGTCCAGCTTCCTTTGGGGGAGTCCCAGCTCTACTCCAAAGTCATGTCACACCATTGAGACGTGCAGCACGGTCTGTGCCCGCTGCGCCGCAGGTCGAGTTTGAGGCGGGCGCGGCGCTGCCCGCGCTGGAGGCGCTGGCGCTGCGCGCGCGCGGCGCCTACCGCGGCGTGTGGCCCGCGCTGCCGCGCTTCGCGCGCCTGCGCAGCCTCACGCTCGCCGCGCCGGTGTCCATGGACACCGAGGGCTGCGAGGCCGCCCTGCTGGTGCGCGGGCGGGGTAGGTTCTTGGGCCCCGGCCTGTTTGGCCCGAGCAGGGAGGCGTGCGCAGACTGGGCAGACCGCAGCAGCCTAGTTTGATTCAGGGCCGGGCCGCCTGGCCCTGGCCCAGGCTCCTGCGCCGGTGCAACCCGAGCGCCGGGCGCAGGCGGTGCGGCGCTGCGCCGAGCTGACCAGCCTGCAGCTGGATGTCGCGGACGGCAGCGCGATGACCGTCAACCTGAACCGCCTGCTGGGCGCGTCCAAGGCGCGTGCTTACCCTACCCTACCCTACACATCACGTCACTTCCACCATGACATTTCACAGCGGCACGGCGCCCCGGTCGCGGCGCCGACGCGCGCGCCGGCCGCCGGACGAGCCTGCCGTGCGGCGGTGTCGTGCGCCTTGTGCCCCAGAGGCCCGGCGGGGCTGCATGATCATGCTGGCACCGAGGGCCCGCGGGAAGGAGTCTGCGCGACATGCAGCTTATCCCCAGCTTGAACCAGATGTCCCTATATGCAGTCGCGCAGCCCTCGGCATGCAAGGCTCAGCAGTGCGCGTCGAAGTGCATGATGCGCGTTCATCTGCACATGCTCAGCCGGCCGCTGCAAGCCCTGGCCAGCAAAGCCGCCCTGCCGTGAGGAGCCGCCCCTGGCCGGCGGCGGCCCCGGCGGCCGCAGCGACGCTCACTATGCCGCGCTCGGTATGCGCCGGAGCGCCGCCGCCGCCGCCGCCGCCGCCGCCGCCGCGCCGCTCAGCCGCCGGGCGCGCGCGCGCAGGTGGAGGTGCTAAAGCTGAGCTGGCGCTGCCCCTGGGAGGCCTGGCCGGCCAT
>JAABUU010001374.1_pt1 | contig 41444 bp, 63 predicted proteins | sample 5559301 | NCBI WGS metagenome assembly JAABUU01 (sample SAMN10711884, study PRJNA513360) | rock metagenome | isolation source: Antarctica rocks | place: Antarctica: Victoria Land, Richard Nunatak white | reverse complement strand
CCTATGAATCTTGCCTGCTGGGCAGCCTCGAACCTGACTGTTGGCTGACACCAGCTTTCTTGCCTCACTCACCTGCTTTAGCCAAAGCCTTGCAGCTTGCGGCACAAGCGTTTTCAACGGCAACGGCAACTTGGCTTCTCATTAAATCGACGCCGAAAGGTGTAGTCTTTTCTTTTTTCTATCCAGTTTGTAAAGCAGAGCAATGTGCTGGTAGCCAGAGCGTTTTCACAGAGACAAGGAGTTTGCTTGTTGAGCAAGCTTTGCTGTCAATTGAAGCAAAGCTTGTGCAACCAGCAAGCCCCTGTTTTCAGTGCAATCACTTGCAGGTGCCAGAAAATTTGCCGGAGTGGTTGCTATTTGACTTTTTGACTTTTTGACTTTGATTTCGGCTGCGCCGAGGCAAAGCAAGTTGCTACACCCCTCGCTGACAGCTGAACTCTAAAGCTATTCCTTTCAAACTTGATCACGTAATTCCCAGTGATGAGCTGACTCATGATACCATGGCAATTGGGGATGCAGGGAAATGCTGCAATGTACAGCAATGCACATATTTGGATGCAGACTTTTGACTGCTGCTGTATAGCACGACGCTTGGGTAACTACAAATGTATCATAGTATCAGTGCGCACTAGTACATGGAGTACATATCTACCATAGGGCGTTGACATGACTTGGTCGCTAGGACATGTCAATGCAGTGTTTGCACACTCATCCCTGGCAGCATACAGTGTACCTAAATTGTTGTTGCGCCTGTCTTCATACATTAGTATGCTCCCCTGTCTGGAACAAAGCCCTGATGGGCCCAGTAATTGTGTATGTGTAGGCACCTAGTCTACCTAGCATTTGCTCTTGCATCAGAAGTTCAACAGCACATCTGTTTGGTGTGATATTCTCGTGAATTCGCCATGCATATGCTTGCAATCCTGCCAGACTAACATCTTTTGTTACATTGTCAGGTCAGGCGTTATTGAGCAATCTTACGTCATTGCTGTAACTCACCACTGTTGCAACGCTGTTTCATGAGCAGTTCAGGTCCTTGCCTGCAGAGACAGCGCATATCTTGAGCAGCAAGCCCCTGGATTGCCAATCAAGCAATTGCCAGCAAACAGCAATTTCCTGCCAGATATGAGGGTCTGGCCAGGGGATTGTGGTAAGCTTCTTTCTGCTGAGATCATGTTTGTACTGTTGCAGCACTCACTGAAGTACGGCTTTCTTGAGGCATACTGAGGAAGAGTTGCACAGCCAGTCACTGGGTCAGCTTCCTCAAACCAGCAGGCAGACTGGCAGCAAGTACGTCATCCACATAAAGCTTCTCAAGGCTGTTAAGAGAAAGAAGATCTGGTAAAGTTGCCAGGTCACTGTTCCCTTTCAGATGAAGTACCTGCAAAAAAAAGGTGGCTAAATCACAAGGCAGCAAGAATGGAGGCGCATCATTCGATCACGGTGACATACTTTGAGTTGCCTCAACTGCTGCATTGTGTCTGGCAGGCTCTGCAGCCTGTTGTTGCTGAGGTCAAGGTATTGCAGCTGTTCAAGCTGACCGATGCTTTCTGGCAAGCTGATCAGCTGGTTGTTGGCCAGGTTCAGCCTTGTAAGTTGGTGCAGCTTTTCCAAGACCCTGCTCAACCGGCAGATGCAAGGGTCTCCGACCTTCTCACACATGAGGTTGACACATAACAAGTCTGCGGATTCCTGCAAGTCCAACACGTCAACTGTGTCTCCTTGTCTGACTGCTTGTCCCAGTGAGGTTGCCGTGTTCTGCAGATTTGCCGCTGCTGATAAAACCCTGCAGCTCCGTAGCCTCGTCAATGTCTTGCAACACTCGACCAGCATACTGTCGCGTATGAATCCTTCTGTGAGCGCAATCAAGCCTCACTCCATGCTGTGCTTTGACCTAACCGCCCTCTTCTTCACCTGTACCTTGAACGCCTGTAGAAACGCGCAACCTGCCTTCATGTTTACACCTGTGGTGCGCAGGCATTTTTGTAGTGATACATCCCGCGTTTGTGGTTGTCGGCGGCAGGGGCCAAGCGTGGAAAAGGTTTGCCAAGCATGGTCAAATATGCAGTGATGGACAACGAAGGTGCCGACAAATGGCTCGGGCATGAGGAGGTAATGTTGTCCCTTGTGTATTGGCAATCCCCCAGGTGCAGCGGCCTGCACATCTAAAGCCTGACGCAAATAATCGTTGCCATGCAGGTCTCGATGCGACGACTTACCCAGCCTGGTTCTACCTGGGATATTTACAGGGTAAGCAGTTCTGGTCCTTGTACCACAAATGATATGAGCATAGCCACGCTGCAGTCTTGATGATATAAGCTGACTCTTGCAATGCAGTGTCACATGGACGAGCTGCCTGACATTGATACTGTTGATCAGTACACTGGCATCTTTGTCACAGGCAGTCACTGCTCAGCTAACGAATCCCAATCGTGGATTGATAAGGAGTCAGATTGGCTGCGTGCCTTTGCGCAGCGTCCAACACCATGCAAGCTGGTTGCAAGCTGTTTTGGCTGTCAGGTACAGATCCCTGCATGCTTGCTTCACTTGCACAAAGTCAGCAAGCCAAAAATCCTTCTTGAGGTGTCAACCACACGGCATTCATGACCTGTCATTGGTTTGAGTAAAGCCACAGGTACCTTTGTGATCTTGTTTTGCGTGAGTTCTGTCTTCCCACATACAAAACTGTAAGTGCCTGAGCTTGGTCTATCACACGGGCCAACATCTTCTTACTCACTGGATGATTGATCACAGATGTCGATTCCATGTACAGATCAATAACAGCGCTGATTAACTGTGGTTATAATGCGTGCAGCTTTTGGCATCAAGCTTGGGAGGGACGGTCGGTCAGAATCCATCTGGGGAATTTGTGCTGACGGGTATGCTGTCCTGGCAGTTGAGCAGATCTGCGCAAGGCGTCTGCAGCCTCGTCAAGCTTCAAAGCCAAAGACTTTCCATGCAGAACTGAACATCAAATCCATCCAAGTCATGCTAAACCAAACATCTAAAGTATTTCGAGCATTTTAAACCAAACATCAATTTCATCAACATCATATTGCACCAACCCTGAACTTCATGTTTGCTGTGGACTTTGCAGTGGAGACAGTGCGGATGACTGATGCCCTGTTGCAGCAGCCTTTCCACCGAGAAGTTGCAACGCAACACCAGATTGCCGAAACCTTCAGGATTATTCAAAGTCATGGTGAACAGGTGGGATTGTAATCTCATGTAATGCATGGTGTTGTATATTTCCAGGCATTCTTGTCTACATGTTGGTCAAATTACGCCATCATAGCTCCAGGCCAACGTGATGTCTGCAACTGAGCACAAACATCAGTACTGACACTGGTTGCAAACTGATTGCAGATAATGGCGCTACCAAAAGGTGCTGTGCTTTTGGGCACCTCTCCAACAGCCCCCTTTGAGTTCTGGTCCTATGGGTCCAACATACTTGCCCTTCAGGGTCACTGTGAGTTTGACTGCGCAACCACGCTGAAGAAGATCCATGCGCCTCTGACGGCTAACAAGTGAGCAGAGTCACCCCAACAATTTTCCTTTGTGCATGGTCTTTCATTGCGGCTGTGTATAAAACCAGCATGCAGCATCAAGGTAGATTCACATATGGCGTAAGCAGTGGTGACAACCACGTTTGCTTGTCATCTACATGATTTTTGGTGCTTGCATGCAAGCGCAAATTGTGATGCCTGGTGGACGCAAAGCCAAGGAAACCAAATCTACTGCTGTATTTCCATAGGCCAAACAACACATGCTGAGCATCTACACCTGTACATGCATGTGTACACGCACACATAACCATGTCTGACTGGCTTGCAGGCGCTTGAATCCTGAGCAGTCTGAGTTGAGCGCACAAGCTCTTCTTAATACTGTGCCTGATGATGCCTTTGTCACTGACCTGATCAAGCACTGGTGGCAGCAACCAGCCCCAGCAACATCTGTCACTCAACAGCCTTCTGCACTGCCCTCGTCAGAACTGCCCTCAGCCCTCAATGTGCAAGGCGGTCCTCCGGACTCTGTCAGCATGACGGAAGGGCATTTCCAGTCTGGACAGTCCTTGGCCCCATTCACTGCAGGGCATCCCCAAGCCAGCAGTATTGACACACTCACAGACAAGCTCCTAGGTGACACAGGGCAGGGGCCTCCTGCTGGTGCAAAAACACACTCAACTCCCATTTTGTACCAGGGTTTGTCAAACCCTAGCCCAATTGTGCCCGGGCCAGCACCTGAGCGCACAAATTGCTCTGTGCAAGGTGACACAGCAACAGCTGCTGCAGCAGCTGCAGATCAGCATGCTGATCTGGCAGAACCTCCACTAGAGCTGTCTGCTTCTTCCCTCCTGTCACAGAGGCAATCACCTGCCATGACTTCTTCTTCTTTGTCTGCACTGCAGAGTCCTGGTCAAACTCCCTCAGCTCTTCCTGCTGACCAGACGGAAAACATATATTTGAGACCAGCTTCTTCTTCTTTAGGTCATGAACATGACTCTGGTCAATCTTCTCCTTCCTCAGACCACATCTCTGCTGGCAGTCAAGAACTGTCTGTTTCTTGCGCCCAAGTGTCCAGTGCTAGTCAGCGTCCCTCTTCTTCAGGTCATGTTTCTCATACCAGCCAGCACCCTTCTTCTTCCTCGCACCAGGCACAGGCTGCCAGCCACTCTTCTTCAGCTTCAGATGCCGGCCAGCACCCTTCTTCTTCCCCAGGGCCAGCACAAGAAGCTGCCCACAGCCCTGCTGCTTCTGTACACTATGCGCAAGCTGCGGGTCTGGAGCATTCTTCTTCTTCCAGCTACACACCACCTGTCAGACATAAATCCCTTGCCGAGCCCTCAACAGGGTGGCAGCACTACAGGCAATCCGGCATTGGCAACAGGGGCACTGACACACACAATGCCAGGGATGCAGCAGGAGATGAAGATGAAGCAGGTCTGAAGCGATGGGTGGAGGAGGTTCAACAACATGAAGAGCAGCTGACACAGAAGGTGTGCGGCCATGCTGCTGGCTTTGATTTTGCCTTTGATTTTGCCTTTGATTTTGCCTTTGATTTCGCCTTTGATTTTGCCTGTAAAGGGCTGCTTCCCCTCCATTGTTTTGCTGGCAGACTTATTTTTATTAAAACAAAAATTGAAACAAGAATAAGCATAGCACATTTCCTTAGAATATGCTATGCTTATTCTACGGAAAAGCGAAAGGCAGCATGTGAGCAAGGCACAACACATGTCACTAAACTAGCTGTTTGCAAGCAAGCAAGTTGTTCATACCTGTCAAAACAGGGCGCTAACCACTTGAGTTCACTTTCAACAAATGCACTGCTTAAAACAGAAAGTGGTGCATTGCCATGTGATGCAGAAGCATTGGCAAGTCACATGCCTCCGTTTCACTGTCACAAGTTGCAGTGGATGAGCTCCCTGAACGTGCCTGACCCTAGGGGGAGACAAGTATTAAATGAATGCATGGAAGGATGGCTGGATCACAGAATGCACAGACGGGCGGTCAGACAGATGGCCAAGAGACAAATGGATGAATGAATCGATGTTTGCATGAATGTATGCATGGATAGTTAAATGGATGGATAAGTTGGTTAATGCGGTAATGAATAAATGATGGGTGAGATGACTGCAGGCACAAGTGCTGATGAATGAGTTGGCAGCTGTTGTTGCTGCAGAGACGGCCAGCAGCTCCTTAGACTACGTTCTACTCAAGGACATGAATCAGCTGGCTCAGAAACGGTATGCTGACATGGCCAACTTTGTCAAGGGTCTTCAGCCTCAGATGGAGGTAAGATGGCTGCCGGACTGCAGCACATGCATTTGCAGAGCTACATCAGCAGTGGTGTGCCATCTAGGCTCTGCATCACCTTTTCAAACCCAGCAGCAGCATTTACTACATCCCGTCACATTGCTCTGTTGAGCGAAAGGTTGAGCTTGCACACCGTGTTGACGGTGATGCGTTTCAGGCGTTGGTTCGGCTTATGCTCAGCTGTCAGGCAGGCACACACTAACATGTGACTTGGAAAAGCATGTGAAGGCCTTGATCTGGCAGTGAGGCTTTAGTTGCAAGAACTATGCTGGTGCAGGACCTGCTGGTCTGTCAGGAGGCCGCAGAGCCAGTGCTGGAAGCCATTGCCAAGCTTGAGCAAAACATGACTGGTATTGAGAGTGCAGTGTCGCAACTAGAGCATGAAAGCAAGCAAGTGATGCAGCAGCTTGGGCTTGCGAAGGACGGCGGCTCATAAGCATCATGCAATTGCTTCTGCTGCATCTTATGTAGCCCAGCGCTTGGTACCACCAGTGAGATAGCCAGTGATCAGCTTGTGGGATAGCAGAATCACTGCAAAAGAGCTGTTGACTAATCATGTCATTTGTTCAGTCCTGTCCCAGTTTGAAGGCTTCCTTGCTTGTCTACTCAATGGAGCTCAAGCAGCAAAATGCAGAGATCAACTATGGGCACTGTTCCTCTGACCTGTCCGCAGGCAGCTTGAGACCGGCTAACCAACTGCCTTGGCGTCCACTACTGTTGGTGTACCCTTTGATCACTACATAAGTGGTCATTGACTGCACCCTTTGGTGGCACATGCAACCTCAACCTGATGTAACAGACTGTGACATGCTTTTTGAGCTCATCTTGCAGCTTGCTCGCAGGTATCTTGGTCTCTCAGATCAGGGAACAGGTCTCATTCATTGTTGCAGTGATATTGACGAACATCAACTCACTTTTGACGTGTAAGTCTGGCGTGAAATTATCAACGAGACAAGTGTGCAGCGCTAGATGTCAACTGACGTTTTTGTTCAAAAGGCACGACTTGAGAAATTGACAAGGATCCAAGAGCAACCTGCTGACCCAATAGAAGCCTGGTAGCTATGCATGCCGTTACTCATTGATCTCAGGAGCAAATTGCTGTAGACAAATAGCCTTTCAATTCTCTCGCCATTTGTTCAGTTGCTTCTGTGCTGAATGTCTTGTTGCCTTGTCTCTGCATTAAGTAATCTAATGTAGGATCTAAAGCTCTCTGCAATGATAGAAGCGCCTGCATGCACACCACGTTGGTAAGTAAAGCAACACTGCATGGATGTTGCAGCAATCAGTCTGCACACAAAGATGTGCTGGTTGAGCTGACAAGTCTTTGCATTGCGGTCACTAAACATGTTTTCTGCAGTCTGCTTTTGTGCCCAGATCATCTGTTGCACTGCATTAAAGGAAACAGGAACAGACTTGCATACATGGGACATGCAAGCTTACCCTGTTATCACCCAGCCTGCTAAGTGCTGAAGGATCACCATCACTCTCTGCAAGATGCTGCAGCATGACTGCCAACAGCAGCTCTGCCAACAGGCATGCTTGCTGCAGCTGCAGCATGGCAGACCACGCCGTCAGTACGCTCACGACATTGTCGCTGTCTACACTAACTTCATGCATCTTGCATTTGCATCAAACGCATCGCAACATGAGTGCTGAGCTGCTGTGTGTACATTGCAGCACGATGATGATGACCAGACAGTAGTGTATTGACATGGATTGCTCATAGCAATGTACAACACATGGATAGCGACACGAATTGCTCATAGCAACGCATAGCCTATGCATAGCCCAACAGATGTTCATAGGAATGTGTAGCAACACAGACTGCTGCCCACCTGTCTCTCTGTCTGAGCAGCAGTGGTGAGCAAGGAAGGCAGCGACTGACTCTTCTTGCTGGCAGGTGCGCCAAATTCCTGCACACAGCAAGCCATTTTGCAGCCCATCAGGTACTGGGAAGTCATCAAATGGCTGTGTCAGACTTCTCAAAAAACGCTTGCAACTCACAAGACCATTGCAGGCACACTTCAGTAGATCAACATCCTTACACAGCAGGTCCAGCCAGTAGGCACTGAACACGTCATGCCATACTCGGGAAGAAAAGCAGTGTGGAGGCACAAGAGCAGGCAGCTTCCCTCCAGAAGTCTGGCGTTGAGGCCTAGATCATAAGGTACGCCTGATGCACTGGGGAGGATTGCACAAACAGGTGGGTAAATCAAGCTGCCACAAAAGGGCGGGTAGAGCCGCAATGCTGCTGATCACATGAAGCCTGGACTTCATCATTGTCTTGTCCCCTTTGTCATATTTATCCTGATTTGCTTTTTCATTCATTTCTTGTCTGTTGTCTTGTCTGACACTCTATGATATGCCTTCACCCAAGGTGTCAATCAAACAGATGCAGATAGGCTGCAGGCACTGGGCCAACATGTCTGTAACCAGGCAAGGTCCTTGTGTGGCCCCCACCAGAGACCAAAAGGCTGCAGTGACAGTTGCTCCCCAGACACAAAACAGTGCAGCGCAGAAAGCCCTGGCCTAGGAGCTGCTGATGACACACAAACAGATACAAAACAGCGTGTTGCTGAAAGCTGCATCACAGGAATACATCCCCAATACATCTTTATGTCACTGCACCTCACAAGTACACATGCTAGAGCCTGCCTCAAACATCAAATAGTCAGCATCCTCTGAGGTCACCAACACAAGCACATGTGCAAATCAACTCAGGTGTCAAGAGTGGGCGTCAGTGTCTGGTGTCTACCAACCTGCAACTCAGCTCAGATCTAGCATACGGACTCAGCCATCTAGCATACGGACTCAGCCAACGTCATTAACACAGACTCATGGCACATACAGGTTTCACAGCTCAGCCATGAGTCCACGCCCAACGCGTCAAGGCTTGGTGTAGATAATAGCGCCTAACAACAGTCCGACAAACCTGCAACGCCAGGTGGTGGCGACCAGCTGAGCCAGCACCAGACTGAATGGCATCCAGCAGGGCCTGTCTCTCCTCACTGGCAGCCTCCTGGTCCCGGGCTGCCTGCTTCAACATGCCACTCAGCTGCAACAGGCAGGGCTGGTATGGCATGCTCTCGCTGGGCCTGATCTGGTACCTGAAGTCTCTGCTGGCATTAACCTCCCAGATCAAGTACCGCGCCAGGGCGCATCTGAGCCTGGCCACCTGCAGCATTGACATTCTGTTTTGGTAGATGCAAGGGCAATGGCAGCGACGATGCGACCCATTTTAACACTTGATAGCTCACAATAGCTTGCCGGACAGCACAAAGTATGTAAAGCAGGATGCAAGTTCAACTTGAACATGGCCATCAATGCTTTAGGGTCGAGGTTGTTCTGGTGTGGGTTGTGAGTTTTGAGGCTACAAACCCTAAACCCTGATTTTAGGGTATAACGCTCTAGTACACGGTCCCTTCTTAGGAGTTGGGGAAGAAGCAAATACATTTCAGGGGACAAGGACTAGTGGCTCAACCTAGTGCTGGAATGTGACGACTCCTGACTGACTAGATGCTGGCTGTGTAGACTGGTTGCCAAACTGCAGCATGCTACCCAATGACCCTGTTGCAGGTTTTGCAAATCAGATCAAGGCAGCAGTATGAGCCCATTGCGATGTTGGTCATTTGCTTAACAGTGTGAAGGATCAATCTGATCTGCCAGCCCTTCTGCTGTACATGATGCTCAAGTTTTGCCCGATGCACAAATGGAAAATGCATGAATAAAGAAAAGGCAGTGCTGATGAGCAGCTCTGTGAGGAAGAGCTTGAGGTGCGCCAAAGCTTCCCCATGGTCTCATCATTTTCTTGGGTTAGGGCCTATCCTTGCCCCACACAAGCAACAAACACAAGCCCAATTGAGCCCTGGCTGCTGCTGCCAAGGCGCCACAGAACCTTTTTTTGCAAAAGGATGCAGTCAGCGCTTTACCTTGAGGGGTAAAGTCTGGAAAGCAGGTGGGGCGGCATCTGCAGTGTCTTCATTCTGATGGTGGGGCTGCACCAGAGGGCTATGGCTTGCTTCATTCACGCAGCCGAAGGCCTTCAGTAGCCGGTGGGCTCCCTCCCTCACGGCATCTGGACAACAGAAAGCAAAACATCTGACTGATTGGTGACAGGCTTGCGTGATTGAGTAATCATTCAACTGATTGGCTGACTGATTGCTTGACGCTCGTGACTATGTGTCCTACAGTTGATCAGTTGTTTGTTTGCTTGCTTACATGACTGATTAGTCAGTTGTTTTGTTGACAGACTGCTCAAAGCTCATGATGATGTGTCCTGCAGTTGCACAACTGTTGGCTTGCTTGCTTGGTTCATTGAGGGGTTGAGACGCCATCTTGTGTCTATACGATGAATGGATGGCTGTCTGGATGTAACGGCCCCAGATGGTGAGACAGGAAGGGCTGTATCAGCCTAACAGCCCCATTACATTTTACTTCCTTCCTGTGGAGGTGCAAAGCACACTGGAACTTTCTGTGCAAGCCTCACGTGCCAAAGCTGTGCAAAGCAAGGGTGCGGCATCATACTGACAACAGACATGACTGGCCAACCCACAAAGCTTTCTGAAAATGTTTCGGCGGATGAAACTTTGCATGGCGTCCTGAATGTGCGATAGCAGCACAAGCTGCACGTGGCTTCATTGCTCTGGAGTCAATTGACTACATGCTTGAGGTGCAGACTGGGCAGAAGACATCAAGAGTAAAATGGGCTGTCTCGCATCAGGGCTGTACCACATCACATGCGTCAAATCCATACAACTCTTGTTATTATTAATATTATTGTTATCAGTATGATTATTAATATTGATATTATTGTTAATATTGTTTATCAATATTAATGTTGGCATTGTTGTTATGTTAAAACCAGAACTCATGCGCTGCAGTTCCAGGAGCAGACAGACAAGGGCTAGAAACAGACACCAAGGAGAAAAGAACACCAAGGAGAAAAAGGGCGACCTGCTGGTGCTCCAGGTTGTTGTGACAGCTGACTGAAGCTGAGGCGGGTGACTAATGACAGCACCAGCGCCGCCAGCTCAGCCTCCTTCTCCCCAGGTTCCCACCCATTCAGACTCCCCACAGAAGCTTCCCTGAGCACCCGCTGCATCATCCTGCTGTGCTGCGCCACAAAGCTGACGGCGTGCTGGCTGGTTTCGGAGCTCTGCCGCTTGGCTGCAAGCTCGCTGTTGACAACTTGCAGGATGAGCAGCAGGACTCTGGTGATGTGGCGGCGCCGGTCGTGCCTGTGGCTGCTGCGTAGCACGGGCTCCTCAGGCTCCAAATCTATCGCCTGAAAGGCAACAATCAACAGCTTTTTTTGGCATACAACAAAATGCCAGGGTAACGAAAAGACATGGACTTGATGGCTTTTGTTTGTCATTTGAACAAGAGGACACAATCAACATAGCACTGCTGCATCTGACAGCTGCTGGCAAGATTCCTGCCGTAAAACAGAATGTGGGCCAAATGGTAGGCAAGATCGTGCTTGTGGTATGTATGGAACAGCGAGCTCCTCAGCCTCTAGGTTTGCTGCCTGCATGCAGCTTAATGGTCACAACTGCTTAATTGCCACCATTGACAGCTCTTGGAGTAGGAAACAGAACGGATGCTTTTGTAGGCCATGCATTGTGGAGTGCCATATGCCATTGAGGACATGCAATTGCCAATAGAGACTCCTACAGGCATGCAACTTTCATGTAACATGCTTGATTGCCGCTACTGACAGCTCATATGGTTTAAACATCGAGATTGATGCCTTTAAGAGTCATGCATTGTGGAATACCATTAAAAACATGCCAACATTGTGGGGTGCCATGTGCCATTAGAAACATCCCAACACCAATGAAACCATCAGCAACTGCATGCCACAGCTAACCAAGCAAACACGGCTGGAGCCGAGTCTTGGGTCCCTTGTCCACAGCGTCAGTGGTAAGATCATCACCTTGCAATCAATGAGCTTGCCAATGATATGCACATCATCAGTGACTTCAGCCATTGAGGACCGACGAGCGCTGGACAGCCGCAGAAGGAGTGTCAGCTGGGCCTCAATCACCTGTGGATCGCAAAAGAGAGATACAGAACACGAAGGAAAACACACAAACAAAAGAAGAAGTACCACGTGCTTTGTGTACGAAATTGAAAAGCTGAGTGAAGTCATGATAGCAGTGCCCAGATCAGACTCAACAGGATTGGCACTGGCGTTTGACAAGGCTGGCGCTGCTTCATGTAACAGGAAGGGCAAGGATTCCAGACGCAGTGTATGCTGTGGTGCTGGCACACAGGTGCAGCGTGTCATGTGCAGGATAGCCCAAGTATCTGGGGTTTCACACAGGGCTTTCACACATAGCATAAATGCTCAACCAAACAGGTGTATATTCATATCAGACTCTGAACGAGTGAAATGATGATGTAGCAATTCCTGATGTAAGGCACTGTGATGTCTTAGTGCAAGAGCAGTTTTGACTTCAATGCTGGCATGGCATGAGTGTGGTGCTATTGGGTGCTTTCCCCAAGGGGTCACACAGGTGCCAAAGACTTGTCAGGGCAAGATGCAAGGAAGCACATTCAAGGCAGCCAAGACACAGCCAGGTAAGCTGCAGTCCTGAAACAGACGATGAACTGTCAAATGGCAGACCCAACACAGTCAGAAGGCAGACACAACCCCTCAGAAGGCAGACGATAGGCAACAGACATGCAGCCAGAAGGCAGACGCGAAGATATTTGCAGTGCAAAGGCACCTGGACGGCAGCTCCTGCAGCAGGGCCAGGCAAGTACTCATGCGCTCTGTTGACCAAATCCTCCAGGATGCGGTTGGGCAGGTCCTGCTGATGCAGCTTGTTGGCCACCGCTAGGCTGGGCTCGGCCACCACCCAGCTCGCTAGCAGCGTCAGCGCTTGAGATTTCATGGCCTGTGTGTCAAACATGAAATAGTCAGTATGCAAGGTGGCAGAGGAACCCCTGTGCAGCTGGTTAGCCAGAAGCTTCATTGCCTGTAACAGTGGCATGACTTGCCAGTGCAGCGTAGCCCTGCGTGGGTCCAATTTGCCTTTGCCTAATATGCCCATGCTAGCCGCAATTAACACCATGCACTGCCTATCGAGACCAACTCCTGAACGCTGAGGAAACAGGGGCTCATGATAGCACGTAGCAATGTTACAAATGCTACAAGCATGCTGCAGGCTTGCTTCAAAGTGTGTCAGGTGCGTGCAGCAGCAGCATACCGGTCTAGTGGTCTGTGCAGCTGCATCTCGAATGACCATGTTCAGCAAGGGCAGGCTGTGACACAGGGCCGAGGCAATGCCATCCTCCACCTGCCTGCTCTGATCATCCATGTCAGCAACCAGCCTGTCACTGCTGCCGTTTGCCTTGCCTACAAACAACAAAAGTACCTTCATACCTCCAGATCCTGCACTGTAATAACAAACGAATGGACAATAGATGGACAGATGGATCATTGGCTAGGTCCTAGGATCTTCAACCACAGGAAGGAGACACCACTGCTGCCGTCTGCCGTGCCCTTCAGACAACAGATGTACATTGTTGACACCCTGCACCTTGTGTCACGAAGAGATGGAGTGACCAGAGGCAAGACAGGCATGATCAAGGGGGTCCTGCTGGCTGACAGCTCAAGAGCTTGCCAGCCCTTTGCTGGCAGCCTTTGGTGAGCTGATGCATCTCCCCAGGGTGCAAACACTGTTAGCAAGTCCCTCAGAAGTTGTTTAGTTTACATTTACACCATGAAAGGGGCGTTTCTCCAAAAAGAAGCTACATTTCTGCATCCCAAAACCACAGCTAACTAATGCCAGTGCACCAGACAATGGCATTGGCCTTATACAGACTTGCATCAAAAAGTCGTTCCACACAACTGGGGCTCATGAAGTACTGAGCTAAGATGCCGAGGCCTACAGCACAGCATTCCAGGCAAAGGAGACTGCAGCCAGAACCCTCAGCACTGTTGCTCCACAAATTCCCAGCACAGCTGTTGCACAGAATGACATGTGGTCTGGTGATCATGGATGAACAGATGGATCAGTGACTGTTGATCCTGTCATCTGCCATCACAGCAAGTTGAGACGGGCAGATGGATCACTGACATGATCCTGTCGTCTTCAATCACAGCAAGTTGAGACGGACAGACGGGTCACTGACTCAATCCTGTCATCAAGTCACAGTAGCTATGTGAAGCTACACCTGACTAGAGCTGTGAGTGTCAGAATTGTACCTGCTTTGAGCAGAGCTCTCAGTATGTGGGGAGAGGCCTGAGCTGGGCGGCGTCCATGGCTGTACTGCATGAAGCTCAGCAGGGCAGCGTACAGGTGGGGCCGCAGGGCATCCTGGTTCTGCCCTCTGTCCAGCACAGCCAGAAGCCTTCTGAAGAGGTCCAGCGTTGCTGCTGGGACCTGCCCGCCTGCAATTTAGGGTTCCTTTTGCGGGGAGCAGCAGTGCATATGTGCAAGGCAGCACAGTCTCAGAAACAAGGAAGGCCAAAGGGCAAAGCAAGGATACAGTGCATGCTGCTGGCAAAGCACAAGCGTCCTTCCTCTCTGAAACCAGACAGTCTGTTTCCCTGCTAGCTCTTGCACAGCAGTCAACAGCAGACCACAGCGTGTGCAAGTCATGTGCGGCAGGAGGATGCCCGCGAGTCACAAGGTTTCCAGCCTGTGTTTTGCCAAATGGGGGGACAGTGAGATGACTGACCTGGCATGCCAAACTGCAGGCTGGTGGTGGTTTCCATTCCAGCGTGCAAGGCTTGCTCTTGTAAGCGTGCCATGCACGCCTCCACCACCTGCACATGACTCATCTGATTAAGCAGCCATGCAATCACAGGTGTCATCACAATTTCATGGGCACAACAACCTCTGCAACGATGCAGAATTTGGATTGAGGTGCAGAGGCATCTTGGCCAAACTATGGGAGGCATCAGTTTTGGTCGTGTACAAGTGCATGGCTTGGTGGTGCTGCAAGCTCCGGGGTACAAGCAGCACAGTTTGAACTGTTTACAGTACGAGTACAAGACTAAACAAGCCATCAAAACAAAGCTTGCTGCTATGCTGAGTTGAACACAGGGCGCGTCTACCACAAAAGGGTCACCTTGATGTTCAGCAATAGTGGACAGGAGCCACAGTATTTGTTGAATGCATGAATGAATACCTGGGTGATGGGTAACACCAGGGATGGGCCGCCTCCTATCAGCAGCTCATGCAAACTATACAGCGTCTCTGACAGCAGCTGGTGCACAATCTGCAGTGCAGCTTCCGGCCCAGCGCTGTCATCAGCTGCTGTGGCAACTTCTTGCAGGATGTCAAATCTGCATGAGGCACAATGCATGTGGGTCAGACACTGTATAGCAGCTGGCAGTTTGTCTTGCAGCAAAGTGGCACCAGAAAGTATCATGCACAACCACAAAAGCAAGCATGCAGACCAGATGACACATCTGAAGCTTGGAAAACAACAGATGTGTGATGAACAAGATAGCACAAAAGACACATATAAAAGCAATTGTTTCTTGGGTCAAGCTGTACTGCTAAAATTATAATGATTATGATTACTGCTATTACTATTATTTTTATTTTATGTTTTTTATTGATATTATTACAATTATGATTTGTATTGTCATTGTTGTTGTTAGGCTTGTTGTCATTGTTGTCATTTACTGTTATGAACAAATTCAGTATCACTCATGCCATGTCCCTGCACCACAGAGCATGTGATATATACAATAGCAATTTGCCTGCCGGACCACTTGTGCAAGCAAGCCTTCCTTTGCTGGAAGATGAACAAGTGCAAGCAGTGAACCAGGCATGCAATAAGGCAAATCTGGCCACTACAGGGAGCTACTGATGATTGTGCGTACCTGATCCTAAGAGAAGGCACAAATTTGTTGAGTGACTGAGTGAGTTTTTGACTGATTAAATAGTTAGATGGACGGATGGATGAATGGATGAATAAACAAATGGATAAATGCAAGCATGAAGAGTGAGTGAGTGAGTGAGTGAGTGAGTGAGTGAGTGAGTGAGTGAGTGAGTGAGCGAGTGAGTGAGTGAGGGAGTGAGTGATTGACTATGAGAGTGATCAAAGGATTGCAAGCATGACGGAATGAAGGAATGGACGGACAGACAAAAATCTCACCGTTTATTGACAGCAACAGCAACCAGCTGCTGCCAGGCTTGGACCACAGCCAGCAGGGCAGCCGCCTCTTCTAGCCAGGCGTTATAGCGCTGAGCAAAGCGCAAGGCTTCTCGGCAAGCTTCCCGCAACTCGTCTGAGCCCTCTGCAGCTTCGCTGGAATACCTCAGGTTGTCTGCTGATGTGGCCACATACCTGCAGCAGACGCTTGGGAGTTGTTTGCTCCCTGCTAAGGACTGTGAATCTCGTTGACTTCCAGCCATTACGGCCATGACATAAAAGATCAAAAATTGATGCTCAACTGCCAAGTACATAGCGGACTCTGGACTCTCAAGAACTGGCATGCAATGCACTTGTGACATCACAGAATGCAAGAAGCAAAACCAGGCTGCATCTTGTGGGGTCACAAACATGAGCAACATAATTGGACTGTTGCAAACATATCTGCCGATTGTGAAATGCAACAGCAGAGTCACTGGAGTATGTGTTCAGATTTTGGAAGTATGCTCTCATGACTTGCAAAGTACATGTACACACACACACACACGCACGCTCGCACGCACGCACATATACATACATATGACTCTGCTGGCATACCTCTGCTTCAGTTCTTGAGTGAGAGCTGCCATGTCATAACAGAGCTGACCCCTACGGGTCCTTGTCAGCACCCCACCTTGCTCCACTGGGGTGTTAGACTGTAAAACTGCGTCCACTCCCATGTCCTGAGTGGCCACACACAAGCTGTCAACACATACAGCCGCCGCCACATGCAGCTAGATACAGCAGACATTGATATTGATGCAGCAGCATATCAAGTTGAGCTTAAACGCTACACATACTTATACTGTGTTACCTTTGAGATGTGTATGCATTCATAAGACTTCTACCAGTAACAAGAAACATGAAAATCAGTTTCTAAATTTGCCCGCACAGAGTTGTCCAAAATTGGGCTGATGTTTGCCCTGGATTGCGTGCACAATACCTTCGCGGCTTGACTGTGACAGTGGCACAGCAGCAGCTGGGTTTTTCGTGAGTCAAGCCTGCTTACCCAGCATCAGCATCACTGAGTGCAAACAAACTTATGTTGCTTGATGTACGCAACATATGAGTGATCAGACAGCGCTCAAGACCAAGGCACAACCCCCCCATGTTATGCCACTGCAACAAATTGACTGGATTTGGGATCAGGCAAACTGACAATCATCAACGTTGGCAACAAAGTCAGAGAATGAGACTGAAAAACTATTGCAGTACTTGCAAAATGCTAAAGACATCTGTGACATCTCACAAAAGGCAATGCAAGTTTGCAACAAACAGGGCAAAAAAGATTTTGAAAAAGATGAGGAGATCACCCTCAAGGACTGTCTGCAGCCGCTGCTGAGCTCGTTCACATACTCTGGCTGCTGGAGCATTGCAGCACCGAGAAACTGCAAGATGTACAAGATGTAGCTGCCAGCTTGTACCGGCAAATTATCTGCAGTAACAGGTTGATGGTTGGGGTGCAGTGCTGGAGCATACACACATGCGCTCAATAGGTTGAGAGTAGACTACAGTAGTACATGTATATATACTATAGTGTATATATACACATATATATGTCAATGACATAACCAACTAAAATGTTACACCAACAAAACATCATGTATAATGTACTGATAATGTATATAAATATAAGCATAGATGTATATTCTTCTATACTATACATCACAACTGTGTAGTGCTGATGCAGCAAGCTGTCTCTGTCGGCACTTTTTTGATGCAGCAACACCAATGACACCAGGAAAAGAACATGGCAGGCAGGGTGTCAGTATGCGTGTGCAGTGCATGCATCACAAGCTGCTGCTGCGCTGGTAGCACAGACAGGCTCACGCTGAGATACAACACACTATCTTGGGAGTTGGAATGTGCATCATTCTGTCTGATATGACAAGCAAGGTCGATGGCAGCCCCAAGTTTTAAGCAGAAACACAAAGAAAAAGATCAAGAAGAAGAACAAGAAAACAACAGTCAGTCATGGATTTGAAAGTCGTTGGGGCCAGCTGAAGAAGGAGGAAAACAACGAGAAGAAGAGAAGCTAGCATAGCTGACCTGAGTCCTCGTCTGTCTCCATCGGCAAGAAGAAGACTTGAAGCAGGGCTCTGCATGAGGTGTCTTGCACGGCCAAATCTGCGCAGTGGAGCTCCAGCGCTGCCAGCTGCAGCAGCCTTGCCCGCTGGTACAGCCGGGCTGCTCTGAGTTGTGCCTGCACTCAATGGATGAGACACGCGTTGATCATCATTCTTTGCACATTCTTTTCACGTACACCTAAAACATCTCTCCAATGAGGAAACGCTTTTGTACTGTCCCCGTGCGTTTTTTGATCTAGATTCACACTGTGAAATTGACATTTCTTTGCAGAACTTGACGAATCCCAAAGAACTGTTCTATCAAATCAGCGATCAGTTTTCCACTGGTAGTGGTGGGGAATAGTACAGTTGGTTCAGGCACGGCAATAACATACAGCACAGCGACGTTAGGCATCAATTTTCATTCTCATCTAAAGGACGTACCTCTTGAGGCTGGTCCTCGTCTACTCTTAGATCAATGCCTGTCTTTGACATGACCAGACAAATTGTTCTCATTTTGGAAGTTACCTCTGGAGGCCGGTCCTCATTGACTTGTAAATCAATGCATGTCTATGACATGACCAAATCATCATTCTCACATTGAAAAGCTACAGTAGCGCAAAGCCTGCCTGCGACTTGATCAGACCCTTATTGTAGAGAATTACCTCTTGAGGCCGGTCCTCATCGACTTGCAGAACCACGCCTATCTGAGACATGAGCAAGCTGTATGGTGGCTTCCTCAGCAAGCTAAGCATGGCCTCCCGGCTGTGGGGTTGCTCTGCCAATCTGTACACCAGCTCCAAGCATTGTTCATACAACACCGGCTGCTGCCCAGGCTGTGTGGGTGTGAGAGCCATGTCCAGTACCACAGCCAGGCAGGAGAAGTCCTGCTGTGGGTCCAGCTGGGAGTCGTACAAGCCTGCACAGACGCAGAAGCAGTTCTCGTGAGCAAAGGTGGACCAGTGGATGGTAACAGGAAGAATGCTGCTGTGGTTATCCTGATGTGAATGCCATGTCTAGTACCACAGCCAGGCAGGAAACTGTCCTGCTGCGGGTCTAGCTGAGAGTTGTACGTGCCTGCACAAGTTCTAGTGAGTTCATGCAAAGGTAGACAGGCAGATCATGAACGTGATGCTGCTGTCACTATAGGTATTGGTAGTCATCTTCAAGACTCCAGTGACCTCTACAGATGTCTAGTAACCCCTGTAACTCACCATCAGGACCTGTAGTAACCTGTTGACACGTCTGGTAACCTCAAATAACTCACCTTCAGGACCTCTGGTGACATCAAAGCCCATGAGCAGGTGCGTCAGGCTGGGGACAGGCCCTTGCAGACCAGCAAGCAGCAGCTGCAGGATCAGGACCGCCCTAGGATCAGGCTGCATTGCTGTGCTCGGGTCTGCCTCGGAGATTACGTCTTCTTCTCTGCTCAAGGTGTCCGAGCCAGAATGGCAAAAGGCACTCTGTAGGCAGCCGGCAAAGGCAAAGCGAAGGCGGGGCCATGTGGCTGAAAGGGGGATGTCTACGATGTCAGATGAGCCTGCAGGGGCAGTGGCACGATCAGATGAGCAGTCATGCGCAGGAACGTAGGGGGATTGCCCATTTCTTGCTGTTGCAGCAATGCTTTGTGCAGCGGGAGCCGCAGAAGTATCTTCTGACAAGTCTGAGCAACGGCACTACTCTGGGTGCTAAGGTCCCATCAAACAACCTGTGACCGAATGAACCAGCTCCACAATACAAGCAGGCTGTACTTAGATATGCATGGCCTGATCTTCATGTTCTTATTGTGCTTCTTCTTTGGATAGAGTCCCAATGCATCAACTCAATCACACAACAGCATGAATGTCGACAGCATCTCTGCTGCACCCTTCGTTTCTGCTTGTCCCAAGCTTGTGAGCCAGCCAAACACTGGGACAACTAATACAGCATTTCACACAGCCACAAGCAGTGGATGCATGGACCAGCTGAGTGCCCTGCTGCACAACTTGAGGCCTCATGCAAAAAACCTGAACGCAGCTGGGGCGTCGCGCCATTGACAGGACTCATGACTAACCCACATCTGTCCTGTCAATCATAACCGGTATGACCCAGTATATGGGCTGACCGGGTGCCCATTCAGCTCATCACATCCCTTGACATTTCAGCTTGTCACATCCCTTGTCATTGCAGCTCATCAAATCCCTTGACAGAGATATGTGAAGCAGTTGGGGAGGTACTTGTTCTCACCTGCCGTGGGCTTTTGCTGCACAAGGGTGTCTGCCAGGGTGGGCTGGCGGGCAGTGAAGAAATGGGCGAGGCGTATGGCTTCCACCTGGACTGCGCTGCTGCTGGTGTACCCCACGCAGCTGATCAGCTTTGAGATGCGGCGGGAGTCGCGCTTCATCACTGCATCAAGAGTCTCCGTCCAGTGTCCTACAAGGGCAACAACGCATCACAAAGATGACAAACATACAAAACAGATTACAAACATAAACACAAACACAAAAATAAAGTATACATGAGAAAAAAAGGGAAACCAAAAATATTGAACAGCTGGATTTCTTCAGCAACTAAAGGCATAACGTACGATGATGATGAATAAAGTGTTCCCATCACTCACGAGGCTGGCCTTGCGTCTCCAGAGAGGGTCCTGTGTCTCGCGGCCTGCTTAAGCCACAGAGGCATGTTGCGATCACAACAGCTGTCCCCTCATGCTTCTCTTGTCATCCACGCTTGGCGTGTACAAAGCACATGCAGGCAATGTGGCACTCATCCTTTCGTTTATTCAATTGTACAGGTGTTGGGGGCCAACTACGACCAATTGATCGATAGACTGACATCACAAACAAAGTCATCTCACAGTTTTCAAGCGTCTCAAATGACAACAGCAGACTGTGGCCTGATGGTTGTGCTTCTCACCTGTGCTTGGAACCTGCCTCAGCTCTTGCAGTAGCCAGACATCTGTTTGCAGGGCTGTCACCAGCACACGTAGGCTGCCAAGAAGGGTAGCTTCCCTTGCAACTCCAGAGGGCTTACTGCGCCCCTCCAGCAGGTGCTCCACGCCTTCATCCGCCAGCTGCATGACGCTCTTCATCACATTACCTCCGCCTATGTGATACAAGAGAGGTTGACAATGATTAGAAAGATTCTGTTGAGAAAGACCGTTTGGCAGAAACACTATTGGAACTTTTGGAAGTTGGTTCTGTCCCTAGACTGGTTGTGTAGAAGAGAAATAATACACTGACTGCTGTTTGCCAGCCTGAGTAGTGGGGCGCATAGCATTAAAGTCGTTGCAGCATGCAAACTGACAAGGGTGACCCTAGGTGTGCAGTCAGCAACATCTTTGCAGTTTACTATGATGTAACATCTGTGATACACAACATTGTTGAACATAAGGCACATGACCAATTTCTTACAGTACACACACTGACACATGACTCTTGTGGAGCATTCACATACTGACATGACGGCAACAACAACAAACACCAAAGCAGGCATTCAAGGGTTTGTTCAGGGTCATGACAGCATCAGGCTTGCAGGAGAAAAAGCCTCACGCAGCAGCTCCATCATGACAGAGAGCCCAGGGGGCGCTGCTGCCTGGCTGTCAACTTGGGCCTGAACCATCCCCGGCTGCAGGGCGTCGATCACCAGCTGCAGGTGCTCAAGGCAAGCAGCAAACAACTCCCACTTCTGCACCTCATTCCTGCAGACAGTCCACACATCAGCTGCCATGGCAACACAGGTGTACCCAGTCGCCACAAAGGGGACATGTGCTGTGATAAAGGTCAGATGGCGGTGTCTGTCTTGCCAACCACTAGTTTGGTGTTGGTGCCCTGCCAGCAATTCCTCAATGGGTGGCTTTTGAGGCATGTCTACAGCAGATGACAGGCGCAAAGCCTTGTGCTATGATGCTGGACTCGTGCAGAGCATGCATAATCAACTGTACATGTACAAGGCACGATGGAGATTTTACTGTTGTACCAAATTCTCACACGAGTTGTACCGCATGTCTCAAGCCAGCAGCCGCTAGCAGCAGACCAGGTGGAGCTGTGTGCAGTGGCAACAGTATGGAGCTATGGATAGCTGAGCAGGGACTGATGCACAAGAGACATGACAGTCACATCTTGACGCTGTCACAGTCACGAATGCACCACAAGGAGAAGCTTATTGCAATGAGTCAAGGAAGCACAAGAAGAAGACAATTGTAGCAGTGAACGATGACCAACACAAGGCGGAGAAGGTTACTGCAATAAGTCATCACATCACAGGATGAGGCTTGTTGCTGTGAGTGGGGCTGTTGAGCAGCAGAGAGCTATGCAGAGAAGCCCCCATGCGTTTTGCTTGAGCACTTCAGGATGATAGATGATGTGCACAGCACACCATATATATATATATATATATTTATATATATTTTCAAGGCAGCAGGACTCACTTGTACTGACGCCTGCCGATGAACACCAGGACGCTGTTCAGCACAAAGTGTGAAAAGTGTGCATAGAGTCTCCCTCCATCATGAAAGCCTGGCCCTGAGGCCTTCCACAAGGCATTCAGCAGCCGCACAAAAGCCAAAGTCTCTGAGTAATCTTCAGCCCTCGCCTGCACATGCGCACTTGTGGGTAGGCATAACGTTCACATTTGGGTGGCTGATTTGATTTACAGCCTGCAGATGGCGGCCAACTGACAGCTGATATGGCTGCGGTCCGACAAAACGCCTATCGGCAAGACTGGAAACTACTGTCACCAACAAGCAGTCCCAAAACGTGTAAGGGAAAACAGTGTGCTGCATGAGAAGGAGCCTGCAGAACCAGCATCACCAAAAGGACACATGCTTCATCACATGTTTTGTTGGACAACAAATCCCCTGTAACAGGCAAACCCATATCGTGGGTTTACCCCTTTGCATACATGATGAGCGCAAGCAGCAACAATGTTTTTAGGGTTAGGGTTTAGAGTTACCCCACACCCTAAATATATGGCCTCTTCAAATGTATGGCCAAGAGCAGCATCACAGTCATGAACATGTCTCCGCAAAGAAGTCTAGGTGGCCGTGCATAAGCTTGAACGGGTCCACCACAATATCTAAATGTTGCACTTGCTGATGTTCATAAGTTGAAGCTGAACCACTTCAATCGTGATGCTCTGAACAAGCCAATCTGGAGGGAGCTGAAACGTCTCCCCCGAAACGCTTTTTTACTGTCTCTGGGTGTGTCTGAGTTTAGATTTCCCCTGTATGATGGACGTTTCTGTAAAAAACACCGACATTTTGGGATTGAAAAGAGCTGACTTGCATTGTGCGCACCTGATGCCTGTTGGCTAAGCCTGCAATTCGGTCATCATTGATATTCTTACCTCGATTTCAGCGAGCTGGTAGGAGATGTCGTACTGGCCCACAGCGCTGTCATCCTGCGTGCTGGGTGCAACAACCACGGCAGCCTGAAGCCGGTCCCAGATGGCTGACGTCTGACCAGTTGCGGTAACAAGCACACCAATGGCCTCATTGCACGCCGCCTTCAACTTCTGCAACACAGCTGAGGCTGCACAGTTATCACAGTGATTGTCTTATACGTGTTGTGCGATCGAAGCAGAAGCTAACGGCACAAAAGCTACAAAGGCAATGTTGTGCATTGCACGCTGCCTTGAAATGCATGCGTGGTGTGATGCAGCTGGTCCTCGATGCAGGCAGCTTGATTTAGCGTATTTAGGGTTCACAACTCAGGGTTTTGGAATATATGTTGGGTTTATGATCCCCAGGGGATCGTCATGTGACAGGTGCAAGTGCAGTTGCATAACAAGATAAGATTTCCTTGTTGGAAGCATGATGTGCCGGGGGCCTGTGGCTTCAACTCAGGGATCCCTGCATATGACTGAGGATCCCAAGGCACATAAGGAGGGTGCTGGTCTGATGTTCCAACACAAAGCATGCTCCACTGCCTGTATGAGATCCCGGGCGTGTGAAGATATCATTCAGGCCGTGGAGTGACGAAGCAAGGAATTCTGACCTGAGGCACTGGATGACACATCAGCTGGAACATGACCTCCCACAGAGGGCTGATGCTGCTTTCGCTCTGCAGCTCACTGATCCACGCTCCCACCTGGCTTGCAGCTCCATCTCTAAAAACCTGCAGCCACACTTTTTGCATCACCATATGTTTTGACAACACAGACGTGCTGCCTTGATGAGCCTGCTTGTAGCTGCATATGATCTGGTTTTGGCAGAGAGCCGCAAGTCACATTGTGTTGCGGATGTGCTCATTACATCTCTCGACTCAACCATGAGCAGGAATTCTGGCTTCAGCCCTAACCCCGCAACTCTGCCCTTCACATTTTTCAATTTGGCATCGTCCATGACAGTGACATGGACGTTGATGACAATAGTGACAGACACAGTGACACTGGACTCAGCATTGCCAGCACAGCAGCGAGTGCTGGAGCCTAGCAAGGCACAGCTGAGTGTACAGCATGCAGTCAAGGTGAGTCAAACACAGCTTTCAGGATGAGGGCTCGAGTCTGTAAACCCACAGCCTGGCCTTTGTTGTTGTTGGTATACTAATAGCTAAAAGAGGACCTTGTACAGGGAGCTACTCAGGGCTGAACATACTTCAGCCTAAAGGAAGAAGCGTGTGTAATGCATGCATGCACGCATATGCATGATTATATGAATGAATGAATGAACAAACGAACGAAAGGAGGGAGTGAGGGAGGGAGGGAGGGAGGGAGGGGGGAAGAGAGGGAGGAGCTTGCCTGGCTGAACAAGGCAAGGAAGGCTGACAGGCCGGCAACATCTTCAGGCGGCACCAGGCAGTCCTTGTGGGGCTGCTGCCCCTCCTGGTTTTCATCAGGCTGCTGACTGTAGCGGCTGCAGTACTCCCGCATGGCCATCAGCATACGCAGCCAAGACACTGGATTACTGTTGCCTGCACCCACATACCAACACAGGCTTAGGGGCACTTATGCTTTACTTCTCCTAGGTTGAGCTGCTGTCTGAAGTGGCTACTTTGATGTATCCCCACCTGGATATATCAGCACTTGCAGGCACCAGCTGGGTCACTGTTGCCGGTAGAAGCATGCAGGTGTGAATAGAACTGCTATCTGAAGTGGCTGCAGTAATCTTGCCTGGGTATATCAGCACTTGCAGTCAACAGCTGGATTACTGTTGCCAATAGAAGCATGCAGGTGTGAACACAAATGCTATCTGAAGTGGCTGCATTACTCCCGCCTGGGTAAAACAGCACTTGCAGCCAAAAGCTGGGTCACTGTTGCCGATAGAAGCATGCAGATGCAAGCTATTGTCACTGGATTGTGTTTTGAAGTACATGCCAAGTTCTGCTTCTGACTAGCATGATGGCAGACAACAACAATATGAAGGTCAGCTGTTGCTGCAGAAGATTGCCTTGCTGTACAGGACACAGTGCCAAGGAAGCAGAAACATTCCATCCTCGGGACAAACAAAAGAAAAGAAAAGTTAATGCTTTTCAGCGATCATAACGGGAGCCTCCTAAGGCAGCAGCCCAGAGTATCCTCAGGACATGTAAACCCTATCCCTTAAGGATAGTATCTTTCCCTTCCCTGCGATGAGAAGGAAACAAGTGTACAGTGCTGTGCCTTTTATTGACACAAGAAGGTTGCCTTCAGGCGCACGAGTAAGGATGAGTGAGGGCGGATGCTTGCCTGCGTTTGAGGTGAGCAGAGACTCGAAGACATTGCGAGCGCCTTCTTCACCGGAAGCCATACCGGTCAGCAGGTCCAGCCAAGCCACCAGCAGGGTGGCAGACTCCTCCACAGCACTTTGGTCTCTCAGATATTCCATGAGTGGCAACACAATGTCAGGCCTGCAGGAACACAGACATGGGGGATGATGGATAGCCGCACTGCTTGTGCGCAGAGGTAAACACAACAAACAACACAATAGAGACACAGATTCTGACACGAAGTTCAGCTTCCCAGGCATGCACATCAGGCATGACACAGCGATGATAGCCGTACAGGCACATACAGCTTGTGCTTGCTGCAGACATGCAGTGCTGTACAGCTAAGCTTGTTTGCATGCAAGGTCTCAAGGTATGGTATGTACCGGCAAGACAGCAAAGTTCCAAAGCTACATCGCAAGCTGTGGTGCGTGTCAAACCAGTTATGGCATTGTCAAATGCTTGCTGCTGTGACTGGTATTGTTGCTGCTGCCGTGCATTTCAGTGACAAGCAATGCAAATCACAGTCAGCTGCAGGGTAACGTATAAGGCTGCACCATGGACGAAATTTGCTGATTCTGTTGCTGATTCTGTTGCTGATTCTGTTGCTGAAGCGTCTGAGCCTGCAGCTAGCTGTGGAGTTACAAACTCTGAACATGCTCCCGCAGCAACATTGAGATGTGATGACTACACACGCAAGCCTCTCACACAGCTTCCTGTTCAGCTGGACAATCTTGTATGGATCAGGGCTTTGTGACTGGACGATGGTACGCAAAAGCAACACTGGATATATTGGAAGTAGTGGGTGGTGTCAACCTGCCATGGCTACGGTGTTTCTAGGAGGTCCCCTTATGGAAAATTGTGCTATGATTGACCAGAAGATGTGGCCTGGCATCTTGACTGCCAGCTTGAAAGGCATCTGAGAACTCTCACATGGTTCCCTGTTCAGTTGAACAACCTTGCATGGGACCAGGGCTTTGTGAGTGTGCAGTGGGGAGGCGTCGTGGTCAGGACTCACTTGATGTTTTCGTCCAGCCACAGATCTGGGTACAGCTTGTACAGGCTGGCCAGGCAGTGGAGGAGACTAGGAAGGGAGTCAGCTCCTTGCTTCTGGGTGTGCGACGTCCTGGTCTCCACTTCCTTTGATCTGGCCAGCAGTGCTGGAATTTCATGGGTCCTGTATCACAGAAAAGTCAACTTCCTGTGGCAGAGCTGCAATGCAGTGTGGGCATTTGTCCACTCTGTTGTGCATCCACATGCTTTCCATCAGGCTGGAACTGAGTCCCATGGGTGCAAGCAGCTTCTCTGCAATCCTGCCATCTCAGACTGCAGGTAGCCCCAGTGTGGTGCTTTGTTAGGGCACCAGAATATAGGTCCTGAATGGGCACAAGAGCCACAATCCAAGTTCAGGACATTTCTTACAAACACAAGATGCGCACCATATGCAGGGTGCATGTAGTGGTAAATGCTGCTCAAGGCAAGACAGTCTGGCACCCTAAAATAGACCCTAAAATAGTTGCAGAACAGGGTATTGATCCCATGCCAGACTGTCTTGCCTTGAGCAGCATGGACCGGTACATGCACCCTGCATATACAAGTGTTGATTATTTTTGCAAAAAACGCCTACAAATGCCAGCTCATAATGCACGTACCTGGCAGCATTGAAAAACTGGATGACAAGCTTGTGAAGGGCAGAAGCATAGTGCTGCTTCTGTGCGATGCCTTCGTCCACAAAGGAATGGCTGCTCAGGACTGCTTCATGCACAAACTGAAACACCCCATACTCACAGGCAGCATGCATGACCTTCTGTGCGCGTCCTGCATGAGGATGTCAGCATCAAAACAATCTCCTCTGGGTTGGACCAAAACAAGCCTTTCTTTCAGAGGGCATGCACATGTGAGCAACACAACATCTGAACGGGATTTGACTTGACTCCAACTGGCAGCACCAGCACCAACACATCGGCACCCTGACGCGCAGCATGCTTCCAACACAAGGGGAGGCGCTGTCAACAGAAGCCATACACAGTGCAGCTTCGGCAAGGCATTCGCCACCACCTGCAGTTTGAAGCACCTCTCCAGGACGAGACTTTTGCATGGTGCGGCTGTCAGGCCAGGCCACATGTCACTGCTTACCGTGAGTGTGGTTGTTGTCATCACCAGTAATGTAGAGCATGATGCCCCATGCAAGCTTAGCAACAGCATGGAACCCTGATTTGATGTCTTCGTCACCTTCGAAGAGCCTTTTCATCTCCTGATTGCTGGTGAGCTGACCTGGAGAGACAGCATGCGTATTTAGGGTTTCTCCTAACCCTAAAACATATGTATATACATATGTGCAGTCCAAAAACGCATGTCAATCACAGATGCCTTCTGGAACGTGTCATGTCAGATGAGTTGTATGGCTAAGCGTTGCCATGCTCATTGCAAAGGGTGGGACGCAACACCATGCTGTCGTCGGCCCAGAATGTTACAAGCCATACCAACAAGTGGACCATTGCCTGGTGCGGCTCAAGCTTGTCAACAAGTCATCGGTGCCATGCACAGATTCAGCGCATTCTATGTGCAGCAGCTACAATGCTACAATCTCTTCATAAATCGTAAACTATAAACCCTGCAACAACTCAACCCTGAAAGCTGCAGCACAGTTGCGTCCTGGGCAAATTTGCTTACCTAATGCAATCTCATGGGCTGTAGAAGGAGCGTCATCCGTGCTTGTAGTGATGACAGGTGGCAGAATAGCGTTCAAGAAGGCTATCAAGATGGTATAACTTTGCTTGAAGCTGGCCTGTCTCTCCTCAGGTGAACTCTGAGCATTCATGCCTGCAAGATGTGTGTGATTGTCAAGCTCAAGCCAACAGCCCTTGCTACCAACAGGCGTGATCAACAGAAAGGGTTAACAGAAATGAAGCTGGATTTGGTTGCTTTGTGTTTGCATGGTTACAAGATGGCTTGGCCGTCAAACAAACTGAACTGCTGCGGCTTATCTTTGCCCTTTTATGCCCAAATGTCAGTGCATACAGGCAGCAGTCACCTCTCATCATGCTAGTCAGTCTGTGTCAGAGGGATACAGAGTCCATGCATGTCACTCTCTGTAAAGCTGACAAAGACTCTGCATGATGACCCCAAAGCAGGGACGGCAAAACCTGTGTGGGTATGCAAAATCAGCAGCTGTGGTGCGCATGTGTGCAGAGCATGCCGAAGCATAGAGCAACCTGTGTTGGATAGCCTGCAGGACACAGGGCGTCATGGTTTTTTGAGTGTGTGAGACAGAAACAAAACCTTGCAGACCATCAGCCATGCCCAGCAGCAGCTTTGCCAGACCAGCGGCTTCTTCTTCAGGCAGAGCAGGCTCAATCTGGCAGGCGTACACCAGGCACTGCATGCATCATATATGCTGCTCAGCTCAACTTGCTCAGTAACTCAGCACTGTAGGTCAAGATTGAGGCAGACACTGGCAACTAGGTCACTTTACAGAAGCAGATCACGTCCCATACTTTCAGACACAGTTTCCAGACCTCTCCAATGCCAGCAAGATCTTGATGATAGTCCCCAGAAACAGTAAGACCATGCTGAATGCAAGGTCAGGCAGAGGTCTGAATGCAGCTCACAACAAGGTTGCATCAAGGCAAGATCAACAACAGTGCATTCCCGGAAGACATAGACAGCTTTGTAGCAGTATCAGGTGAGAAAAGGATGACACATTTGCAGTTGTGAGTTACAGTCCTGCATGCACAGATGATCTGACTTGCAAAGACAACACGGCAGGAGTCATATGTTCACAAGTCAATCAGAACCCCTGCTCCTTGGTTCTGCAATGCCTAATGATGGGCTGTTACAGTGCAGCACACTGTGTAAGGGCATGACTTGACATGCTCAGCAGAGACACTCCAAGACAGGTCAGTACAGTGTGCAGGAGCGTGGGGTGACATGCCTGGCAAAGGCTTGTGCGCTCCTCAGCCATGCACACAGCCAGGTCAACAGGAGCGCCCTGCTCATCAATGATGGTTGGCAGAAGCTTGCTGTCAGCCTGCTGCCCCTGTACACAGAGAATGTATCATGAATGCATGATCAATATCAGCACAGGCTCATGACACTGCCTGGTGTCTGCCAAGCACTGAAGCTTGCATTGCAAATGCAACCCAAAGGCGGAGTCATGATCTGCCATTGATTGGAGCTCAAGGCCTATGCATCGTTACTGTACCCTGCCATCAACACTGTGACTTGAATGTATGTTGACAATTGCGACACGTTTGTCACGCAAGGACGAGTACCTGAATCAGCTGCAGCAGGTGAGTGAACATCTTCCTCTTGCCGTTCTGCTGCTCTCGTAGGAGTGCTGAAGTGTACTGAAACACTTGTTGCTGAACATCATCCATTGTCTCAGTATCTTGTAGTGCCTGTGACTGAAGGAGATACCACAAGCATGACAGCTGAGCTCTGCGCTCTTCATAGTAGATTGCTGCTGCTGCCGTGGCACTGGCGACGCCTCTCTGCAAAAACTGAAGATTTTCATTTGCTGCGCTACTTTGTCTAGACCATGCAGAGTGCAATGCCATGGCCCAGCATGTCACCTGTTGACCTGCCGCAATCAGCAGCCTCACACACTTGTATTCATCAAGATTGAAGGTGTTGCTGAGGAGGATGGTCTGCAGGCACACTCGGTCAGTATTTTTTTGTGATGTGCAGCAGCACATTGCTCTGCAGATGCAAGTAGCACATACTTCCTGGATGTCATGAGGATTCAAGACTTCTGGTTGGCCTCCAACAGTGACAGTGCCAGACTCCACTTGCCTTCTAGCATCATCACTTTTGGCCTGTAGCATGTTAGCTGCAGTCAGCTGCATTCATAGACTCAAGACCCGGTGGTGTATGACTGTTGCTGTCTGACCTTGGGTGTCAACATATGTTGCAAGTAGACGTCAAGATCACGAAGCTGCTGGCCGATGGTAGCTGTGTCATATGCCTCGGCGCCTGCTGCAAGTTCTTCCACAAAAGCCAAAGCATGCTGCACCGTCTCAAAACCCATGTGCGAGGTCGCGAGAGCCGCTTCTCTCTATGGTGTGTGGGTAGCACGTCAGGCTCGAGAAATCCGCCTCCAGGACATGCACATCAGTGATCTAGTAGCTTCGGGAATCGTGCTTTTCGTGAACGGCAACAGAGAGGGATCAGCAAATTTCAGGGGCAGAGATCCCATGTCGCGCAGCCCTCTCCGCAGGGATGCCGCACGGACGTGCAGGCCCGTCTGCAGTGCTTCTGAAGACAAAACGTCGCTTGGCTCTGAGTTGTGATTTCACTCAAGGCTCAAGCGCACAGCAGAGCAATCCTTGCGGTGCGACATGTGTGTAACAACGTTTGGCTGCTAGCGTTCGCTGATAAATTGCAGCAATTTCAGACACAACACGTTACAGTTGCAAGCATGGCTATCACTCCACCAGGCTACCATTCTAGGGCTGTGTAAAGCGTGTATAGCAGCCCAGTTGCTGATGCAAATGCGGAGTGTAGCTTCTAAACAGAGCAATGTTGACTTGCACCCGTCAGTCATCATGACCTCGCTGTGTTCTAACAACTTCAGCGCATGGCTTTGAGGGGTACATGTTTGGACATGACAGAGATCTGCAGCCGCTGCCAGTTGAAAGGGCAGCAGGATTACCACAGCTGGCAGATGGTGAGGAAATCTCCACAGACATAGTTGATTCAGATCCTGCAGCTTTGCAACTAGAAAAGCGTAGCCTCCTTGCAAGTCACAGGGGAACAGTTTCAGAAGGTATGCTGACGCTGTCTTGCTGGGCAACATGAAGCACAGCTACAGCATACGGTGACCTTCACTTTGTTGCAGATGTCCCTGATGGTCCTCAAAAACAGCAGCGGCGATACTTCACAGCAGCCATGTTCTGCTTGGTTGCAACCTTACTCTCGGCTGATCAGAACTTGCTTGCGCCAAACCTGACAGCAGTTGCCAGAGACTTCAACTTCACTGATGCTCAGCGGGACAAATACCTTGGGGGTGTCATTTCAGCTGCATTCTTCTTGCTTGGGGCGCCTGCAGCTTTGCTGATCGGGTACCTGTCTGACACCATGAACAGGGCCAAGCTGCTGTTTTGGGTGGTCTTGCTGGGTACGTTCTCATCACCTCTTGGGGCCTGGAACTTCTGCTGGCCTGAAAACCTCTTCTGAAGGCTCATGCATGATTGTCAATCCCTCCCTGTGCCACAACCCACCAGTGCCATGGCAAGATTCCACTACAAACAAGGGAGGACCACAATCCAAGCATTTCAGCAATCAAACCTGCCTGGTGATAGCAATCATGATCTGCAGTGTGCAGGCGAGGGCCCATGCTTGCTGACCTACTTTGTCACCACCTACTGGCAGCTGTTCGTCTTGCGGGCCTTAACAGGCATCAGCATTGGCGGCTGCCTGCCTCTAGTATTCAACTTGCTAGGGGATTTGTTTGATGCCCAGCACAGAGCCAATGTGCTGTCAGGAGTGCTCATTGCCACAGGTGCTGGCACAGCAATTGGGCAAGCTCTTGCCGGACTCATAGGTAGTGCCCATGGCCCCTGTGTTGATCCTATGTCCATTGCCTCTCTGCAAAACTGCATGGAGCATTGCTCATTTGCACTTTGGTCTGCACTGTCTTGCAACCTGTCTGCTACTGTTGCAGCAATTCTGTCAGTAGTCCACATTGCATTGAATGGTCAGTACCACTCAGCAGTGAGGCCAAGCGCCACTACAAGTCCCACCGCAGATTTGGCAAAATATTGTGTGCACTCAATGTATTGTTGCAGTTATTGCGCATGCGTGAGTCTGTGGGCATGTTGTTCTGAAGTCCCTGCTTTGGGCACAGAATTAATCAGATGCGCACTTTGTCAATCAACGCCTGCCAGGACGCTGTAAGTTGTTTGCTTTTCTTAACCAACTTGTTGCATCCCCCAACATTCCTGCAGGCCCTGCAACAAACTGGCGCTGGCCATTTGTCATTGTGGCCTTGCCCAGTCTTTTTGTGACTGGCATCATGCTGGCAGTGGTCCAGGAGCCCCCAAGAGGGATTACAGAACCAGCCCTTCAGGTAAGACGTCTGCAGGAGCCCCTAGTGACAGAACGATACTGCCAAAGTCAAATTGTAAGAGACTGGACTTGTCAAAGCAGTGCGATGGGATTTACTGTAAAGTTTTCTGCTGCAATTTTTACATGTTTTGCCTTACGAAGTCATCAGAGCAAGATTCCAGATGTTTGCTGTTAATAGCTAGCATTGACTTGGCCATACACATTGTCTTGGTGTGCACAGTGCCCTAATCTACTGCGCAACTGCACTGCGGCTATGTGACAAAAAGTTGTACATCACATGTGTATATCTTCAGTTGACATGCTGACCTCAGCCCATGATCAGCAGGAAGGCAATGGTATGGCTGAGGTCTGATGTATATGCATGCTGAGTTTGCTGCAGATGCCAACTTTGTGTACAGCGAGCGCATCACCATGAAGCAGTCCATTGCGCTGCTGCGTGTGCCCACCAACATGTACGTCTTTATTCAAGGCTTGTTTGGATGCTTGCCCTGGGGTGTGCTGCTGACGTACCTAACAGACTATTTGGCACAAGACAAGGGGCTCTCAGTACCCACAGCGACCGTGGTAAGCACTGACTCATTGCACAGGATGGATCGTCATTATCAGTGTTGATTATCATTCGCATTCTTGTTGTAGTTGTTGCTGCTGCTGGTGGTGCTGTACTCTGTGTGCGATTTCTGTCTCCTATAGCCATTTCAAGGGCTTCTGCCTTTGCCTGAAGTTTTGGCAAGCTAGCCTGCATCAGAGAACACAATTCAGGGGCATCTGCACCTTGTCGCCATTGAGACTACAAAGTATATGCATAAAACGTAGACGGATAAGAACACAGCAGGTAGCTGGCCACCAACGTCTGATAGATCAAAGTGCAAAAGCATCTCGGCTCCGACATTTCACGAAAGGGCACGCGTAAGGTTGCCTAACCTCGTGTGCTACGGCCATTCGGATTATTCCGTTTAGACGGCTTTGACCGGGCCAGGACGGATTTCTTCACTCGTCGTTTGACCCAAAAATCATTCCATACCTGGCACTGACAGGCAGGCAGGTAGGGCTGGCATATACCGAAATTTTCAATCTGAAACGCGTATAATACTGCGTATTATACTGTGTAGGCGTATAATGCACTGTATATGGTGAATTATACGTTACTTGGCCTTGCCAGCCAAAAAGGGCATATACGGCATGTACATAGCGTATACATGTGTATATGCTAACTCCTGTAATAAAACAGCAAATCATGTTCTGACGGTGGATTTGTGTTCAATAATGAACACACTACCTATCTCAAAGCAAAGTTTGTCAATTGAACATATAATCAGGTCACGTACACCACAATGTCCTAAACACCCACTGCATTGTATCAGTCAAAACAAGTTCAGGACGGTGCTGTGCACTGCTGATGCACCGAGTTTCTAGTCAGCAGCCAAAATACAGTCCACAAGAGCATTGCCAAACTGAGACTCATCAACAGCTGTGCAGATTAGCTCCATCTCCTTCTCCTCCCAGCTGATGTTATCTTTGTTGGCGACTTTCGCTGCAGAACTCACAGCAACAAGCTTCTCAGACCTGGTCAGAGCCAGTGAGCTTCTGTCCTTGCGGTACATCCTGCCCCAATGAGACCAGTTTCTCTCTGGAGCAGCACTTGTAGCATGCAGACTCAGCAGACGTCGTGCAACAGGGCTCAATGTTGGGTAGACTTTGCCCATGACAGACTTGGAGCTCCAAACAGCACTTAAGGCATTCGCACGGCGCCTTAAAAGCTCAGCAAATCGTTTCTCTACTTTGCTAATTGGTGGTTCATTGACAGTTTGCGATGATCCGGAAGGTGTTGCAGATCCAGATGATGTCAAAGGCAGACATACCGCTAAAACCGACCGGCAACAGCGCTAAACATGCTACTTTACGCTCAGGAGCATGATGAGCCCTAGGGCCACCCTAAAACACGCCGTACAGCTGCACAAACCCGCTTTAGAGTGTGCTTTTTGAAAATCGTGGCTTCCGGCACTTTGACTTTCTACGCTTAGCGTCTACGACCCGCTTTTGGCGTAGAAATGGGCTCCGTGGAGGCAAATACGCCGTATATACGCTGTATTGCTACGCCTACGCCCTCTATGTCAATCCGTATATGCCAGCCCTAGCGCCGAGGCAGTACATTACGCTTCTTAGCACACACACATTACAAGTTACGGTTGCACTTGTGCAAACATAGCAGCACCCTGGTGACATTGATACATGGCACACGGTCCTCCGGTGGAGGAATGTGCCGCGACCCCTCTCCAGGCTAGGCTGGCCGAAATGCAGCGACAGCAGACCGTGGTTGACTGCCCGCGGTCGATGGTTGGGCGAGTTATCGGCAAGGGTGGAGAAACTATCAAGGCTCTACAGCAGTACACGGGCGCGATGATACAGATCGACCAATCTTGTGAACCCACCAAGGTCACGGTTGCCGGCTCGGCACAGAGTCTGCAGTTAGCAGTTTCTATGGTACGAGATATAGTGGCAGGCAACTTCAAAGGTTTTGCCCTCTTGAGACAGCTTACCTCCGGAACCGGTCCGCAAGTACCGCAAGGTTTTGAACAGTTCAGTCAAGCGCAGCCAGTGTACGTAGAAGGATATGGCTTTGTCCCTCCCTCCCAGGTGCGTATTAACTAAAGCACACAGTCACTGGTGTCACGAGGATTCTCATTTGCAATGTGGTGTGTCCTCATGCGGTGCGTCGGCCTTGCTATCAGTGACATTTGGTATATAAAAGTGCTGTGCTTCAGCCGAAAGCTGGCTGTACGCACACGGTCTTTTAGGCCAGCGAGCTTGCATGCAGTTGCTTACGCTAGTCACCAATTTAAAAGTTGGTGCTGGCTCTAGCACCGGTCGACATGGCCACGCATCTATTGCAAGGCAACACAAGGAATCGCATGCAACGTCATTGTTGGCCACTCGACTATTGTTGCATAGTGTGCACTGCATGTTAGTGTGCCACTTGTGCTGTTTGGACCTGCTTTCATTCAGCGAAGGTGTCTGCTGCTGCAGGCTGACCTGCTAAGAGGAGTTGCTATCTCTGGCTTGGGTGCTCTGCCAACAAGCCCTAGTGTATTAGGCGGTGTTCCTCTAGGTGACAGTCCCTTGGCGCAAGCATTTGCTGTCAGTAATGTCGCACGCTTCTGTCAGTGCAGCTTGTCTATGGCTTGACAGCACACGCTAGGTTGTTGCATACTTGACCTCGCTGCCCTGAGGCTTCTCTTGCTTGTCCTGGCCTGGTCTGTATGCCAACTTCTTCCCACAGCTTTACAGAGTGATTGACTTGCTTTCAGTGTTGGCCTTTGTCTTTGTTGTGCTTCCTCCTAGGTAAGGTGCTGAGTACTGAGACCCATGCAGGGATGCTGGCAGGAGGAGGGCTGCTTGGTATCAGTGATGGATTTGGGGCACTCAGCCTCAGCAGCAATCTTGCCTTGCCAGGGTCAAATGAGAAGGCCATATCAATGGCTGGCAGCAAGGGCTTGACAAGAGGACTTGAGCAGATGACCAGGAACAGTCTGAACAACATTGCCAGCAGTAGCAGCACTGTTCCTAGTCTTCCTTTCAACCCTGGCATGGCACAGCCCAATGGCCTGCCTTTTGGTTGGATGAGTTTGGCTGATCCAGAAGGCAGAATATTTTACTTTAACAACTTGACTGGTGCTGCTCAATGGAATCCCCCTTTGAGCGCATGATGCTAGGCATTATCAAGCCTAGATAGCTCTATCTGGCTGTTCAGGTGTACTTTGTATGCTGTTTAGTGTCAGTGTTTGGATGGACTGAGCACTGATACACTGGTTAATTACAGAGGCTTTTGCTTGAAGGCTGTGCATGAAATTGGTACTGGACAAAATTCCTGCTCGTCATTTGGTCTGGCCCCAAATATTGTGTTGCACTCCAACTTGTTTTTCGGTGTTCAAATGAACCCTGCATTTTGACAGTCAATCAAGATTTGATTTCAGTTGCTCCAGTATGTGGTTGATCTGTCCTGTCTGGCATAGCAGCTTATGTTGTTACTTTTCAACTGATTTTTCTTCTGCATAAATTTGATGTGGATATATTTTGTTGTCACACAGCTGTTCCAGCATTGTGAGCTTGGGGCTGAGTGTTCTTGATGCAAGTCATGCTTCCAGACTAGAGTAGACCTGTAAGTACTGAATGCTTATGTGGCTGCATGTATGCTTGCATTGAAACAGTGTGCTCGCATGCATTTCTTAGAATTTCTCACAACAAAAAATGCACGTATGGTTTCTGTGATGACATATTGCTGTATGGATCTTGTGATGCTATACTGCCGTCTTGTCAAACGGTGCTAGCGCTGAAGCTATATGCCAGGGTTTGCACGACGATTGCATGTCAAAGCACACATCAGTCTGCACAGGCTGCGCTGTGGACTGCACACGACAACAGCAGGATTTGCGATGCACCCATAACAGAGCATGCAACATATTATGACCACTTGCTCCATCATGAACCGTTACAGGCCAGTCTTTCAAAGCAGTGTTTGTTAGTGTCAACCAGGACAGGCTACTGACTGGGCAGACAATTCAAACGAGCCTTGCGTCCAACTGGACAAGTACGAGCAAGCAAAGATCAAGCTTTGCAGCGGCCCTGATGGTCGCATTTTGCCTGATATTGATATTTAGTGTCACATCTCCTTAGCTGGCTGCTGCAGCCCATGAAGATGCAATATCAGTGGTACAGAACAACTGCAAGCTAATGCCAAGTGTATAAAATTCTAGCTTTCCCCAAGTGATACAGTGATGCTAAACACTATGCCGCAATGAATGACAGGGAAGACTCTTGGTGTCAATACAGCAGATATGACTATGTCATGAAAGAAAAGATGAGTTGAGCAGACAGAAGCAGATTCAACAACACAAAAGTAATTGTCACATCCTGGCTTGAAAACCCACATTCCTGGTTAGAAACTGTGATATGAGCCGCCCAAAATTGACCTTGCGCTTTTTGCATTGCATAACAGAGTATACATAGTGAGGTCACATTCAAGAATTAGCCTCATCCAAGCCCCACATTTCGCGCTGCTTATCTGCATCTGACTTTTCCTGTTTGTTTGAGAGGAACTCCTGATCCATGTGTAATCCGTACGTCCATTCACCTTCGGGGCCCCGTATACATTCAGTCAAACAGCAGTAGGGGATATGTAGACTGCACTTCTGATTGGTCACTAAAGCACTTGCCTGCGAGCATCTTCAGCCTCAGTGACATTCCAGACAGCTGCAATCATTCAATCTTGCCGTGCAGCATCTCTTGTTACTAAAGTGTCAAACACATCTTAGAGCAACATAAGAAGTGAGGGACATGGCTAAAACTGCAGGTGGGCCTTGTGTATGCCACAACAAGTAACATTGTGTCAGACTCTTACCAGATACTCCACTGACAGCCCATGTGCCACCTGCACACAAGCCAGCCCACACACTTACTTCTGCAGCTGGCAGCATGATTGCACCGCAATTTTGCTGCAGTCTGGTGTGGAGCAAACTTGCAACACTGTCTGCAACAGCAAACGTACCAGCAAAATGTTGTCATGTGGGTGCGTGTTGGCAAGCTGACGTGCTATTTGCCGGCACCGCTCTTGAGAGTCGCTGTAATCTTCAGGAAAGCTGATGTGAAGCAAGGAATTGTAGCCAGAATCCACGCTCTTGCATGTGGATTTAAGCTCTTCAGGTGTCTGGAAGTTGGGCCGGCCAGCAGGAAACAACCCTACAATGAACTGCAAGTTGCTGCCAAGCAAAAGCATGATAACGCTGGCAAGCACCAATTTGACGAAGCATGCAGATAGTTGCCTTGTGATCCCAAAACAAGCTTGTAGTTGCATGGCAAATGAGAAATTTGATAGACTTACGGGTCAGCATGCCCTCAGCCAAGCCATCCTCAATCCGAATTGTGACATTGTCCCCAATGCAGCTTGCCACTTCCTGTGCTGTCTGAACTGTCCTGAAGAAAGGGCTTGAGTATATCTGCTGTATATGTTCACCCTGCAAGGTCACAGTTTTGATAGTTTGCACAGCTGTATGTGTTTTGTATGCTGAAATCTGAAAGAACGGCACCTTGAGTCTGAGGCCTAGCTCATGAGCTTGCTGAATACCTTGCTGTGTCAGTGGAGGGTCATCAATAGCCTGCAGCATAGAGAGAGCTTGTGTATTGGCGGTCTAGCATGCTACAGAAGGCTCACGAGCACCTCTGCCTGCGCCAGCCAGGCTTCGTCAGCCAAGTCTGCCCTTTCGCCGTGCCTAGTGATAAAGACCTTCCCACTACAGACAACCTTGTCTATTGGACGCTGAGCGGTACTGCCCTCTCGCACTTTGTCCAACGTTACTCCTGCCATCTGCCGTGGTGTCTGAGCAAAGCAAACACGGCTTTGCCGCTGCTGGGGATGGCACTTCGCTGGCAGGCCTCGCGGTGGCGCTGTCATTCAGATCCGCACATTGCTGCATAAACTTCGACGCCCTTCAAGTGGTGTTTATCGCAGTTGACCAGGAAGGCCTAAAGCCCGAGGGCGTCCTGGAGAGTCGCCCTTCCTGAGAGTTTGACCACATTGACTTGCCGTTCACGCGCTGAGCAGGTATTACCCCACACTGCGGAGTGCAATCGAATTGCCGGAGCGTGGTTGCCGCCAATGCACAGCGTGCTTTAGATCGCACAAAAAGAGTTAACCCCCACGTGCTTACTGATCGTACAGTCAAAAATCGCACAATTCTTTGTAAGATGCGTAACAATACTACCTGGGTGGTCGTGCTTGGTGATTTTGGACGGAGCCCGCGCATGCAATATCACGCCGTATCGCTTTCTAAGCAGGTACTGCCGCTCACGCGGTACAGGTCAGGCTGCTCTCTCCAAAGCCTCGCTGACTTATGCGCCTGCTTGTCCCCAGGCTGACAACAATGTTTGTGTCCTTGGCCAGCACAACAGCCTTCCGGTGAAAGAGGTGGCAGCCGACCCGTATATTTCGCTTTGGTCAACACCAGAAACGTAGTATGACTGGCATGTTGTAGTTTACAACCTTGCTATCCTTCCCTTGTATATTCAGCACTCTTTGTTCTTGCAGGCCAGCTTGGGTTCAACGGCTTCCCTTCCGCAGTTTCAGATTGTTTGTGAAGGCTGCAGTGCAAATCCTGCTCCTGTGTTACTGCATGTTTATCAAGCTGCCAAGGCCGGACACAGTCCTAGTACAAAATCCACCTGCCATTCCAACTTTAGTACTGTGTGTTTTGGTTTGCTGGTGGCATGGAGCAAAGCTGGTGATCGACTGGCACAATTTTGGATACACTATAATGTCTTTGACCATGGGCAGGCGACATCCCCTGGTAAGCCAAATCCTGTTGACTTCCCAGGCTTTGGGGTGCCTCTGTTCTGTACATCACAAGCCTGCCCAGCTGTGTACACGTTGGCAGCGGCTTGTGTGCATGCCTCTGTGTCAACAGAACAAGACTTGCTCTGCGCACTGCATGCTGGTCATTTGGTTGCCACAGGGTAGTTACATCTACAATTGACATGACAGCGGGGCCGTTGCCTTGTCAATGCAAGGGGAGTGTCGTCATTGTCTGACACTGGCACGCAGGTGGTCATTGCCCGGTGGTACGAGTGGTTCTTTGGGCGTCAAGCCACAAGTCATCTGTGCGTCTCCAAAGCAATGCAGCTTTTCCTCCAAGCCGAGTGGGGCATCACAGCCACAGTGTTCTACGACACACCCCCAACCTGGTTTCACAAAGCTAACCTGCAAGAGCAGCATGAGCTGTGTACACGCATTGCAGCAGACCTGAATGCACCAATGCATGATGAGGATCCAGCATATCATGTGAGATCACCATACAGCCAACACCACTTCGACATAGTGCAAGGCAAACCCAAGCATGCTGAAGCTAATGGCTTGTTGAGGGCCGACTTCAATGTCTTCACTCAATTGGTGGACGGCAAGCCTCAGCTGAAGCCCCTCAGACCGGCTTTGCTTGTCAGCAGCACCAGCTGGACCATGGATGAGGATTTTGGCATCTTGTTGCAAGCAGCCCTACAGTATGAGCAGATGGTAGGTATGCCTACCGTCACGCAGCACGACTTCATCATTGCATGCATGTCTGGCCCTACTCATGCACACACAAGGCCAGTGCAGCTGGTGCACCTGCAGCATTCCGTGGCATCATATACCAGGTCTCTCTACTTCTGCCATGCTGTCACCTGCTGCATGATGTAAGCTTACCAGGAGCCTGCTGTCATCAGCATGCAGTGTCATCATCATCATGAACTGCTGGTCACACAGTCAATGCTGCACAGATGCACAGGTGGCCTAACTTTCATAATCTGCAAAACTCTGCTTGCCTGTTACATTGCTCAGTCTGTTTGCTTGTGCATCTTTCACAAACATTGTATGGAGTTGGGACATGCAAGCTGTCTGCCTCCAGAGAACCAGAAACACAAAGTGGTGGTCTGCCTGCTTCAAGCTTGACCAAGTTGAGATTGAGACTGATGCGTGATCTCAATCTTGAGCCAAATTGCTGTTCTGCAGGCTGCATCCAGCAATGGCAGCTTGCCAGGCTTGGTGATAGCAGTGACAGGCAAAGGCCCACAGAAAGCCATGTATGAGGAGAAGATGCAGCAACTGCGCCTTCAGCATGTGGCCTTCAGGACGCTTTGGCTAGAAGCCTCAG
>JAABUU010001370.1_pt1 | contig 41604 bp, 37 predicted proteins | sample 5559301 | NCBI WGS metagenome assembly JAABUU01 (sample SAMN10711884, study PRJNA513360) | rock metagenome | isolation source: Antarctica rocks | place: Antarctica: Victoria Land, Richard Nunatak white | reverse complement strand
GAAGCGGCGACTGGTCGATGTGGTGTACCGGCTGTTGCGGGAACAGAAGCGTGCCACCGCGCCGGATTCAGGAGCGTGCAACGCGCGCGGACCATTCTTGCAACCCGCCGCTTGACACGGGAGGCTCAACTCATCGCGGAGATTTTTGAAACTCGTCGGAAGTCTGGAAAGCGCGGTCGCTGCTTCCCCATATGCTTGTTGCCAGGTGGTGCATTGGCGCGCACGAAGGTATTGCTCGTCAAGGCGGCTCATCGCATAGCCGATGACAAGTTCTTCGGTTTCCAGACGGGTTCGCCCGTCTCGCTCAGGCATTATGCTCTTCCTCATGAGTACAACCAGCCAGACAGATACTGCCAAATTCAGCGGCGAGTATTCACATTGTACCAGTTCTGCTCTCGCATCCGGCATGCTGGTGCCAGAAGCAGCCATGGACGAAGATCACGGTTTTGTATTTCGGTAGGACGATATCGGGCTTCCCCGGCAAATCGCTTCGATGCAAACGGAAGTGATACCCCATTGCGTGTAAGGCACGACGCACACGAAGTTCCGGCTTCGTATTCTTCGATAGCACACTTCGCATCACTCGGCTTCGCGTTTGCTTGTCATAGACATCAGGCATGCAGTGATTGTCCATACGAACGAGTGTTTAATCAATGATATGCTTCTCAGGAGCAGGAATCGCAAGCGATCCGCAAGGGAGGTGCATTATAATGGAGAAAATGAATCGACAAACGTCCAAGATAGATGGTGCCGAGCCGCTGAAGCCGATTGCCAGTGTGGATGATCGCGCGTTCGAGGAATGTATCGCTCTTCAGACGGCAGGGGCCAGTCCGCTGCTACAGTGCCGCGTGGGAATTGCCAAGGGTCGTTACGTTATGACATCTGCCTTCGATGACCCGCTCCCCGAGTTCGAAGCGTACGAGTGATGCACGAGCAGCAGACCCACACCGCTCCCAATCGCGCCGAAGATCGTGCTGACGATCAGCGCGCCGAGCAGGTGGGAGAAGCCGCTGTCAAACGTGTTCGCAATCGCGAATGCCCGCAGGTCATCCCATCCGCTCCGGAGGAAGTCCGGGCTGTTCGCGAGATCGCGCTCAAGTCGCGGGAGCGATGTATAGGTCAATAGGAATCCATAGGCGACCGTGATCAGCACGCAGATCATCGCGGCCATGATCGCCGCGGCAATGCCAGGGAACGCCACCCCCGTGCGCCAGGCACCGATGCCTCCGGCGACACCCCAGAGGACGAAGGCGCCGAGGAGGAACGGCGCGGTGGCCAGGATGCCGGAGAATCGGCTGAATGTCTCGAGCGACAGGTTGACGACCCACATCGTACCCGTCATGAGACCGATGATCGTGCCCGTACGGAGTATGGTGTGCCATCGCTCACCCCGCTTTGCGGTCATCGCGAACGCGATTGCCGCATAGATCAGGAGGAGGACAACCGGCTCGAGGACAAAGAACTGCACGTTGCGCTGCGCGAGCAACGGCGTATAGAGCAGGACGCGCACGACAATCAGCGCGACATTGAGAGCGACCAAGAAGAGAAGTGCGTATCGCAGGCGCTTCGCTGAGTTGGCCGCCGTCCGCTGGGTGTTCACGGTGACTCCTTTCGCTTGATCCGTCCTCCAAGTTTGCAGGGACGGATCGGTTTGATACATCCTCAGCCGATTGCTTCTCCCGATTGGACGATCACCGCCCCCGCGCCGTCACCTTTCCGGGGAGGGGAAGCGCCGAGCGCGCCGCCGAGCGTGCCGAGCAGCCCGCCGAAGATCAGCGAGAAGAGCGTCATGAAGAATGCGCCGCCGAGGTTATCGTCCCAAAGGAACTGATCGAATGTCTGGTCGCCGCTGCGGCGCCAGTCGCCGATCATGCCTGGGTCCTGGAAGGCGTTGTACCGGATGGTACCCCAGAACAGCAGCATGATGATAGCGAGGCTGACAACCGCAATTGCTGAACTAATGACCGAGGCGAGCAGGCCCGCAAATGCCCCACCCCTCATCGCGCGGCTTTTTCGCCCGCTGATGAACCCTGTCAAACCGAAGGCAACCGGCATGCTGATGATGAAAAGGATGGCAGCGATTGTCCTTGATGTGTTGTAGAGGGGACTATCGTATGCGGCGAGATTGTTTGCCAGGTTGAAGACAACCCAGAGGAGACCGAACAGCACGCCGCAGCGCAGTCCATGTTTGATCCAGACGCGTTCCCCCTGCCCCGGCGACGAAGTGCCTGATTGTGGTGATCGTCTCACGACGAGAGAAACAACAGAAAGCAGGACGATCATAACAATGGCGAGGAACTTCAGGGAGAATCCGCGAATCAGGAAGATGGCGCTTCCCGTGAACAGGACTGCGCCGATCACTAGCATAACCATCGGGACGATTCGCCGCGCTCGTACTGCCACGATTTGCTCCTTCGCGATATTCCTCACTTCGTCGCCGACGACACTGAGCCAGAAGGGGAGACCGACGCTTCCTCCGTGCTCGGACACGTCACGATACTGGTCCTTGAAGGTTTGCAGTATCTGCACGCCGAACGCGCGACGGTATGCGGCGGGGTAGAGCCACAAGAGAGCCGCATAGACATGGGCCGCGTGCTCCATTGGATCGTTCCGCTTTTTCATACAGTTGCCTCCCCCGATAGACCAGCGACGAGCTTCCGCTCGCGCAGCAGCGAGACGGTCTCGACGTATCGCTGCATCTCCGCATTCAGCGCGCGTCGTCCCCGCTCGGTCAGTTGGTAATAGCGCCGTCGCTCGTCATCCAATTGGGGGTCAACCCGATCACCGGCTTCCGCAATCAGGTCGTCGGCGAGCATCCGTTTGAGAGAACCGTACATCGTGCCATTGCCCATTTTTACTTTGCCGCTCGCATCCTGCTTCACTTGCTTCATGATCTCGTAGCCGTGCTTCTCCCCGGTGGCGAGGGCGAGCAGGATATAGAAGACGGCGGGAGTCAGGGGCGTTGATGTATCCATAGTCGCCAGTATATGTCCGCAGCGGACATACTTCAAGGGTCTTCAGGGAACGCGCTAGCGCGGCGTCAGTGTGACAGACTGCACCTGTACGCCGAGGGCGCGGGAATCGTAGATCGGGGCATTGGGCGGCGCGTAATCTTGCGGCGACCATGTTTTGCGGCTCTCGATATGCAGGAGCGCGGTACCATTGTCCGAGACAGGGAGAGCATTTGGCGGAATCGTAACGGTGTAATCGCGCGCTTCCGGCGCCACGTCAAACTCCGCCAGCGTTGGGCCGGGAGCGTTCAGACCGGGATCGAGCGCGATGCGGACATGCGCCGGCTCGGTGAGCGCGGCGGGGCGCATGCCGCCCGCGAGGCGCAGGGTGATCGTGCCGCCGGTCTGGGCGAGCGAGGCCGTCCACGGCACGCGGAGCAGGGCGGTGGGGCCGGTCCAGCGATAGGGCGTCGGGTCGTTGCGGTCGTGTTCGATGCCGTAGAAGCCGGCGACATCGTACTGCTCGTCCGCGTGGCCCATCGTGATCGTCAGCGGCGCTGCGCCGAGTGGCGGCCCAGCGTGCGCAGGCTCATAGCGGTAGACGGTGTAACGCAGGTCGTTCTCTTGCGGGTTGTGCGGCTTCTGGAGTTGCAGCGATTCGAAGTCGTGGAGCGTGACGGTGAAGGTCGGGCCGAAGCGCGTCTCCGGCACGAGGCGCGTGTGCGGAAAGAACAACTTGCCGCCATCGTTGCCCATCAGGATGTAGACGGGATGCGTCGCGCTCTCGCGATTCAGCCACGCTTCGAGCAGATCGCCACGCGGGTTGTTCGTGCTGATGACGAACGATGTGCGCCCATAGATAAACTGGAACGGTGTCGCGAGGAGGTGCGGCTGGTCGCGGTCGCCACTGAAGAGCAGCAGGCTATTTGCGGGAAACTGCGCCGCGATCTGCCCCATTTGCGCCTCCACTCCGCTATATCGCCGCACCGTCCATGTCCCGGCTCGCGTCGCGACGAAGAAGAGCACGAGCAGCGCGGCGACGGCAAGGCCGAGGGCGTGGATGAGGGGGAACCTATCCCAGAAGGGCGCACGGCTGTGCGCCCCGATCTTCCCCTTTCCCACGCTGGGGCTACGGAAAAGGGCTAGGGGGTTTGGTAAATTCCACACCGCGTACGCCGCGAACAACGCGAAGATCGGCATGACGACCGGAACGTGGTGACGTAGGGCATAGATGTACATGGGGTCCGTGTATGTCTCGTTGACGAAGATAACAGTGTGAACGAGGGCGAAGGCGAGCAGGCCACCCGTGAGCCGGTTCAGGTTGCGTCCGATCAGGAGCGTTGCGCCGAGAGCGATCAGCAGGATGCCGAGCGGTGACCAATACCAGCCGAGGCGAACGAGGTTCGCATCATGGCCGGGCGGCGTCGGCGCGCCGATGTAGGAGGAGAGCGACCCTGCGTGCCCGATCAGGATATGCGGCCGGAGGATGTAGCCATAGATCGCGTAGAGCGCCGTCCCCGCCGCAAGCGCATAGCGCGCCCATCGCCCGGTGCGTGGATGCGTCACGATTGGCAGCCAACGCGGGCGCAGCCGGTCAATCACGATGAAGAAGATGATCCCGACCACACCGGCGGCGGCGAGCAGGATGCGCTGATTCCAGATATTCCGGTAGACGTGGTGCCATAATCCCTCGGTGTAGCCGAGCGCGAAAACACCCGCCTGCACGACGGCGAGCGCGATCATGCCGCCCAGCAGGGCAAAAAACCAGGTGTGCGCCCGCCGCCATGCGCGCAAGAGGATTAGCGCGATAGCATATGCCACGACGAGCAGCAGGAGAAAGACGGTCTCTTCGTGCGTTAGCGCCGCGTTGCCGAGCGCGAGGGCGGCAAACACCGCGCCGAGCCGCATCACCGACGGATCGCGCCGTTCTTCGAGCAGGAGCAACCCGAAAAGCGCGGCCATCAGCGCGAACTGCTGGTATGCCTCCGTGTACGTCTGCCGGACGAACCAAACCTCGATGCCATTGAGGGCAAGGAACAGGCCGCCGATCAGTGCGACGGGCCAGCCGAACAGTCGCCGCGCCAGCAGGACGAGGCCGAGCAGCCCGAACAATCCGAAGAGCGCGGGCGCATACGCCGGACCGAGTGTACCGAAGAAGCCGTAGAAGATCGCCAGCCATGCGGGCCAGAGGTGGAGGAACTGCGGCACGATTTCGCCACTTGTATTATCCGTGAAGAATGCGGTGAACAGTTTGTCGCCCTGCAACGGGTAGCGGCGATTGTCGGTGTTGATGAGCAGGTGCCGGACGGTCGCTTTGTCACCGTCAATGTCCGCGAGTGCAGGATCGTGTAGGAAGATGCTCCCCTGCTTCGCCATCGCGACGCCGCCGTTGTAGTAGATACCCGTATCCTCGCCACCGATCAGCGTCTCACCGGGCCGGAGAAAGAGCGCCGCACTAACCGCGAGCAGTCCGAGGCAGAGCCACGCGCCTCGATCCCATTGCCACGCGACGACCGGCAACGCTCTTTGCCGCGCGATGACGAACAGCGCCACGGAGCCGAGCGCGACAATCAGCGCCATCAACCAGAGCGAATAAACGCCGCACATCGCCAGCACGAGCGCCACCGGCCCAACAACAAAGACGCCAAGCGCGATGGCGAGATAGGCGCATTCGAGCGGAATGAGTTCGGTGATCGTGCGGGCGGGGGGGGTAGCCCGACCCTCTAATCCCTTTCCTATGGGGGAAGGGAAACGACGCCCTGATGCGTCCGCATTTCTCCCTCTTTTAAACGAGAGGGGCTGGGGGGGGGAAGAGGCCAGCAATAATCGGAAGAGAAGCCAACCGGGGCAACCAACGAGCAGCAGAAGAAGCGGAATGCCGACAATCACCCGTACCACACCCACCGCGTACTGCCTCCCGCCCTCACCCGTTCGCTCCCCACCGCAGTATGCGCGAGGGGTACGAACGTGTCAAAGACGCGGATCGGGCCGTTACGGGCGGCGTTTGCGACCGCGCTTTTTTCGGAACTGTTCCGGCATCTCTTCCTCGCCCTGGCGCTCGACCCAGTTGCCGAGTTCCTTGTCAATCCAGTAGCCGAGGAGGGTGAAGAGACCCGCGAAGAAGAGCGCGCCCGCTGCCGCGATTGCCGCGCCGGTGATCGCGTTGCCAGCGGTGCGGTTGAGATGGTCGCCCACGATGCCGCCGAGCCAACTTCCGGCGACGATGACCGCGATGCTGCCAATTACCATCGTCAGCCACGGCCACCACGCTGGGCCGCGATGGTCCTCCGGCGGTCGGAGATGCGCGAATTGGAGGAAGAAGAGCGAGCCGCGCGCCTCGAAGAAGGCCGCGACGAAGATCGCGAAGATGAGCAGGAAACTAACCAGCCCACCCAATGGCCCGATCGCGCCATACGCGCCGAGCAGGCAGAGCGCCGGGAAGGACCAGCGTGCGACGCGGCGCGCCTCGACAGGGTCTCGCCACCATTGATTCATGATAGATCGGTAGCGTAGGCTTCAGCCTGCGTCCCGCTCGCAGGTGGGAAAGCCCGCGCTACTACGATACGCAGAGAGACGGCAGGCTGAAGGCCGCTCCATCCCTTCATCGCGTCAGACCGAAGCGACGGGGCGCATCGGCAGGCCGTGTGCGGCGAGGTAGGTTTTTGCTTCCGCAATGGTGAAGACGGCGTCGTGGAAGATGCCCGCCGCGAGGACTGCGTGCGCGCCGCCCGTTGTCAGGGCATCCGCGAGGTGCTGGAGTGTGCCTGCACCACCGGAGGCGATCACCGGCACATCTACGGCGGCGGCAATCTGCGCGGTGATCGCGAGATCGTAGCCGTCGCGCGTGCCATCCGCATCAATGCTGTTGAGAACGATTTCGCCCGCGCCGAGCGCAACGCCCTGTTTCGCCCATTCCAGCGCGTCCATGCCGGTGTGTCGGCGCCCGCCGTGCGTGACGACCTCCCAGAATGCGCCGTCCGGGCGGCGTTTCGCGTCAATCGAGAGGACGATGCACTGTGCGCCGAACCGCCGCGCACCGTCCGCGATCAGTTGCGGGTTGGCGACAGCGGCGGAGTTGACCGAGACCTTGTCCGCGCCCGCCCGCAGGAGGCGCGCGATGTCGTCCGTCGTGCGAACGCCGCCGCCGACGGTGAGTGGGATAAAGACTTGCCGTGCTGTCGCCCGGACGACATCCATCATCGTCTCGCGGTCATCACTGGAGGCGGTAATGTCGTAGAACGTCAGTTCGTCCGCGCCTGCCGCGTCGTAGCGCGCCGCCAGTTCGACCGGATCGCCCTGATCGCGGAGCGCCGCGAACTTCGTTCCCTTGACGACACGCCCCGCCGTCACATCGAGACAAGGAATAATCCGCCGCGTCAGCGTTGTCGTCGCCGCCGTTACCATCGCCAAACCTCTTTCAAAGCAATCAAGAATTGAACCGCGAAGGCGCGAAGGACGCGAAGAGAGAAGGAGATGGAGCAAATACCTTCTTTTCTCCCTCTTTCGCGTCCTTCGCGCCTTCGCGGTTCAGAGAGTCATCATGATCCTTGCCCGGTGGCGTAGTCGCGCTGGTCGAGCGAGCGGAGGGGCGGGCGCTGCGGCGTGGGGTCATCCATCATGCCGTCGTTGTGAACAATCCGGCGGTTCAGTTCGAGGACTTCCTCAAGTTCCTGCTGTACCTGCTTGAAGCGTGAGCGGACCTGCTGCTCCGACGCGCGTGTCAGTTCCTTGCGGACATCGGCGATCCGCTGACCAATCTCATCCACACGGGTGTTGACGAGGCTGATCCGGTGCGCAACATCACGCAGGGTGTCGTCTGACAGGTCTATGCGACTGGCCAGGTAGGTATCCCGCTCCTCGGCGGCATGGCGTAGATCGCGGTCCACGGCGTCGCCTTGCTGGCGCACTTCTTCGAGCCGTTCGAGGACGAGATCGTGCCGTTCGAGCGCCTGCTCATTGTAGGTGAGATAGACCTCTTCCTGGCGCACGTCCACCGCCGCGAGATGCGTGATGCTGTTGTGGAGCCGCGCAAACTCTTCGCCGACGCTCTTGAAGGCGGTTTCGACGGCGGTGATCCTTCGGAGCGATTCCTCCACGCGCGGCGGGATGACATCAATCCGCTGATCCACCTCGATGATGCGCCGCTTCGCCTCGCTATCCACGATACGGATGGCGTCATCAACGTGCTGATAGTCCCGCCGGGCCTGTGCCGCCTCGACACGCACTTCCTCGATGCTCTCCCGAAGTCCCTTCATGACCTCGATGAGCCGTTCCTGTTGCGCGAAGGAGCGGGTGATCTGGGACTGCAGTTCATCGAACCGGCGGCTCGTCACATCGGTCGTGTCGCGGCGCGCGCGCGTCTGCTCGATCAGTTCGGCGGTCTGCGCTTGCAGAGTGCGGATCGCGCTGTGCGCCTCGCTGATTCCGCCGTGCATATCGGCGAGCGCCGCGCGGATACGGTTTTCGTCGAGTTGCCGCGCCTGCGCGTATTGCACCTGGCCGCGACGATGATCGTCGAGGTCGGCGCGGACATCTGCAGCGATCACTTCGACATTCTTGACGATTTCATCGCTCCGCCCGCCGCGTGCCACTTGATCCCGCACGAGGGCGCGGAGTTCGTCTATCTGTTGCTGGAGATTGTTAATCGTGATCGCTTCACGCCGCCGCCGCTCTTCATCGCGGGTGCGGGCATCCATTGCCTGCCGCGTATCCATCGGGCGGGGTTCTCCTTGCCGTGGGTCGGGTTGCCGCATTTCCACTGGTATCCCTTCCGTCACGACGCCCCCGGCGCGAGTCCCGGATCCCGCGCTTGTCTATACGGTTCGTCGTATGCCCGTATTGTACCCCATGTTGCCACAACATCAACATACCTTGCCAGGAGGGTATTGTTACCACAGGATTCCCCGTCTCTTCGTTCGCGCGGAACCGCCATGATGGTCTATCATCGCCTGGGGATGAGTCGGCAGTCGGCAGTCAGCAGTCGGCGGTATCCGGTTGAGAGCGACGCGCAACATGATCTGGCACTCAACCCGCGTTGCTGCCGACTGCCGACTTCGTCAAGGGAGGTTCACAATGACGCATGCAGTGGGTGGCCGCACGATCACGAATGACGATCTCTTTGCTTTGCGCGTGATTGGCGAGTTTCAGGTTTCGCCGGACGGTTCGCGCGTCATCTTTGTTGTCACGCGGACAGACACAGAGAGCGATCGCACCGTCTCGAACCTCTGGCTCGTGGAAGCGGCGGGCGGCGTGCCCCGGCAACTGACGACCGCCGATGCCAACGACAGCGCGCCGCGCTGGTCGCCGGATGGCCGGACGGTCGCCTTCGTCTCGGATCGCGAAGAGCGCAAGGAACTCTGGCTGATCCCCGCCGACTTCGGCGAGGCGCACCGCCTGACACACGGATCGAGCGATGTCAGCCAGCACGCGTGGTCGCCAGACGGGTCACGCCTCGTCTACGCCACCAAGACCGACCGGCCCGCGAGCGACGACCCGACGCACGCCCCAAAAGAAGGAAGCGACGTGCGGGTCATTACCCAACTTGGCTACAAAATGGACGGGGAGGGCTTCTGGGATGGTCGGTACAAGCACCTTTTTACCGTTCCCATTACCAGCGGCGAGGCGACGCAACTGACCGACGGCCCGTGGAATGATGCGCAGCCCGCGTGGTCGCCGGACGGCGCGCGCATCGCCTTTGTCTCCCGTCGCACGCCCGATCGCGAGTGGACGAACGTCTCCGACCTCTACACGATCCCGGCGGACGGCGGCGATGTGACACAACTGACGAAGAGCGTCGGGCCGGTCGCCGCGCCCGCCTGGTCGCCGGACAGTGCGCGGCTCGCCTTTGTCGGCCACGACCAGCCACCGGAAACCGGCCCGACGACGCAGGATTGGGTCTGGACCGTCCCTGCCGATAGCGGCACGCCGAACGCCCTGACGCGCGACTACGACCGCTCCGCGACGGGCGGCGTGATGGGTGACCTCGGCGTGGGCAACGGCCAGTACCCTATCCAATGGACGCCCGACGGCACGGGCATTCTCTTCGTCACGGAGGATCGCGGCACGGCGATGGTCGCCCGTGTCGCGATGACGGGCGGCGTCGGCATGGCACTCGGCGGCGACCGCAACTGCGCGGCATTTCACACGGCTGCGAACACGCTCGTCGCGGTCGTTTCCAGTATGAAGATGCCGGGCGATCTCTTCGTCGCCAATCTCGATGGTACGCACGAGCGCCGCCTGACCGACATCAACAAAGACGCACTCGCTGGCATCATCCTACCGGAACCGGAGCGCGTGTGCGTGCCGATTGCTGAGGGGATCGCGATGGACGGCTGGATTCTGCATCCGCCCGATTTCGACGCGTCACGGCAGTATCCACTGATCCTCGATATTCATGGCGGGCCGCGCGGGCAGTACGGCGCGTCGTTCATGCACTCCTTCCACCGCTACGCCGCCGAGGGGTACGTCGTCGCGTACTTCAACCCGCGCGGCAGCACCGGCTATGGGCAGGCGTTTACCTCCGCGCTCACCGGCAATTGGGGCGAAGTGGATGTCCATGATGTGATGACGGGGCTTGCGTATGTGCTCCAGCGGCCGTACCTCAGCGCGGAGCGCGTCGGCATCACGGGCGGCTCGTACGGCGGCTATCTGATGAACTTCCTGATCGGCGCGTACCCGGATCGCTGGAAGGCGGGCGTCACCGAGCGCAGCACGCTCAGCCGCATCTCGTCGTACGGCACGAGCGACATAATCTGGCGCTCGCTCGATTGGGAGTTCAACGGGCCGTACTGGGAGAACCGCGACTCCTACTGGGATCGCTCGCCAATCGCGCACGTCGAGAAGATTACGACACCACTCCTCATCATCCATAGTGAGAATGACCACCGCTGCACGATCAGCGAGGCAGAGCAGTTGTTCACCGTTCTCCGGCGACTGCGGCGCGATGTCGCGTTCGTCCGCTTCCCGAACGAGAGCCACGGCCTTTCCCGCTCCGGCAAACCCACCCATCGCCGCGAGCGGTTGGAGCGCATCGTCGGCTGGTTCGATAAGTACCTCAAAGGCTGAGGACCGAGGTGCAAAGAATGGGCGCACGGCTATGCGCCCCTACCTCACCACCTCATTGCGCATTGCTTGCCACGTTTGCAGCGAGGCCAAGCAGGAACTTGACGCCGTCCGCAGCCATGTACGCGCCGTGGACTTTGCGGTGCGCGGCGTAGCGCGGCTCGTTCGGATCGCGATTGACGAAGTCCAATCCCTCCGCGAGGGCGCGCATCTTCGGCTGGAGGAGCGCAAATTGCACCACCGTGAGCGCCCACATCGGCGTGACGAGGGCGGCAGTGCGCTTGCCGGTGCCCTGATCCCGCGCGGTGAGCAGCGCCGTTGCCGCAGTGACGGTCGCAAGGCCGAGTTCGTAGCGGCTCCATGCCTGGAAAACCGACCGGCCAACCGCCGTGATCGCGTTCCGGTCGAGGCCGGGCGTCTTGAAGCGGGCGGGCGCGTCTACAAAATCAATCGCCGCCGTCCCACCAACCCACAGACCGAGGCCGAGATTGCGTACTGTCTTGATCGCGCTCATGTGTCTTGTATCCTTTTCCTGCGCGCACGCCGTTGTGCGCCGTACTGGGAGGATACCACTGTGGGTGGAATAGGCAGGAGTGCGGCGGCTTGCTGAAACGGTTCGCAGGGGCAGAAATTCGTGAATCGCCCCTACGAACTACTCTGCGTCTCCTTGCGTACACTCGTGGCAATCGCGTCCGCCATCTGGTCGGTCGTCGCGCTGCCGCCGAGGTCGGGGGTGCGGAACTCACCATCGCGGAGGATGCGGCCCATCGCGGCTTCGATGGCGTCCGCCGCTGCCGTTTCGCCGAGATGGCGGAGCATAAGTGCGCCCGCGCCGATGGAGGCGACGGGATTGGCGATGCCGCGCCCGGCGATGTCCGGCGCGCTGCCGTGGACCGGTTCGAAGAGCGAGGGCGCGACGCCTTCGGGGTTGAGGTTGCCGCTCGCCGCCACGCCGAGGCCGCCCGCGAGCGCCGCGCCGAGGTCGGAAAGGATGTCGCCAAACAAGTTCGTGCAGAGCAGCACGTCGAAATCCTGCGGGCGGAGCACCATCCGCGCCGCCGCCGCATCCACGTAGAACTTGTCCAGTTGCACGTCTGGATATTCTTTGCCGACTTCAGCGATCACTTCGTCCCAGAGGGTATAGGCGTGGCGCATCGCGTTCGATTTCGTGATGTTCGCCAGTCGCTTGCGGCGGGAGCGGGCAAGGTTAAAGGAATAGCGGGCGATGCGCTCCGTATTGCCACGGCTGATGACGGTCAGTTGCGAGGCAGTTTCCCACGGCGTGCCGACGCCCGTGCGCCCGCCCGGCCCGGCCAGCTCGCCCTCGATATTCTCCCGCACGATAACGAAGTCCACGTCCTCCCGTTTCGCCTGGGCAAGCACAGCGGGGATGCCGGGGAGCAGTTTGCAGGGGCGCAGGTTGATATACTCGTCGAAGGCGAGGCGAAAGGCAAAGAGCGTCTCGGCGAAGGCGACATCGTCCGGGATGCCGGGGGTGCCACCGTGCGCGCCGAAAAGGATCGCATCGAAACCGCGCAGCGTGTCGAACCCGCCCGGCGGCACGATTGGCGCGCCCATTTCGAGCGACTTCCGCGCCGACCAGTCGAAATCAGTTATCGCCAACTGGAAGTTGCCGACCGCTTTCTCCGCCGCGCGCAGGACGCGCACCGCCGCCGGGATCACTTCCCGCCCGATCCCGTCCATCGGCCTGACCGCAATCCGGTGTGTCCGCATCTGCTCGCTCCTCCCGCATTCCATCGAACCCCGCCCGATGAGTATACAGGATGAGAACCTTGGCGTTCGGCGTTTCGTGGAGGGAATGGCGATGGGTGGTATGGTATAAGAACGATGCATTTCGGCGGCCGGGCGCTTCGGGTGACGAAGGCTCCGGCGTCGGTGGAATGGTACGCATTTCCCGGTAGTCAGAGATTCGTCCGATCAAGACCCTCCGGGCATCATGTCCATGCGCAGTGTTCGTGTGGGCATTCGTGCGCGAGCGCGAAACAGGGAGGGTGTCCCCGCATGCCCGGAACATCGCACGACCGGCCTGAAGAGGCGAGCATCGTCGCTGCGCCTCGTCCGAGCGCGTATACCGCGCTGCGGTATCGCGATTACCGCCTCCTCCTTGGTGGAGAGTTCGTCTCGACCCTCGGCAAGCAGATGCAGACCGTCGCGATTTCCTATCAGGTCTATCAGTTGCATCACTCGGCGGTTGAACTCGGCTTGCTTGGTCTCGTGCGTCTGCTGCCGGTGCTCGTGTTTTCGCTCGCGGGCGGCGTGATCGCCGATCAGGTGGATCGCCGCCGCCTGCTGCTCGTCACTCAACCGGCCCTGCTCTGCTGCTCGCTCGCCCTGATCCTGATAACAGCGACCAGGCACGCGAATATCGGCGTGATCTACCTGATTACGGCCCTTGCCGCGACAATCGGCACGGTGGATTCCCCGACGCGCCAGGCGATCCTCCCCGGCCTCGTCCCGCGCGAGCACCTGCGCAATGCCCTCTCATGGAGCATCACGACCGGGGAGGTGGCGACGATTGCCGGACCTGCTCTTGGCGGACTGGCGATCGGCGCGGTCGGCATCGCGGGGACGTACGGCTTCGAGGCGCTCTCGTTTGTCGCGGTGATCGGGGCGTTCGCCTGCATGCATGCACGGCTCGGCGCGGCGGCGACCAGCGGGCCGACCGGCTGGCGTGCGGCAATTGAGGGGTTGCGCTTCATCCGCGGCAACGACATCGTCCTCGCCATCATGTCGCTCGACTTTTTCGCGACCTTCTGGGGCAGCGCGACGGTCCTGCTTCCTGTCTTCGCGGACAAGATTCTCCATGTTGGCCCGACCGGGTTGGGCATCCTCTTCTCCGCGCCCGCCGTCGGTTCGGTGATTGGCGCGGTGATGATGACGGCGGTATCGCACCGCATCCGCAAGCCGGGATGGCCGCTCCTCGGCGCGGTCGCGGCGTATGGGCTTGCCACGATCGGCTTCGGGCTGTCGCGTTCGATGCCCCTCGCTCTGCTCTTTCTCGCCGGGACCGGGCTGGCGGATACGGTGAGCATGACCTTCCGGCATCAGATCCTCCAACTCCTGACGCCGGATGCACTGCGCGGGCGGGCGTCGGCGGCGCATCAACTCTTCGCGGGGGGCGGGCCGCAACTCGGCCAGATGGAGGCAGGCGTGGTCGCGGCGCGGTTCGGCACGCCCTTTTCCGTCGTATCCGGCGGCGTGGCGTGCATCGTCACCGTAGCAATGATCGCCTGGCTCGTCCCGGCGATCCGCCGCTACCACGCGCACAGCTGAGCGCCATGCGGCGAGAGGCGTATTCATCGTGCCCCATTCAGATGTAGACTCCTCCCGTTCCTATCGAATGATCGCTGTGAGGGGAGGGCGTAGATGCCGACGATGGATTTCGAGGCCTACTTGCCGAGCGAGGCGAGTGCGGAGGAACGGCGGGCCGCGCTGGTGAATCTCGCGCATTGGGAGGATATGGCTGGGATCGCACTGGCGGTCGTGATGCCCGCGCCGACGCCCGCACCCAATAGTCGGGCGGTGGTCGAAACGCTGAATGGCGACCCGCGCTGGATTCCCTGCGCACAGGTCAACCCCAATGCGCCGGGCGCGGCGGATGAGGTGCGCCATGCGGTGACGACGCTCGGCTGCCGGATGCTCAAAGTGATGCCCGCCCTCTATAACGCGCCACCCCTCGGCGCGGCGGTGCGGGCATTGATGGATGTCGCGCGGGCATCCGGCATCATCGTCAATATCCATTCGACGGGCAATCATGGCGACCCGCTGGAGATCGGCGCGCTCGCCCGCCGTTATCCTGATGTGCCGATCATCATGGATCACATGGGCTACCGCAACGACGGGCGCGCGGCCATCGCGGCGGCGGAGGACAACCCGAACATCTTTCTCGGTACGACAATTGCCGCCTTCGAGCCGAGTTTCGTCGCTACCGCGATCAAGGCCGTCGGCCCGGAGCGGATCATCTTCGGCTCCAACCTTCCGGCGTGCTACCCGGACCTTGCGATGGAATCACTCCGGCGCGGCAACTTCGGCGCGGAGGCTGAGGCGCTGATCTTCGGTGGCAACCTCGCGCGGATGCTCAACATTAGGGAATAGGACTGAGGACTGAGGGAAGCATGCCTTCACTTCGTCCTTCACCCAATTCGTTAGTGGTAGCGCCGACTTTCTCATCTGCACGGGTATCAGGTGCGTAGGGCATTTCAGCCCTCACCCCTCAACCCTCACTCCTTCCCGCTATCGTGGTGCGTTATCCCAGACGCCGATGGCGGTGTTGAGCGCCCAGAGAAAGCCGCCCGATGGGTCGTCAATCAGGACGCCGCGGGCGAAGAACTGCACTTTGCCGACGGAGGGTTGCTCGTCTGTCGTCGCATCACCGAGCGCCTGCTGGACGACAGCGTTTTCTCGCCAGACCTTGCCGAAGCCGCGCTTTGGGGCGTAGGTGTTCGGGCGCGGGCCGGGCGTGAGATCGCCATTCGGGTCGCCCTCATTCCATGTGTCCGCGTAGACGGAGAGTTGCACGCCGGTCTTGCTGAGCACATAGATGACGCGCGAACTCTTCATGTAGAACATGTACCCACGCTCGAATGGCTGAAAGGTGAGCATCTCGTCGTACGCCGTGCCGGTCGCCGCACCGAGGGGGAAGACGCTGGAGTTCTTCGCGGTCAGATTGTTCACGCCCGTCGCGAAGAATGCATCCGCGCCGGTGATCCCCGCGGTCGTCACTACCGGTCGGGGCGGCGGGGCGGGCGCCGGACTTGTCTGGTTGTAGCGCCACTGCGCGTGGTGCTGGCCGATGTTGCCGAACTCGACGGCGAAGCCTGTCGGGTTGCCGGGTGTGTAGGTCAGCACCCGCCGCTCGAAGGCCTGCATGAAGACGGGTCGAGCGACGCCGCCGACCGCGAGTTGTGCCCCGAATGCCGGACTGATCGGAAATCCCAGGACGCTCTGCCACGGCAGCGGCAGGCCGTTTAGATACTCCCAGAACGCCCGGGGGACATATTGCCCGAATCGCCCGCCGGGATCGGTGATGTACTGGACGAGCGCCAGTTGCGGATCGGTCGGCGTGATATTCGACTGGACGAACGCGCCGCTCGCGTAGGTCGTCGTCAGGGCGCTATTGGCGATCTGCGGCGCGCGTTCCGGCAGTTTCGCGAGGTCGGCATAGGTCGGCCCCATTTGCCCCGGATCGCCTGCCACACCGATCGTCGCGGGCTGGCGCTGCTCGAAAGCATTGTTCCCGACCTGCACTCGGCCGGTCTTCAGTTCGACGGCGAGCAGGCCGTTCGTTACCGTGTTCGGGCCGACTAGTTCCATTCGCGCCTTGTCGAAATACTGGATGAGCCGCGTGCCGCCCGCCGCTTCCGTGTATGGCTCCTGCATGCCGACGCTGGCGTTGGCAAGCGGACCCCAGAAGTTCGGTGAATTCAGTTCGACCGATTCCCACTGGAACCGAAAGACAGGCGCCGCGAAATCCGCCGCCGCATCCACGCCGTCTCCGATGCCACCAACCATTCCCGCAATCACCATGCAGATGAGCAGACTTCGTATCGTTCGTGTCCTCATCAACCTCCCCCTTCCTTCGGGCTACCATGCACCGGCGCATCCTACTACGGTACACGAAGGAGATGCCAATAGCGGTGAGATTCGCGGGAATCTGCTCTTTCCACTTGGCTTGCACACGATCCGCCTCTACGCGATATCCGCTCCTGGTGTGCCTAATGGCTCTGAAGGTTTGTAAACCCGCTACCTGGTGACCCATGAACCGCAAGCAGTTCGGCCCATGTCATCGCCATCGAAGTCCCAATCAACCCCTGGCGCCGCCGCGTATCATGCTGATAGAATGCGGGACGGTCTGGTTGTTTGGGTCTGGTGCGTGTCATTTCGAGGCGCATTCCGAGGCGGGCCAGCCGATTTCGACACCTTCGCAACACGAGGAGAATCCCATGCGGCAGTCGTTGAAGAATCCAGCGGTCGGACGTTTCTTCAACGGGAGTGTTGCGCATGGCGATTGTCAATATCGGAATCCTGGCACATGTAGACGCTGGTAAGACGAGCCTCACTGAACGCATCCTCTTCGAGACCGGTGTTATCACATCGGTCGGCAGTGTCGACAAAGGCACGACACAGACTGACACGATGGCGTTGGAACGCGCCCGTGGCATCACCATTCAATCTGCGGTTGTTTCGTTTCAACTGAACACGCTCAAGGTCAACCTCATCGATACGCCCGGGCACGGAGACTTTGTCGCCGAGGTCGAGCGGTCGCTGCGCGTGCTCGATGGCGTCGTGCTGGTTGTCTCGTCCGTCGAGGGCGTGCAGCCCCAGACGCGTCGCCTCGCGCGGGCAATTCGCGCTGCTGATCTCCCGATGCTCATTTTCGTCAACAAGGTTGACCGTCTCGGCGCACGCGGCGTGGCGCTCCTCGAGGACATTCGCCGCAAGCTGAATCTGCGCGTCGTGGCGATGAATACCGCAACCGGGATCGGTGACCGGGCAGTGGAAATCATCAAGCGGGATCGCGAGAGCCCGGCCTGGCGGGATCCGGTGAGCGATCTCCTCGCCGAGACGAACGAGCGCGTGATCGAGGAATTCGATCGCACCGGTGGTGATCTGTGCGCCTCCTTCCTTGCGGCGGAGCTCCGGGCGCAGATCGCGGCGAGCGACATCGTTCCCGTCTTCTTCGGATCGGCGATCACCGGTGTTGGCGTTCCCGAACTCCTCGCCGGGATCGAGGAGTGGCTCCCGGCGGCCGAAGAAGCGACCGATGTTCCGGCTGCCGGCACGGTTTTCAAGATCGCCCGCCGGGCTTCCGGCGAGAAACTTGTCTATGTTCGACTCTTCGCAGGCCGTTTGGCGGTGCGAGAGCACGTGACGCTTCGACGTTACGACGCATTCGGCGCGATGGAGCAGATCGAGGAGCGCATTACCGGCATTGATCGCTTCGCATCGGGAACTGCTGCACCGGCGGAAGCGGCGAGCGCCGGAGAAATCGCTGGCTTGCACGGGCTGCGGGCGGCGCGCATCGGCGATCGCATCGGCGGCGCCGAAATGGGAGCCGGGGAGATCGCCCGTGTGTTTCCGGTGCCGGCCCTGGAAAGCGTCGTGCGCCCAGTCGAGCCGGGCCAGATCACGCGGTTGCGCGCGGCGCTCGATCAACTCGCGGAACAGGACCCACTCATTTCGCTGCGCCAGCGCAACGATGCGGGGGAAATATCTATCCGTCTCTATGGCGAGGTTCAGAAGGAAGTCATGATGGAGACGCTGTCGCAGGAATATGGCGTCGACGTGACATTCGGACCAAGCCAGACGATTTGCATCGAGCGTCCGGTTGGCACGGGCGAGCATGCCGAGATCATTGGTGAGAACGGGAATCCGTTCTATGCGACAGTCGGATTTCGCGTCGAGCCGGCCGAGCGCAGGAGCGGCATTCGCTATGTGCGCGAGCTGGGCGCATTGCCGCTCGCCTTCTACCGTGCCATCGAGGAGACAGTGTACGAGACGTTCACGCAAGGATTGTCTGGCTGGGAGGTGACCGACTGTATCGTCACGCTCACGCATGCGGGATTTTCCTCGGTGATGAGTACTGCCGGAGACTTCCGCAAACTCACACCACTCGTGCTGATACAGGCGCTGCGCAATGCCGGTACCGAGGTCTGCGAACCGGTCGAGGAATTCGATCTCGAAATTCCGGAGGATACGTTTGGCGCGGTCTCTGGGGCATTGGTGAACGCGCGTGCGACGATGCGAAACGCGTTTCGTGACGGCGCGTCGTACCGAATCATCTGTGAGATCCCCACTGCGGAACTGCGCGCCGTCGGACAACAGCTACCGGCGCTGACGCGCGGTGATGGAAGTTGGGTGTCGAGCTTTGCGGGGCATATACCGGTGACCGGTGATGCGCCAATCAGAGCGCGCATTGGCCCGCAGCCGCTCAACCGCGCGCACTACCTGGCTGACGTCGCGCGGTCGTAGGCCTCGATTTCACGGCGTTGACGCGCCGCGCGAAAGTCCGCGTCTTCTGCACCGCTGTGGTGCAATCGCTTTCAGTCCCACGGCTCCGGATCGGTTAGCGCGTGGCGGAGAGTGTCGAGGGTCAGGTTGCCGCCGGAGAGGATGACGGCGACTTTTTTGCCCGCCAGTTCGTCGCGCAACTGTACCGCTGCCGCCATCGCTGCCGCACCCGCGCCCTCCGCGAGTAGCCGCCCGGCGCGGAGGAGGAGCAGGATTGCCTGCCGCATCTCCTCCTCAGAGACCAGCACGACATCATCCACGCCGGCACGCATCGCGAAGGGAAGCGCGAACGCTTCGCGGGTGGCGAGGCCCTCCGCGAAAGTCTGCTGCGAGTCAAAGGCGAGCATCCGCCCCGCACGCCACGATTCGTAGACTGCTGGCGCTCCTGCCGCCTGCACGCCGATCACGCGGACCTTTGGGTTGATCGCCTTCGCGACGACCGACGCGCCCGATATACCGCTCCCGCCACCGAGTGGGACGATCAGCACATCGAGATCGGGCACTGCTTCGAGAATTTCCAGTGCATATGTCGCGACCCCGGTGATCAGGAGCGGTTCGTTCGCGGGGTGGACGAAGCGCATTCCCTCCGCCGCTGCGCGCCGCTCGGCCTCGCCGAGGAATTCGCCGATGTCCTTGCCATACAGGACGACGTCCGCGCCGAGGATGCGCATCGCGCGCACCTTATCGGGGTTCGCGGCTTCCGGCCCGTAGATGATCGCCCGTGCGCCAAAGAGCCGCGATGCGTAGGCGATGGACTGGCCGTGATTGCCTGTGCTCGCCGTGACGATGCCGCGCGCCCGCTCTCCGTCACCCATCTGTGCGAGAAGATTGATGCCGCCGCGCAGTTTGAATGCCCCGATCGGCGTCAGGCTCTCGCACTTCACAAAGACGGTGCAGCCGAGTTCTTCCTTGAGCAGCCACGGCTCGATCAGCGGCGTCGGCGTGAAATACGGCGCAATCGTCGCTCGCGCGAGATAGACATCGTGGAGGGTCGGGATCTGCCATGGAAAGTCGGCGCGTTCGGTCATTGTGGTCGGTGCGGTGCTCGTCATTGGTGAGGTTTCCTTTCCCGGTTAATCCAGCAGACCGGCAGTTGTCATTTCCTCTTTGAGGGCGCGGAGCGTGCGGTATTTCTCCCTCATGCCCTGCCTGTGGGCATTGACGATCGAGCCGTCGCGCGCATACTGCCGCCCGCACTGCCAACTCTGCGCGTCGAAGCGGGCGCGAATCGCATCCTCGCTCAGTTGTGGGACCGTCTCCATCGCTTGTTCCGTCCTCGTAATGCGGATGCCTCTGGACGGAGTGTACTATGGCTCAGAACGGTTTGATCGCGTAGCCCGCGTATTGGATCGGCGTCCGTTTGCTAATCGCCATTGGCAGCCGCGCGCCGATCTCGGCATAGGTAATTGCGCCGCGCTTCAGTTGGCGGAACGCCGCAATGGCGCGGAGTGGATTGCCTTTCGGGTTGATGCCGACGATTTCGCGGCATGCCAGACCGTGTCGTGTCAATGCCGCGCGCAGCTCGGTGGGTTTGATAAACATTTGCCAATCATGGAGATTCGTCGTCATGATCCTCGTCGCCTTCCATTGCTGAAAGAGCTTGATGACAATCGATTTGCTGATAAACGTCCGGTTGATCGTGTCGAAAAGATAGACGCCACCCGGCTTGAGCACGCGCGCCGTCTCCGCCATTACCGTGTCGAGATCGTCCACATGCTCCAATACGTCGCAGCAATAGACGATGTCGAAGGTTGCGTCCGCGAAGGGAATCGCCTCGCCGACGGCAACGCGATAGGTGATCGCCAGCCCCACTTCCTTCGCGTGCGCCGCTGCCTGCCCGATCGTGGGTGCGGAGGGGTCAATGCCCGTCACATCGTAGCCGAGTGTGGCGAACTCCTCCGCGAGGAAGCCGCCGCCACAACCGATATCGAGAACGCGCGTGCCGTTTGGATCACTGTGCAGTCTGTTGACGAGCACATCGCACATGTAGCCGAAGCGGACAGGTGTGAGCGCGGCGAGCGTGTACAGGAACCGGGTTTCGTCCCGCCATGGCTCGGTATCGTAGATCGCGTTATCAACGGGCATGTGACCTCCACTCCGAGCGGGACATTCGCTATGCTATTCTACGCACGACGCACGACGCACGACGCACACTGATCCAGTGAGGAGACCATGCAGGCGCGCGCACCAGCGACGACGATCACGATCCGGCCCATCCACGACCCGGCGGAACTGCGCACCTGCCAGGATGTCCAGCGGCGGACGTGGGGGATCACGGAGGATGGCTTTCTCGTGCCGGTGGCGACCCTCGCGGCGGCGAGCGCATATGGTGGCCTCGTGCTCGGCGCGTTCGATGGCGACCGGCTCGTCGGCTTCTCGTTTGCCTTTCGCGGCGTATTGGATGGCACGCCGATCCTCTATTCGCAACTGACAGGCGTGCTGCCGGAAGCGCAGGGCGGCGGCACCGGACGGCGGATCAAGCAGTGGCAGCGGACCTGGGCGCGCGAGCAAGGTCTGCCGCTCGTCGCGTGGGCCTTCGACCCGTTGCAGGCGATGAACGCGTACTACAACCTCGTCGCCCTCGGCGCGATTGCTACGCATTACCACCCCAATTTTTACGGCCCGCGCGAGGACGCCCTCAACCCCGGCCTGCCGACTGATCGCCTGCTCTGCGTCTGGCCGACTGCCAATCCTCTGCCGCCGAAGGCCAATCCCACCGAAGACGAAATTTGCCTGATTGTTTCTTCCCATCGTGCGGATGATGGCGGACATACGATTACATCGTTTCCTATCGAGTGTCCGCGAAACGGAATACGATACGTTGGTATCGAAATCCCGAAAGACGTGCAGACGTTGCGTCCACATGGGCCTCAACTCCTCGCACGATGGCAAGAGACCGTACGCGAGGCTTTTACCAGGGCGTTTGCGGCGGGCTTCCGCGCCGTGTCATTCCATCGAGGCGATGACCGCGCCTATTACATTCTCACGAAGGAGTAAGCCGTCATGCGTATCACCCGCGTTGATTTGCTGCACGTTCGCATGACACTCGTGCGCGGTTTCGAGACGAGTTCGCATCGCAAGAACGACCTGAACCATCTGCTCATCCGCGTCCACGATGATGCGGGTCATGTCGGTTGGGGCGAGTGCGCCGTGCCGACCGACCCATACTACTGCCCGGAGACGACCGAGACGGCATGGTCCATCCTGCGCGACTTCATGGCCCCGACGGTGATCGGGCAGGAAATTGATTCTCCGGAGGAGTTGCTTAACCACTTCGCGAAGGTGCGCGGCAATAACTTCGCCCGCTCCGGGCTGGAGATGGCGTACTGGGCGCTGCTCGCGACCGTCGCGGAGCAGCCACTCGCCCGGATGCTCGGCGCGACGCGGCCCGCGATTACCTCCGGCGTCTCGCTCGGCATCGAGCGAGATGTCGCGCGGTTGCTCGATGTCGTCGGTGAGTTCGTCGCGCAAGGCTATCCGCGCGTCAAACTGAAGATCGCGCCAGGATGGGACGTGCTACCCGTCGCGGCGGTGCGCGAGCGATGGCCCGACCTACCGTTGCAGGTGGACGCAAACAGCGCCTACACGCTCGATCACCTCTCCCAGATCAAGGAACTGGACCGTTTCGGCTTACTGATGATCGAGCAGCCACTCGGCCACGACGACATCGTGGATCACGCCCGGATTCAGGCGGCGCTCGCGACGCCGATCTGCCTCGACGAATCCATCCACACGGCGGAGGATGCCCGCAAAGCGCTCGACCTCAATGCCGGGCGGATCATCAACATCAAGACGAGCCGCCTCGGTGGTCTGCTCGAAGCGAAGAAAACGCACGACCTCTGCTACGCGCGCGGCATCCCCGTTTGGTGCGGCGGCATGCATGAGTACGGCGTCGGGCGGGCGGCGAACGTGGCGATTGCCGCCCTCCCCGGCTTCACGCTACCCGGTGATGTCTCCGGCTCCGACAAGTATTACGCGCGGGACATCACGACCGTTCCGATCCTCGCCACGGATGGCGCGATCCCCGTCCCGACGACGCCCGGCCTCGGCTACGATGTAGACGAGGAATACGTCCGCGCCCAGACCGTCCGCGCCCTCTCCCGCTCCGCTGGCGCCGACACCTGGCAGGACGGCGACGCGGCATGGGCAGATTGAAACCGAAGATGAACCGCGAAGGCGCGAAGGACGCGAAGAGACACAAAGGGGAGATAAAAGATTCTTCTTTTCTCTTTCCCGCTTCGCGTCCTTCGCGCCTTCGCGGTTCAATTCTCTTTCTCCTTCTTCTTGTTGCGTGTGGGGGCGGGAAAGGGACACCAACGCCAGTAACGCTGACGGCGCAGCAGACGGCGCTGGCGCACCTGACCGCTGTACCGGGCACGCCGATTAGCCAAGGGCCGACGGTCGCGCCCACGCGCCCCATTCTGACCGTGACCGCCCAACCCTCCAACACACGTACGATACCGACACCGGGGAGCGGCACGCCCGTTCTACCCGTAGCGGTGACGGAGGCGCCAGGGTTGAAGCCGCTCGCGGGCGGCACGACGTATACGAATCCCGCAAAGACCTACCGGATCACGCTTCCGCTCGACTGGACGCCACCCGCACCCGATCCCGCAACACCCGGCCGCATCGTCGCACGCGCGCCGAAGAACGCCGTGACCCTGACGATCGAGGAAGGGCCGACGCCGGACAATTGGACGCGGCTCGCACCCCCCGCCATTGCCGAGATGCTCGACGCGTCGTATCGGCAGAACGCACCGGGCAGCACGCTCCAAAACGTGGTGCTAACCGGCATCCGTGGCGTCAATGATGCCGGAGTGCCGACCTACGATTTCACGTACCTGAGCGGCGCGAGCAGCTCCCCCATGACAGTCGAGCGGTTCGTCACACTCACCTTTGCGGGCGCGATCACCATTACCGCGACCGCCGCGCCCGATGTCGCGAGCGCGACGCGCCCGACGGTGGAAGGGATCGTCGGCTCACTCGTGCCGCTCAAACTCGATGCCCCGACGCCCGCCGCGCTCGCCCCGACGACCGGAAACGGCGCGGTCACGCGCACGTCATCCGGCCTCGGCATCGTTTTGCCGGACGGCTGGGGCTCTGTCGCGCCGCCCGCGTCGCCGCCCGGTGTCGAGTTCGCCGCCCAGAGCGCGGATGGCGCGCAGCGCGTCCGCGTCGTCCACAAGCAGGTCACGGACAATACGAAACTGAACGACTTCGCCTCCACCATCGCGGACGAATGGAAGGCAACCGCGAACACGTACGAGGTCGAGGCAGAAGGCATGAACATGATCGGCGGCGCGCGAGCCGTACGGAACCTCTATCGCGCCACGATCGGCGGCAAGGAGGTTGTCGGACAGAGCGTCGCGCTCATCAAAGGAGGCAATGGCTACGTCGTCAGCGTCGAGACGCCCGCCGCACAATATGACGCGAAGCCCGATGATGCGCAGGCGCTCTTTGACCGGATCGAAAGCAGTGTTACACTTCCTTAGCATACCGGAAACGAAACATGAAAGGGAAAAGTGATGACGGAACAGGACGAACGGGCAGCTGTGAGCGCGCATTACACATCCGGCGATCTCGGCGAGAAGATTCTCGCGGGTCTTCGTGCCGCCGGCAAGGACCCCGATGCGCTCACACTCGATGATCTCACGCCCGTTGATCAGTTCCATCTCGGGGGCAAACCCGCGACGCTCCAACTGATCGAGCGCGCTGGGTTCCGGCCCGGCATGCACGTCCTCGATGTCGGCGGTGGCTTGGGTGGCCCGGCACGGACGCTGGCGTCGGAAGCAGGCTGCACGGTGACCGTGGTGGATTTGTCGGAGGAGTTCTGCCGCATCGGTGCGATGCTCACCGCGCGCACGGGACTCTCCGGTGGGGTCACGTTCCAACATGGCAGCGCGCTCGATCTGCCTTTCGCGGACGGGAGTTTCGACGCGGCCTGGACGCAGCATGCGACGATGAACATCGCGGACAAAGAGCGGTTGTATGAGGAAATCCATCGCGTCCTGCGGCCCGGCGGGCGGCTCGCCATGCATGATGCGATGGCCGGGCCGGTCCAGCCGATTCATTTTCCGGTTCCGTGGGCACGCGATCCTTCCATTAGCTTCCTGCGTTCATCGGAGGCGATCCGCACATTGCTGGCGGACATTGGCTTCCGCGAGGTGGAATGGGTGGACGAGCGCGAAAAGATCGTCGCCGCTTGGGATTCAACTACTGGTCGGAACGGAGTTCCCCGGGATGCTGGCGAATGTTGGGCGCAATCTTCAGGAGAATCGCCTCACGATCATTCAGGGCGTCTTCGAGCGGCCCTGATGTGGCGGAATGGCTTCCGCAAGGGAAAAGGGCATCGTGCAGTGCGATGCCCCATAGCTTTTTCTCTGTTGGCCGTTCACTGGGCCTTTTGTTGTTCAATCCCCGCTTCTTGGCACGCCACTGTAGGTCGTGGCGCGATAGCTGTCCGAAGGTGAGGGCGCGGTAGACCAGGTGAGGTGCTGAACGGCGCGTTCCAACGCGACGACGCGCTGCTCGGTCTCGCCCGTGCGGTCGTATTGAGCGCGATGCCAGGTCGGCGGCGGCATACTATGGACGGTTCGGTCGAGATTACTGACGGCCTGTTCGAGCGCGGCGATCCTGCCCTCATCAACCGATGGTACCGGTGCGGGCGGTTGGTTCCGCACTGCTTCGACGAGTGATGCAACCATGCGCTCCAATGACGCGATGCGTTCCTCGTACTCCGGCGCGTGACCATTCTGGACGTATAGCGGTGATGCGACCATCGGGGCGGTGTCAGGCGTGCGATCTGGCGCCGACATATTCCCAGGCGGCATGCCGGGCGGCGGGCCGAGGCGTTGCGCTGATGCCACTGGCAGCGGGCTTTCCGGCATGCCCGCCGGTGTGTCTGCGATGGGCATTGGTGGCGTGTCGCTGCTCTTTCCGGTGGAAGCTTGCGTGGTCGCCAGTGCTGGCGCGGGGGATGGAGCGCCCTCCCATTGCTCGTCGGAAGTCGCGAGCGTGGATGCGCTCTGGCTTGCCATCCGCATTTTCAGGCTCTGGCGTGGGAGCAGGAAACTGACCGCAACGGCAAATGCCGTCCCGAAGGTGAGCAGTTTGAAGACATCGCTCACGGCGTCCGTCCCGGCGAGGAGGCCGAGGTTCGCGGGTGGGCGGGCGCCAGACGCGGCGGCGGCCTGCACGATGCCCGATGCGTGGAGCGTCGTCCGTTGCACGAGGATCGTCGTCACAACGGCGACGCCGATCGAGGAGAAAATCTGCGCGGAGGCGTTGTAAAGCGAGTTCGCCTTCGGGAGCGCGCGGCCGGTGATCGCGCCGATGGCGACGGTTTGCAAGGGCAGGTTCGACCAGCCGAAGCCGATGCCGCGCAGGAAAAGGATCGGTACAAAGAAGCGCGCGCCGCTGTCCGGCTTGACCGCGATCAGCCAGACCGTCGCCCCGGTGAGGATCGCGAGGCCCGCCGCTGCGAGGTAGCGCGGGCCGATCCGGTCATAGAGACGGCTGCCCATCTGGATGCCGATGATCGCGCCGATCCCTTGCGCCATCAGGATCAGGCCGGTGTACACCGCGCTGTTGCCTTGGAATTGCTGCAAGAAGATCGGGATGAGCAGAAAGCTCCCGAAGACGATCCCGCGCACGACCCACGTCACGACCGAGGCGATGCCGAAATCTCGCGTCGCGAAGAGGCGGAGATCGAGCACTGGGTCCTTGACGACGTACAATTCGAGCAGAGCGAAGATCGTGAGCAGGACGACACCCGCGGCGAGCAGTACCCAGACGAGCCAGTAGCCCCAGCCATTGATGACGCCGTTCGGGTTGGCGGCGGTGATCGAGCCGTTCCGGGTTTGGCTAACGACCACGAAGGCGTAGACGACGAGGACGACACCGACAATCGAAAGGACAAGCCCACTGTAATCGAAGCGGGCGGGCGCCACACCGGGAGCCGCTTTCTCATCTTTCCGGACGATCCGCGCGAGTAGGAAGAGGGTGATGATACCGATCGGGACGTTGATGAAGAAGACGCCCGGCCACTTGATGCTGCTATCCACGATCAGGCCGCCGACCGTTGGGCCGAGCGCCGGGGCGAAAAGGATCGGGATGGCGATCACCGCAGAACTCGCCGCCCGTTCCGCCGGTGGGAACGCGCCGAAGGCAATCGTCGCGCCGAGCGGGAAGAGCATTCCGCCGCCAACTCCCTGGATGAGCCGAAAGACAATCAGCAGGTTCAGGCCCGCCGAGCCGGTGGCGAAATCCTTCGACAGCCCGCACAACAGACTGCCGATGGTGAAGATCGTGAGCGCGATCATGAAGACTCGTTTGATCCCGAACCGGTTGCCGAAATAGCCCGCCACCGGGATTACCGCCGCCTGAGCGAGAATGTACCCCGTGACGATCCACTGGACGCTGTTGATGTTCGTCTTGAAATCGCGTTCCATTGAAACGAGCGCGACGTTGACGATCGTCGAATCCAGCACGGCCATAAAGAGCGCGAGCGCGGCGGTTAGGGCAACGGCGTATTTGTATTGAATCTTCAATGGGTCCGGGTCCTTTCAGTCGGTTGGGCGGCACGGAGCGTGAAGCGTTTGTCTGATGAAGGAGGCATCTTTTTCTCCGGTGGCGGCCTTTTGCTAGCCGAACATTGCCGTAGCAGACTAAAGCCCGCCACCACCAACAGTAATCCGCTCTGAGGCGACGTGATAGTTCTCCTTGTCGTTGCGCGTCGGCGCGCACGGATCGGCGCGCAGGAATGCCAGCATCATCGCAAGCACGCGTTCGGGCGGGATCACGATGCCGAAGACGGAACGACTGAGCATCACGCCAAGCATCAGGCTTTGGATCAGGGCGGCGGCGCTCTCCGGATCGTTGTCACGAATGCGACCTGCCGCCGTATCCCGCACGAGATCGTCGGTGAGGCGCGCGCGTTGCCCGCGGAAGAAGTCATGGAAACGCGCGGCGATCTCCGGGCGCGCTGCTGCTTGCGCCATCAGATGCAAAAACAGGAGCGAGAGCTGCTGCTTCTCGTGCGAGACGGCCGCATTGCCCAGTGCGAACGCTAATCGCTCCTCGAAGGGCGTTCCCTCCGGCAAGAGCGGTTCGAGATTCTCGCGCACACGGCGCACCATGCGCTCGAAGACGGCAAAGAGCAGATCGTCTTTGTCTTTGAAGTGATACGTCAGGACGCGGTTGGATATTCCGGCGGCACGGCAAATCTCCGCGAACGTCGTGTGTTCCCATCCCTGCTGCGCGACCAGCGGCTCCATCGCATCCAGTATTTGCTCGCGGCGCATCGAGCGGACATCGAGGCGGGACATTCAATCACCTTCCCCAGCATGTGGGAGTACGCAATCCAGTATGGGAGTGTACACTCCCATAGGCTCACTGTCAAGGCGCATCGTGGAGCGCGCGGTGGACTGGATGGGCGGGAACATTGCCGCACGGATATTCGTCAATAATGAGAGAGCAAGAGCACATTCGGTATAGTAAGGAGGGAGAACACATGACGGTACGGATCGCAAGTCGGAATCTGGTGGGCGCCGTTGCCCTCCTCATTCTTGTCGCGTGTACCACGGGTGCGCGTAGCGTGGGAGCCGATGAGACGCCGATCATCCCGACACCGACGACCACGGGGATCATTACACCGCTGCTCGGTTCGCCGCCCGTGCCGACGGTCATTCCCTCTCCAACGCCCGCTCCGGGCGGTCTGGCATTCGTGCGCACCATCACCAACGCGGACGACGGGGGGACGATTCAGATCACGGTCGGCGACCGGATTGCGCTCGCCCTCACGGCTTCGACAGGCTTCGACCCCTGGGAAGTCGCGCTCCCCGATGCACAGGTTCTCATGCCCGTGCCCAACCCTGCCGCCGCAGCGGTGCGGGGGGTGACGCTGCGCGCCTTTCTCGCGGTGGGGCCGGGGCAGTCTGCGATCATGGCACAGGATCATATTCATTGCGTGTCGGTGCAGCCCTGCGCGGGAGCAATCCGAGCGTTCCGGATGACAATCGTCGTCGTGCCGTAGCCTGTCACCGCTTTGTTTTCTCTCGCTTCTCATGCCCTGATGTCAGTCGAAACCGCGTGCGAGGTCTTCCCTAAGCGGGTATGATGTTCCGGAGAGAAAGAGGGGAAGGATGTACCGTTCAGAAAAATATCCCGTGGATTCGGAGGCGGTCGCGGTCTTCGTCGCTAAGCAGCGGCATGGGCACTTGATCGCGACCCCGCCCGGCGGTCATCCACAGGTCAGTATCCTGCCGTTTGTGAAGACAGGCGACGAAATTGAACTGCACTGCGTCCAGGACGACCCGACCTTCGCCGCTGTACAAGCGAATCCGTCCGTCACCTTTTTCGTCTCGGACTTTCTCGCTGCCTCCCGCCACGATTGGGTGGACCCGCAGGATGCCGCCCGTGCCACACTCAACTTCCGCGCCGTCTCCTTCGCGTGCGAGGCGACGACTTCCACGGATCCGGGTGATGTCGCTGGCGCTCTCGCCAGGCTGCTCGTGGTCTATGAGCCGGGCGCGGCGTACGAGCCGATTGAAGACGGCGACTTCTACGGTCCGCGCATCCGGCGGCTGGCGATGATTCGCCTACGCATTGTGGAAACTGACGCCAAATTCAAGGTCGGCCCCGCCGCGCCCGTCGCGGTGAAGCGGCGTGTCGTCGCTGGCCTGCGGGCGCGCGGCGAACCGGGTGATGGCCGCGCCGCCGATGTCATTGAAGCGACATTGCCGAAAGAATAACGGGGTGGCGTGGGCTTCAGCCTGCGTTCCCGTGAGAGAGCGCAGGCTGAAGCCCACGCTACCGGTTTTCTTCCCCTCTCCATCGTCGGCGGCGACGGAGAGGGGCAGGGGATGAGGAGAAACCATGACTGTACCATCGCAGACCGGCACACCGCTCTCCGCCGAGATACTCGCCCGACGCGCGGCGCTGCCGGTGAAGTTCGCCCCCGTCACGCTGACGGGAGTGTATGTCCAGCTCGAACCGCTCGACCTCGATCGCGACGTGGACGCGCTCCATGCCGTCTCGAATGGGCAACCCGCCCAACTCGGCGATCGGGAGATTCCGGCGTACGACGCGGAGGCAATGATCTGGCGGTACATGCCTGTCGGGCCATTCGCGAACACTGACGCATTGCGCGATTCTTTGCGCGCCCAGGTGACGGCGCCGAACGGCCTCTGCCTCTGCGTCTTCGACCAGGCGACAGGGCGGCAGGTCGGCGCGGTCAACTTCATGGCAAATATGCCAGAGCACCTGAAGGTCGAACTCGGCAGTATCTGGTACAGCCCGCTCGTGCAACGGACAAAGGCGAGTTTGGAGACGACCTTTCTGATGCTCGGCCATGCCTTCGACCTCGGCTACCGGCGCGTCGAGTGGAAGTGCGACGCCTTCAACGAACGCTCGCGTCGCTCTGCTCTGCGGATGGGCTTCCAGTTCGAGGGTATCCAGGAGGCGCACTACATCGTCAAGGGCCGCAACCGCGACACCGCCTGGTTCCGCATCCTCGACCACGAATGGCCCTCAGTGGAGGCGCGGCTGGAAGCAATGCTCAAGGCATAATTAGGGGTAGCGTAGGATTCAGCCTGCGTTTTCTTCCGGTAGCGTGGGCTTTCCAGCCTGTGACTGCTATACAGGAACGCAGGCTGAATCCTACGCTACCCCCGGAAAGTAGGAGAAATGGCGAAAATCAGCGATTGCGGCCGCGTTGCCGACGGCGGTCCTGCTTGATCTGCCAGATGCGGCGGCGCACACCCTGGAACGGGCCATCGCGCGGCGGCAGGTCAATGATCTGGCCGCGCCAATGCGCATCCTCGCTGCGCGATCCGGTCGGGCGATAGATGATCGGCACGAAGAAAAGGACGACCGCGATGAGCACCAATGCGGCGGCAGGGGTCGGCGCGGTCGTATGGAGGACAAAGGCGACGATGGCGAGCGACAGACTGGCGACCATCCAGCCGATCTCCCCCAACCGCTCCCATACCCGCCCTGATGAGGCGTGATGGCGGGCCTTATCGAGGTTGCGCCGCGCGCGCGCGACCCGCTCCCGGCCCCGATGCTCTCGCTCTTTCCGTTCGACGAGTTCGAGTATTTCCCGTTCATAGCGACGTGTCATGGTCGTTCTCCGCTTACGAAGCCCGATTTTCCTCGTTGGTGCCGAATGCTGCGGAGAATGGAGGCGAACCATGCCGCCGCAGTTTCCGTCCCTGTGATGCTGACACCCCGATTGTACCGTACCCATCTCACTCCGACAATGCTTTCACCGAATCTCTCTCTTGTCTACGCAAATTTAGCGTACGTACACAAGAACGGGCAAAACGAACGGCGGCCCAATCGAGCCGCCGTCGTCGCGTGATGCGCTGTGCTTATGCCTGCTCCTGCCCTGCCTCCATCATCTCGTTTGCGGCATCGAGGTCGGGGACGAGGCCGGTCAAGTCCTCATCAGGATGCTGCTCCGCCTCGCGCAGGAAGCCACGCAGCGATGCCTGCTGTCGGATGAGGACGCGGTACTGATTGAGTTCCTCCGGCGGGCGGTTGACCGCGAGCGCGCCGACCACGACATCGCGCGAGCCATCCAGATAGAGGACGGCGAACGAGCGGTCTTCCATTTTGCCGCGTACGATGACATGCGCGTCCGGCTGCGGGTTGCCGAGCACTTCGATGCCGAGGTCGAAGAGGTCAGAGAAGTAATACTGCACATGGTCGTACGCCTCGTGCGCGCCCGCCATGTTTGCGCCCGCTGTCTTGCCCTGCGAGAGCGCGGTGTCCCAGTGCTCGACGCGCCGCGTGCCGAAGACGGGATCGGGGAAGGAGGCGATATCGCCCGCCGCGTAGATGTCTGGATCGCTCGTTTGCAAGTACTCATTGACTTTGACGCCTTGCGTGTCTGCGTCGTAGGCAAGCATCGCACTGTCCGCGAGATCGCGGTTGAGGTTAACGCCGACGCCGGCGACGACGAGATCACCGCCGACAGTGTGCCCGTTTTTCGTCGCGACCTGCCCCGCGCGCATCGTGCCAGACTGCGGCAGAATGCGCACCGCCTCGTCCTCGGTGAGGAACTTCACGCCGTGATCGGTGAGCGTCTGCTGAAAGAAGGGCGCGATGTGTTCAGGCATGAACGAACTCCAGATCGTCTTGCCCTTGACGATGACGGTGGTATCTACCTTGTAGCCGACGAGGGCGGCGGCAACCTCGACGCCGATGAAACTGCCGCCGATCACCGTTGCATGCTTCGTCTTCGCCGCGGCGGAGCGGAGCGCCTCGGAATCGTCCAGCGAGCGGAGGTACCGCACGCCCTCCAGGTCCGCGCCGGGGATGTCCAACTGCCGTGGCGCACCCCCCGGCGCGAGCAGCAGTTTCTTGTACTCGAGCGTTCGTCCGTCCGCCAGGGTCACCTGATGTGCCTGGGGATCGAGGCTCGTGGCGCGCGTGTTGGTCATCAGTTCCACGCCCTGCTCGTTATGCCATTCGGGCAGGTGAACGAAGACTTCCTTGCGTTCCTGATCGCCACGCAGGAACTCCTTGGAGAGCGGCGGGCGATGGTACGGTCGCTCATGGTCGTCCGTGACAATGACGACGCGGCCGCCCACGCCCTGCTCGCGAATCGCCTCCGCCGCCATCGCCCCCGCGAGGCCGCCGCCAATAATCAGATAATCAATCGCCGCCGTCGCGGAACCTTGTGTGACATGATCCATGCTTCGTGTTCCTTTCCCAATGATATGGACGCGCAAACGCTCCATACAGCATCACGAAGGTGTGCAGGATGCGTGCCAGACGGGCGGGAAGTCGGCAGTCGGCAGTCGCCGGTCGGCAGTGGTTCGGGTTCTCTTCTGCCGACTGCCGACTTTCGACTGCCGACTTCCCCTACACAATCGCCAGCGGCACAATCGGGCTGCCGACGCCGCCTTCCAATCGTAGCGGGGTGGCGACATAGAGGAACTGGTAGACCTTATCGGCGGCGAGGCGTTCCAGATCGAGGAATTCGATGAGGTAACCACCGCAGCCCCAGATGACTGCCTGATGCACGGGCAAGGTATCCGCCCATGACCGGACGACCTCGACCGCCGGGTTGTCCGCGCCGAGGGCGACGAGGTCGTGCTCCTTGAACCACTGGCCGCACGCGCCGCTCAGGCCCGGCTCGGAGGCGTAGAAACGCGCGCGTGCCTCCGTGCCACCATCGGTGAAGAGTTGCCACCAGCCTGTGCGGATAAGGACCGTATCACCCGGCTGGATCGCCACGCCCTGTTTGGCGGCGCAGGCATCGAGTTCGTCCGGCTCGATTGCGTCGCCGCCATCGAGGTGCGGGACGCCGCGGAAGCCCGCGATGTCGAGCAAAATGCCCCGCCCAACCATCGGCCCAACGTTCTGGATACCGCATTTTTGCGCGCCCGTCGGCAGGATTTTGTGCGACGAATGACCGTTGTAGAGCGTGTCGCCCATGTAGATGTGGCAGAGGGCGTCAATGTGCGTCGTGCCGTGCGTGTGCATCATCACGACATCGTCCGCACCGGAGAGGACGCCATCGGGGCGGCGGCGCGTCGTGACGACATGCCACGTCGGACGGCGGCTCGGCAGGTTTGGCCCATCCGGCGAGAGCGGCGCGGCGAGCGAGTAGACCGTGCCGCTCTGAATCAACCGCGCCGCCTCTCGCACCAACCCCGCGTTGAGCAGGTTCGCCGTTCCCCGCTCGTCCTCATCTCCCCATCGTCCCCAGTTGCTCGGTACGTTAATTTCCTCTGGACGGGGCATAATGCGCTCCTTTCAGTTCAATCGCCGCGAGCGCCTTTTTCAAGTACACCGGCAATGAATCGCGCGAGCAGGATTGCATCTCCTTGCCGTACAAGCATTGCCTGCCCCGGACACATATACTCGCCCCTACTCGTCTCATACAGTGTCCGAGCGTCGTTTACTGACGCTTCGCTGCCGCATTGGCGCGATTCACGACGATGATCGAATGAATCACGCCCGGCACCCAAAAACAGAGTGTGAGGACGAGGTTCAAGAGCGCCTGAATCGGCTTGCCCTTAATCAACACCGCGACTGGAGGCAAGAGAATACAGAGAATGTAGATCATGATCGCTTCTCCTTTTATCTGCTAGCATCTGACAGAGGTAAGAGCGCCAATACGGTAGCGTCTCACCTAATAGTCCGAGAGCGACGACAGAACAGCGTACAATTCCACTTTCGCTGGTGTCCCGGTATAGGTAACGGACATATCAACCGCAGATTGACCATTGGCTGGGATGAAATCCGCGAACGTAAAGCCCGCGCCAATGATCCTGCCTGTGCCATCGTAGAGAATGGCTGACACCCGTATGTTTTTTATGTCCTTCGTGTAAGAACTTCGTACGATGCCGGTAACGTGCGGACTGGTCTTGTCCGGCTTCAGGGTCGCCTTGTCGGTCGTAAATGCGGGCGGTAGGTTCTTCGTGCTCGTAGTACCGGCCTTAACCTGCACGTCAAGCCGTGCCACTGGCGTCTTATCGCTCTCGAAGAGATCTGTACCAATACCTAGTCGTTGACCGGGGAGAATCGCCGCAATGTAGTTCGTATTAGTAGTCAGCACCGTTTCATCACTCGCATAGGCCGTGACTTGATATTGGCTGCTTTCGAGTGCGCTGCTACCAGTGTTTTCTACGATGAAGCCCGCCTCAATCTCTTGTCCGTTCTGTCCGAATCCGCTTGTCACTACCCGCAATCCCGGTGGACCAGTCGGCGAGGGGACAACCGGAGTCACAACAGGAGCAGATGAAGACGGCGGCGCATTGTTCCCGTACTTCGTCTTGTATTTCTGGCTCCCGAGCAGGCTCAAGAGAACGTTGTTCGGTGGCTGATTCTCTGGATGTGCCTCGAACACGGCGCGCTCGAAATACTGGACCTTGTGCGTGATTCCGTCCGTCTCGCTCTTCTCATCGAAGACATCGGAGATTGGATAGCCTTGCTGCGCGAGGCCACCGTGATCCTGCCAGTACTTCAGGAAATCGCCGCACACCGTCTTGCCTGTCTGCGGGAACGTCTGGCAATCATCGGCCGCGACCGCGTGCGACGGAGCAAGCAGGTGCGACGACCCGGCGAGGTAGCCCAAGCCGCCCGCGATCATCAAGACGATTACGATGAGAATCGCTATACTACGCCGCATTGCACCCTCCTAATCGACTAGGCGGAGCAGCGTAAGGGGGTTGTGGCTGTTCCTGCCACGGCGGTTGTGAGGGGGGCGGATTTCCCGAGGGTAGTTGCTGCGACATTGCCTTCCTCCAGTGCGGTTGCGACTCCAGCGGGCGGTTCGTAGAGTGTCGCTATCCTAGCATAAGATAGCGACATAGCAATGTTCTTGTCAGTCAATGCTTTTCATTTTGCATTGCCCGCCGCTCGCTATCCCGCCAGCCCCCGGCCCGTGCGGTCGCCGCGCAGATAGTCGGCGACGGTGGCGGGCGGGAGGAGGAGGCCACCGTCCACGAAGAGCAGTTGGCCGGTGGTGTACTGCGCTTCGTCGGAGGAGAGATAGAGGGCGGCGTGGGCGATCTCTTCCGGTCGGCCAGTGCGCTGGGCGGGGATGACGGGTTCCGCGCCCGTCTTCTCCCGCGCGTACTTCTCCTGTTCCTCTTCGGTGACGGCGACCTCGATGTAACCGGGCGCGATGCAGTTGACGCGGATGCCGAAGCGTGCCCATTCGAGCGCCATGCTCTTGGTCAGGCGGTTCAACCCCGCCTTTGCGACGCCGTACGCCGCGTCGTTCGGCCACGCATGGTCGGAGTGGACGGACGAGATGTTGACAATTGCGCCTCCGCCGCCGCGCTCCGCCATATGCCGCGCCGCCCGTTGCCCGCACAAGAACGGCGCGGTGACGCAAAGATCAATCGTGTAGCGCCAGTCTTCCGGTGTCAGGTGCAGCAGTGCATCACCGCGCCCGCCACCCGCGTTGTTGATGAGGATGTCGAGCCGCCCGAAGTCGCGGATCGTGTCGTCCACGATGCGCGTGCAGTCGTCCGGGTTCGTCATCTCGGCGTGCCAGACGAGCGCGCGCCGCCCCATCGCCTCGATCTCTCGCGCCGTCTCCATCGCCCCGTCCTCGCGTCCCCGGTAGGTGATCGCGACATCCGCCCCTTCGCGTGCGAAGACGAGTGCCGTCGCCCTGCCAATCCCGTGGCTCGCCCCCGTCACCAGCGCAATCTTCCCTTCCAGCCGCATTGTCTTCCTCCTTGTCATACATGGCATTCATCACGCGACCTAATGGTACCGTAAGTGGTGGAGCGGGGGTTGTCCCTTACGGATTTGCGGGCATGGCAGTCGGGGAATGCGGGGAAACAAGCGTTTGCGTCACGGATGGTTTGCCGTCGGACGGTCGTCGCCAACGCGCCGCGCTCGTGGCCCGAACGAGGGGACGGCACGACAGAGAGCGGGGCCGGATCGGTGGCGGGCGCGGCATCGGCCCCCGTGCTGCCGGTGAATCACGGTGCCGCGTCTGCTCCCACCGGTCACTACAGGCCATTGCCCGCAACGCGATCATCGGCGTGACCTGTGCACGCGCCCCGTGCATCCTGCTCCCTTTCAGCGCGCTACGATGCCGCTGCCCATCGGGTAGCCCAACGCCCGAAAGGCCGCGTACTGGCTCTGCTCCCACCGCGTCGTCAGGTAGGCCAGCACGCGCGCGTCATCGCGGCCTCCGCTGGCGACGGCGCACACACGACCGGCAGCACACGAATCGCGGCCAGCACGGTGGCCGGGTCGCCATGGTTCATAGTGTGCAACGGGTCGTCGCGCCATGTGCGCGTCGCTGCTGTCCCCGCGCCCCACACTGCCGGCGCCGCGCATACCGGTGGCGCGGCATGGGAAATTCGAGATCCGTACCGCGTCGGGGCGATGGTGATCGACGAAGGGGTACAGCCACTCCGCCCCATCCATCACCGCACATGCTGCCCAGAGGGCCCCCGCCCCGCTGTCTCTGTCCCGCGTCGCTCCGTCTCCACCCGCGCCGTCTTGATCGCCACCTGGGCCGCTCCCGCTTGTTGCGTCAGGCGGCGCACCGGCTCCACGCTGACCTCACTCCCGTGAAGAAGGCGAGCATGTCCGGCACGCGCTCGACGGGCATCCAGACACCGAGGCGGACAATCCCCGCGACGACGCGAGGGGCGAACGATCAGGGCAGCAATGCTCATCGCGGGGGGAAAAGCCCCGTGCCGCAGACAGGGCGGACCGCATAGGCGCGTGTGAGCGGGAGCATCCGGTCGCCTGCCACCGTCAAACGGCGCGTGCGCCTCCCGGCGATGCTACCGCGCAATATCCTGTGGGACACCCATTGACATCTTCGTTGCACGGCACTGATGGAATCAGCGGATACTCGGTTTACTCCTCGGCCTTTTACACTATGTTCAACTTGATAAAGGAAATCAGAGATACTACCGTCACGGATTTGGGCACCATATTGCATCGGAAGGTCGCCGAAATGAAGGAGACCTTCGAGACGAACGATCGTCTCGGCCTCCATCAGATCAACCGCCCGCAGATTCATTACCTCCTTGCACGTATCACGCAACACATCGAGACGCAAAGCGGGATCGAAAGGCAGACCTCGAAGCGCGTCAGAATCTCTATCGGTCTATCGCAGAGGAGATCCGGAGCCCTGGCCGCTTCGATAGAGAGATGCAAGATGCGCACGATGCATGACGGAAAAATCATCTACGCTAACGATGAGATCGAATAGTTTCCTCATAGAGGATGTGCCCCTCGCGGATTGCGGTCGTGACGAAGGCTTGCGGGGCGGAACGGCGATACCGGGGTTCATTCGACTCCGCGATGACGAGGAGATCGAAATCGCTGTCGGATCGGGCTTCCCCACGCGCGCGACTCCCGAACAAAACCACGTGCTCTGGGCGCGCAATCGCTTCGATGCGTTCGACGATGGCGTTGAGGATTTGCTCAGAATCCGGCATCCGTTCCTCCGTCGTTGGTTGCGTCCCTCGGCACTCCACAAGAAAATGAGGCAATCTGTATTGACGTGTCCGCACACCCGACCGTACCATCATGTCCGTTTCCGTCGGCAAGAGATGTCCGCGCGATGGAGGGATGCGATGAAAGTCACCGGCATCGAGACGCATTATGCGGCGGCGCAGGGCCGTCCGTGGATTCTCATTAAAGTGATGACGGATGAGGGCATCTACGGCTGGGGCGAGGCGACGCTGGAGGGCAAGGAGCGGGCAGTGATCGCGGCCGTCGGCGAACTGGCGCGCTACCTCGAAGGCAAGGACGCCTCCCGCATCGAGCAGCACTGGCACGAGATGTATCGTGGCGCGTTCTGGGTCGGTGGCCCTGTGCTCAACACAGCAATCAGCGCGGTGGATCACGCGCTGTGGGACATCAAGGGCAAGGCGCTCGGCGTGCCGGTCTATGAACTGCTCGGCGGCAAGTGCCGCGACCGCATCCGCGCCTACGCGAATGGCTGGTCGCGCGGCGCGCAGTCGCCGGAGGAGTTCGCGGAGCGCGCTCTCGAGGTCGTCGCGATGGGTTACACGGCAATTAAGTGGGACCCGTTCAAGCAGGCAGGCTTGTTCATTGATACCGAGACGGCGAATGCCGCTGTCGCCAATGTCCGCGCCGTGCGCGAGGCCGTCGGGCCAAACGTGGACCTCTGCATCGAAGTCCATGGCCGTCTCTCGCCCGCGAACGCGATCCGCGTCGGCAAGCGTCTGGAAGAATTCAACCCCTTCTTCTATGAGGAGCCGATCCCGCCAGAGAATATGGACTCGCTCGCCCTCGTCGCCCGCGCCGTCAATATCCCGATCGCGACGGGCGAACGATTGTTTACGAAGTGGGGCTTCAAGGACCTCTTCGAGCGGCAGGCCGCCGCCATTATCCAGCCGGACATCTGCCACGCGGGCGGTATTCTGGAGTTGAAGAAGATCGCCGCGATGGCCGAGACGTACTATATCGGCTTCGCGCCGCACAATCCGAACGGCCCGATCTGCACCGCCGCCAGCATCCAGGTGGACGCCGCGACGCCGAACTTCCTCATCCAGGAATTTGTCATTAGCGACGAACCGCTTCGCAGCCAGTTGCAGCAGGAGCCGTACAAGGTGGTGGACGGCCACTTCGAGATCCCCAACCGCCCCGGCCTCGGCGTCGAGATTAATGAGGAGTATCTGGATCGCGACGACCTCGTAGCGCGCGACATGTACTCGATGATCCAGCCGAAGATGTAGAGCAAATCGGACGAAGCTGATTGAACCACGAAGACACGAAGAGCACGAAGGAAAAAGAAAAATATGATCCTCTTCTCCCTTCTTCGTGTCTTCGTGGTTCGATTACTCGATCAGTAAGCGGCGTAGTTCGACGACCTGATCGCGGAGGAGGGCGGCTTTCTCGAACTCGAAGTTCTTGGCGGCGGCTTTCATCTGCGATTCCAGGTCCTTGACCATGCGCGTCAGTTCTTCCTTCGGCACGTCGGCGATCACGCCGTCCTCGGCGACGAGGCCCTTCTCCGCCGCCACCGCCTTGACACGGTCGGTGAGGTCGCGGATCTCCTTCGTAATGCCGCGCGGCGTGATGCCGTGCTCCTGATTGTAGGCGGCCTGAATCGTCCGACGACGCTCTGTCTCGCTGATAGCGAACTTCATCGAATCGGTGTAGCGGTCCGCGTACATGATGACGAGGCCGTCCACATGGCGGGCGGCGCGGCCACTGACCTGAATCAGCGAGCGGTTCGAGCGCAGGAAGCCCTCTTTATCCGCGTCGAGAATGGCGACGAGCGAGACTTCCGGCAGGTCCAACCCTTCGCGCAGCAGGTTGATACCGACGATCACGTCATAGACACCGAGGCGGAGCGACCGCAAGATGTCCACCCGTTCCAATGTCTCGATGTCGTGGTGGAGGTACTGGGTTTTGACACCCATCTCCTTCAGGTAATCCGTCAGGTCCTCGGCCATCCGTTTCGTCAGCGTTGTGATAAGGGCGCGCTGTCCTTTACTGACGCGAACGCGCACCTCTTCGAGCAGATCGTCAATCTGCCCATCGGTCGGGCGAACAGAGATGATCGGGTCGAGCAGCCCCGTCGGGCGAATTACTTGCTCCACAATCTGCGCGCCGCCTTCTTTCGTGTGGATGATCTCGTAGTCGGCGGGCGTGGCGGAAACGTAGACCGCTTGGTTGATATGCCGCTCGAACTCATCGAACCGGAGTGGGCGGTTGTCGAGGGCGCTCGGCAGGCGGAAGCCGAACTGCACGAGTTGCTCCTTGCGGGAGCGGTCGCCACCGTACATGCCACGCACCTGCGGCAGGGAAATGTGCGACTCGTCCACGATCAGCAGATAATCGTCCGGGAAGTAATCGAGGAGCGTCCACGGCTGATCACCCGCGCCGCGCCGCGCCAGATGGCGGCTGTAGTTCTCAATGCCGGCGCAGTAGCCGACCTCCGAAAGCATCTCCAAATCGTACATCGTCCGCTGCTTGATGCGCTGCGCTTCGAGCAGTTTCCCTTGCTGCTCGAAGAGTTTGACTTGCGCTTGCATCTCCTCCTCTATGTCCCGCATCGCTGCCTGCAACTTTTCCTGGCTGGTGACGAAGTGCTTCGCGGGGTAGATATCCACCGCAGTGTGCTCGCCGAGCACTTCGCCGGTCAGGGGATCCACCGAGACGATGCGCTCCACTTCGTCGCCCCACAGTTCGATCCGCAGCGCGATCTCCTCATATGCAGGGAAGACCTCCAGCGTGTCGCCGCGTACGCGGAAGGTGCCGCGCACAAGCGTCGAATCATTGCGCTCATACTGGACATCCACGAGGTGCCGCAGGACGCGCTCGCGCCGGATGCTGCCCCCTTTGCGGAACGAGACGACCGTTTTGCCGTACTCCTCCGGCGCGCCGATGCCATAGATGCACGAAACGGACGCGACAATCACGACATCTCGCCGCTCGAACAAGGCGCGCGTCGCGGCGTGGCGGAGGCGATCAATCTCCTCATTGACCTCGGATTCCTTCTCGATGTAGGTGTCCGAGCGGGCGATATACGCTTCCGGCTGGTAGTAGTCATAGTAGGAGACGAAATACTCGACGGCGTTGTTCGGCAGGAACTCCTTGAACTCGCTGTACAATTGCGCCGCGAGCGTCTTATTGTGCGAGAGAATGAGCGTCGGCTTCTGGACGCGCTCGATCACCTTCGCCATCGTGTACGTCTTGCCGCTGCCTGTCACACCGAGCAAGGTCTGATGATGGAACCCTTCCTGGATGCCGCGCGACAATTTCTCAATCGCCTGCGGCTGGTCACCCGTCGGCTCGAACGGCGACACGACGCTGAACTTCGTATCAATCACCGGGATGGGTCGGACCCACTCCTGCGGCTCTTCGATCTGTGTTTCGACACGTTCTGCCATCGGCTGTGACCCTCCTGTAGACCCGGAATCGCGCGCAATCACGCGGGCGTGTAACAACCGATTATACCAGAACGGGCGTACCAAAACGAGGGGGGGAAGCAATGGGGAGTGGCTAAAAGAGGCGAGTCGAGGGATACTGGTCGCGTCGGCGATCCCTGTATCCTCGGAGGTGTGCCATGTCGCCCATCCCCTGCCTC
>JAABUU010001369.1_pt1 | contig 41633 bp, 30 predicted proteins | sample 5559301 | NCBI WGS metagenome assembly JAABUU01 (sample SAMN10711884, study PRJNA513360) | rock metagenome | isolation source: Antarctica rocks | place: Antarctica: Victoria Land, Richard Nunatak white | reverse complement strand
AAGGGATGGTACGATGTGCGACACAGGATTCCTCCTTCGGATAGAGGGGTTTGAGCACCCCTATCCTACCGAAGGAATCCTGTTTGTCTCTCCGCCGAGAATGAATAAGCCCTGGGTGCTACGCCGACGACGCATCAAGGAGTGCAAGCACACCGGCGGGCGTTTCGGCGATGGCGTCCGCCAGGGATTCGAGCGCCACGCGGTCGTAGGGGCCCCACGCGGCGCCAATGCCGGTCATCCCGGCGGCGTGGGCGGCGACCATGTCGTGCGTGCTGTCGCCGATGTACCAGCAAGCGGTAGGCGGCAGATCGAGCATCGTAGCAGCGTGCAGAAGCGGATCGGGATGTGGCTTGTGCCGTGCGGTGTCGTCTTCCACAACCACGACGGTCATCTCGCGGTCGAGCAGGAACCGCTCAAAGGAAGGTGCGGCGGAGAGACGCGCCTTCGAGGTGACGATTCCCATCGGGATGCCGCGTGCATGGATCACTGCTAGCATCTCGACGATACCTGGGTAGACGGTCACGAATTCATCGTGGTTAGCGAACATGAACGTGCGGTACGTCGCGAGCAGTGCCGCGCCATTGCCCGGTGCAATCCGCTCCAACTCTCCAATCAGTGAGCGCCCGATCGTTGGGATGATCTCTTCGCGCGGCAGCGGCATGCCACAGTGCATTTCCGTTGCGTGCTGGAGCGACCGGACGATCAGTTCGATGCTGTCAATCAGCGTCCCGTCGAGGTCGAAAAGAATGCAGTTTGGAGTTCGGAGTTCGGAGTTCGATGCAGGGGATTCTCCTCTCATTCTTCGAACTCCGAACTCCGAACCTCGAACTTCCCCCTGCTATTCAAGGAAATCCCTGAGTGACTTGGAGCGGGTGGGGTGGCGGAGTTTGCGGAGCGCCTTCGCCTCGATCTGGCGGATGCGCTCGCGGGTGACGCCAAATTCCTTGCCGACCTCCTCCAGCGTGCGGCTGTTGCCATCGTCCAGCCCGAAGCGGCGGACGAGCACTTGCCGCTCGCGGTCGGAGAGGTTGCCGAGGACCTTGTCTACCTGTTCGCGGAGCAAGCCGATCGTCGCGCCATCCTCCGGCGCGATGGTGAAGGTATCGGGGACGAAATCACCGAGGTGGCTGTCCTCCTCCTCACCGATCGGCATCTCCAGAGAGACGGGCTCCTGCGAAATCTTGATGATCTCGCGCACGCGCTCCGCCGGGAGGCCCATCACCGCCGCGATCTCCTCGGAGGTCGCCTCGCGTTCCATCTCTTGCGCCAACTGGCGGGAGACGCGGATCAGGCGATTGATCGTCTCCACCATGTGGACAGGGATGCGGATCGTACGAGCCTGATCGGCGATGGCGCGGGTGATCGCCTGGCGAATCCACCACGTCGCGTAGGTGCTGAACTTGAATCCCTTGAGGTACTGGAACTTCTCCACAGCACGAATCAGCCCCATGTTCCCTTCCTGCACCAAATCAAGGAGAGTCATGCCGCGCCCGACGTACTTCTTCGCCACACTGACAACGAGCCGCAGATTCGCTTCCACGAGTCGCCGCCGCGCCTCGTCGCCGTCCGTCTTAATGCTGGCCCAGTGCGCGGCAAGCGCGTCGTGGCGCGCGTCCCACTGGACGCCCGCGTAATCGAGGCGCATATCACGCGGGATGATCTCGAAGTGCATGAGGAGGGGCTTCGCGGCCCGCTGCCAGCGCTTCTGCCGCTTGACGGGCGGTTGGTGCATCAGCGCCTCGCATGCCTCCGCGACTTCGTCCACATGCGGCCAGGAGCGATTCAACTCAATCGAGTGGCGCAGCGTGTCCGGGAAGGAGGCCAGCGGCAAGAGGCAGTATTCCAGCAAGCGCGACCGCAGATTCTCCTCGGTCTCCGCGACGCTCCAACCGTGCGCCTTCGCGCAGGCGGCGAGCGCCCCTTCGGGCAGGGAGTTGAGCGGCACGACGCCATCGAAGGTTTCATTCCGCTGCATCGGCAGCGGCTTCTGGCGGATCTCCTGGTAAAGCGTCGTGACGATGTGCCAGTGGGCGACGAGGTCCTCGTAAAAATAGCAGCAGAGCAGGCTGGGAGACGGATCAACCCCGTCGAGCGAGTCGCGCAGTTTCTGTTCCTGTCGCACCAAATAGACGCCCATCTCCATCCGCCGCGCGAGGTCTTGCTCCTCCTCGCTGGAAAGGAGTGGCACGCGGCCGATTTCCCGCAGATACATCCGTACCGGGTCGTCAATGCTGACGCCGGGCAGGTCGGCGTCGGAGATCTCAACCGGCGCGGGCTTGCCGCTCTGCGGGTCGGGCGCGGCGGCGCTATCGAAGACACGGACGCCCTGCTCACCGAGGTAGGAGATCAGTTGATCCGTCGCCTCGATGCTCTGCTCCGGTGTTGGTAGGGCGGCGAGGATGTCATCGTACGTTGCATATCCCTGCTCCCGCGCCCGCGCGACCATCTCCGCCATATCGCGGTCAACGAGGAGGTCGGCCGGCAGTTCGTCGAGCCCGTCCTGCTGGGCCTGATCGTCCGGTGTCTCATCCTCGGTCAATGCATCGAGCATGCCACCCGCGGGCGCGTCCTCCGGTTCGGGCGCAACGGTCTCGTCCTCATCATCCAGCGCGGCGGACGGGGGTGTTTCCACAACGGTGCGCGCGTCGGGGTGTCGCTGATTTCGGCGTGGATCGTCAATCACCTGTGGAGTCTCGTTTCAACCCTCATCCGGCCTTGCCACCGGATGCGATGCTCGTCGGCAGTCCCATGGAGCGAATAGCAAGAACAAGCAGGATTCGTCCCTTCCCTTGTTCTATAAGACGCTGGACGCGTCGCGTGGTTCTTCGTCCTCGTCCGCCCGGTAGAATCTTCTCGTACGCTGCACGGGGAATATCAGCAAAAGCGGCGAGTATCGTCACCTGTCCGTACAACCCGTTGCGTGTGGCGCAGCATAGCACGAGCAGATGACATGAGCAAATCCCTTTTGCTCTTCCCAAGGCGTCCGCATGCTCGGTATTCGGTAATCTGAGACACCCTCTGCAAGGGATGCCCACTACCTCGCGCCGATCGCCCGACTCACTCCAGTGCCCCCAGGCCGGTGATCGCCCGGCCGACAATCAGCGTGTGGATGTCGTGCGTGCCCTCGTACGTATCAACCGTCTCCAGATTGAGCATGTGGCGGATGACGGGATACTCGGTCGTGATGCCGTTGCCGCCGAGGATCTCGCGGGCGAGCCGCGCGCCATTCAAAGCAACGCGGACATTGTTGCGCTTGGCCATCGAGACGTGCGCGAAATTCATCTCCCCGGCGTCCTTGAGTGTGCCGAGCCGGTGGACCATCAGCAGGCCGAGGCTGTGGTCGGTCACCATCCGCACCAGTTTATCCTGCACGAGTTGGCGCGCGCCGATTGGCTTGCCGAAGGTCGTGCGCGTCTCGGCGTACTCCTTTGCCGTCGTGTAGACCGTTTCCAGCGCGCCGAGCGCACCCCAGGCGATGCCGTAGCGCGCCTGCGTCAGGCAGCCGAGGGGAGATTTCAGCCCGCCCGATCCTGGCAGCAATGCGTCGCCGGGTACACGGCAATCCTGCAGGACGATCTCGCCGGTGATGCTGGCGCGCATGCTCATCTTCGCGGTAATCTTCGGCGCGCTGAAGCCTGGCGTGTCGGTCGGCACGATAAAGCCGCGCACCACGCCCTCGTCGTCCTTCGCCCAGATGATGGCAATCTGGGCGATGGGACTGTTGGTGATCCACATCTTGGCGCCGTTCAGCACCCAGCCAGCGCCGTCGCGGCGGGCGCGGGTGCGCATCGCGCCGGGGTCGCTGCCGCCATCGCTCTCGGTCAGGCCAAAACAGCCGATCAGCCGCCCGGCGGCGAGTTCCGGCAGGTAGCGACGTTTCTGCTCCTCAGAGCCATAACTGTAGATCGGGTACATCACCAGCGCGCTTTGTACCGAGGAGAACGAGCGCAGCCCGCTGTCGCCCCGCTCCAACTCGTACTGGATCAGCCCATAGGCCACGTTATCAACCCCGGCGCACCCGTACTCCTCCGGCAAATTCGCCCCGAAAACTCCCAGTTCGGCAAACTTCTTCACGAGATGCAGCGGGAATGTATCCGTGTCCCACCACTCGCGGATGCCGGGCAGCACCTCGCGGTCCACGAACGTGCGGGTCGTCTGCTGAATCGCGCGCTGCTCCGGCGTCAACAGCCCGCCGACCGCGAAGAAATCAAGCATCCGGCGTTCCTCCTCTTCTCCTCTTCACGGCAGCCATGTCGTCATAAATGGCACTGTCGTTGTCCGTAGGGGCGGTTCGTGAACCGCCCGCTGAGGATTGCCACGGCACGATTACAGACACCACGGCGTCGCTGCTGGCGCGGGGAGGGCGGTTCGCGAACCGCCCCTACGCAACAATGACAGTGCCCGCGCGCCAAGGCTATCCGCACTGCCGGGTGCCGTCAACCGCCCGTGCCCTTCAGCGCGCTGCGTGCGTCGGCGACGCTCAAGTGGCAACGATCTGGATGCGAAACCCGTGAGAGGGCGCGAGACATTGCGGTGTCTCGCTCGCGCACTGCGGGTTGCCGGTGGCAGTCAGGGTCGTCTGGCCTTGCTGCCTGGCGATAAAGACACCCTGGGCGTCCGGTGGGATGACGGCATTCGGATACGGACTGACAATCCCCACATCGGCGATCTGTACCTGCCAGTTGAAGTCGCTGCCGAGCGCAAGCAGGAACGATGTGCCCGTAGGCAAGGTAATCGTCCCGCCGTCATCGGCAAGCGTCACGGTGCGGACCGTCGGCACGCCCACGGCGGATGGTGCGACTGTCGCTGCCCCAATCGGGGTCGCCGGGATAGTGAAATCGCCATCGCTCCCGCAGCCGAGGAAATGCAGTCCGCTGCTATCGCGCGTGAGACCGCTACAAGTGAACATGCTCGTCTGCGGCGTATTGGCCATCAGTCCGAATGCTTGCAATTCCTCTGTGACGACGCAACTCCCGCTCGTGTCGTCGAGACGGAAGAAGCGGTTGTTACTCGTCTCGAAGAAGCGTTGGTAGACGAACAGGTGTGCCGCCCCCACCGTTGGGCACTGCTGATATGCCCCCCAGAAGCAATCGAGCGCGGGGGCATTCCGGGGATCATCCACAAGACCCTTGCCGACCATTTCGAGGCGGCCGCAGTCTGTTCCCTGAAAGGTATTGGCGTCAGGAACATTCGTTGGTACGGACCGTAGCGGCGGGGCGGGCGTCGCGGTCGCGAGCAATCCGGTCACATATGCTGATACCGTCGGTGTCGCCGTGCCCGTGTCCGCGCTTCCAACGCCACCCGGAGCGGACGCTACGGCGACCGTTGCCGTCGTAAGGGAGGCGGATTGCGCCGTGGATGCGATCGAGGATGTGCATGCGCTCAGGATAAAAGCGACGAGCGCCAGGACACTCCCGAGTGTTTGCCGGTGAAAGTTCCTGAGAAACATGTATCCCTCCCGTCGTGGCGAGCCAATATCAGGATAGAAGAAAGACGACACGGTGCGTGCAGGCGTTCCGTCAAGCGATTCGCCACAGTCGCGCTATGATGGCGCGAAGACAGGGAGTATACTCGCCGCAACACCATTGATCGCGATTGGACTGCATGGCTAAGGAGGAAGTCGCGTGTATTTCAAGCAGATTCTCAACGAGCGCTGTGGGTGCGCATCCTACCTGATCGCCTCACGTCAATCGGCGGAGGCGGCAATCGTTGATCCCGCGATCGAGACGGAGCACTATGAGGAGCTGCTCAAGGAGCGTGGCTTTCGCTTGCGCTACGTGATTGACACGCACATCCACGCCGATCATGTTTCGGGCGCACGGAAACTGGCCACCGCGCATGGGGCGACGTTGTGCTTGCACGAGTCTGCAAAGGTGACGTATCCCTTCCGCCCGCTCAAGGACGGCGAGGAACTCGCTCTCGGTCAACTGCGCCTGCGGGTGCTGCATACCCCCGGCCATCGCCCCGAATTGATCTCGCTGCTGGTCATCAATCCGCCGCGCAGCCCTGAGCCTTCGATGGTACTGACCGGCGACTCCTTGCTCGTCGGCGATGTCGGCCGGCCGGACTTCGGAGGCGGCGATGCCGTCGCCCAGTATGGCAGCCTCAATCGCCTCCTGCGCTTGCCGGACTGGGTTGCGGTCTTCCCCGGACATTTCGAGGGGCCGTGCGGCAAGGGGATGTGCGGTCGGCCAAGCACAACGATCGGCTTCGAGCGTCTCTTCAATCCGCTGGCACGGTTGGATCACGACCCCTTTGTCGCGACGCTGACCGATGGCATTCCCGCGCGCCCCTTGAACATGACCGCGATTGAGGCGACGAACCGGGGCGTGGCGGACGCGGCGTGGGCGATGCTGATTTCCACGCCGGACATTCCGGTTGTCGAGATCGCGGACGTGGTACGCAGAACGGCCGCAACCGTGCTCCTCGATGTGCGCGAACCCGAGGAATACGCGCATGGGCATGCACCGGGAGCGTTGAATCTGCCACAGGCGGAACTGGCGTTGCGGCTGGATGAGGTGCCGCGCGATCGCCCGGTACAGGTAATTTGCCAGAGCGGCTATCGCTCCTTGCGCGCGGCGCAGTTCCTCGCGCAGATGGGGTACGACAAGGTTGCGAATGTCCGCGGCGGCACGGCGGCATGGCGCGACAGTGGCAATCCCGTGGAGGTGGAGGAGACACGCGCGGACGCGCCGCGCATCATCGAGTCCGACTGGGTACACGCCGGTGGCGCCTACGCCATCTAAGTACGACTGATAGGAAACAGACAGTCAGCAGCGAGAAAGGGTCTGAGCGCGCTTTTTCGGTGGGCGGTGTGTACTTTGCGCGCGTGAAGCAACAAAGTTCCGACACTTTTTTAAGGAATGTCTCACGTTTCTCGTGGCAAAGAGGCGTAGGATAGTGGTGAGGTATGTGTGGTTAGGGAGAGCGCGAATCGTAGAATTGCGTTCGATAGGCAGCCGGGCGCGCAAAGGACAGTGCATATGCCGTTATCTCCTCAACAGAAAAAGCGCCCCGGTACGAAGATCACGGGCGGTCTCGTCGCCCTCAGTTCCGCCGCGATTGTCACCCTCTATGCCGCCGGATACACGCAGACCCAATCGGCGGCGGCACAATTCGATTCCCCGATTGTAGCCGTGACGACCAGCGTGCCTCCCACCGTCTCGATCGCGACAGCCACCATCGCCGCCGCGACGAGTACGCCGTTCCAGCGCATCAGGATTGCCCCGGCGATCACCGCATCAACGGCGGCGAGCGCGCCCCTGCCGAGGACGACGCCGACACCGGCCAGCATCGCCACACCGACGACCGCGCCCGCACCGGCCAACGTCGCCGGTACCTATCGGGACGGCTCCTACACCGGTCTCGGGAGCAGCCGCCACGGCACTATCGGCGTGACGGTCGTCGTGCAGGGTGGCAAGATCGCCACCGCGAAGATTAGCCAATGTGGCACTCGCTATCCGTGCTCGATAATCAGCGCGCTGCCCGGTGTGGTCGTCGCGCAGCAGTCGGCTACAGTGGATTTCGTCTCCGGCGCGACGGACAGTTCGACGGCGTTCACGGACGCCGTGGCGAATGCGCTCGCGAAAGCATCATGAGCGGCGCCGTCGCGGCGACGCGGACGTACCGCCAGTCTGCCGTCTTCATGGACACGCTCGTCACGGTACAGGTCGCCTCCGACCAGCCGGAGGCGTATTTCGACGCACGGGCCGCAGCCGCCTTCGCGTGGTTTCAGCGGATCGAGCAGGCATGCAGCCGTTTCGACCCGGAGAGTGAACTGTCGCGGCTCTGCGCGCGCGTCGGGGAGCCGGTGCCAGTCAGCCCACTGCTCTATGAGGCGGTGCGCTTCGCCCTCGAAGTCGCACGCCTGAGCGATGGCGCCTTCGATCCGACCGTCGGCCACAGGTTAGCGCGGCGCGGGTTCAATCGCCACTACATCACCGGTCAAACGGTGGATGTCCCCGATGCGCCGCCAGACATGCCGGAGAACACGTACCGCGATCTCCGCCTCGATCCCATCGCGGGTACGATCACCGTGCGGAAGCCGCTGCTGCTCGATCTCGGCGCGGTGGCGAAGGGGCTTGCCATTGATCTGGCGGCGAAGGAACTTGAAGGCTTCATACACGCGGTCGTCGAGGCGGGCGGCGATCTGCATGTGCGGCGCCGTCCGGGGCAGAACGTGGACGGCGAACGATGGCGCGTCGGCATCCGTCACCCGCGCCAGGACGATGCATTGATCGAGGTGCTGCATGTCGCGGAGATGGCGGTCTGCACCTCCGGCGACTACGAGCGGCGCGATCCGACCGGGGAGGGCCACCACCTGATTGATCCGCGCCGTGGCGCATCGGCGGATGCCGCCGCGAGCGTCACCGTGATCGCACCGACCGCGATGGTCGCCGACGCACTGGCGACCGCCGCCTTCGTCCTCGGCCCAGCGCGTGGCCTCCGCTTCCTCGACGCGCAGGGCGTGGACGGTCTCATCTATTCATCGGCGCTGGAGCGATACGCGACGCGCGGGCTGGCGAGGTACATCCAATGATGATCTTTTCTCCACTGAAGCGGTTTTTCCGTACGCCGAAGGGCTATCTCTTACTCGTTCTCACCCTGCTGACCGCCCTTGCCGCCGTCCATGCCGGGGTGCGCCATGTCGCGCCAGGACTGATCGGCGCAGTCGGGGCGGCGATGCTCGTGGATATCGCCATTGTCCGCGTGCGGCGTGGCGTCTGGTTCTTCCCGAGCGGCGCGCTGCTCTCCGGCCTGATCGTGGCGCTGATTCTCAGCTCGGCCGAACCATGGTACGTCCCGGCGATGACCGCCGCGTTCGCCGTCGCCTCGAAGTATCTGTTGCGGACCAAACAGGGCCATATCTTCAATCCGGCCGCGCTCGCGCTCGTCGCAGCGTATTTCGTCTTCGCCAGCGGGCAGGACTGGTGGGGAGCGCTCTCCAACCTGCCGATGCCCTTCCTGCTCGTCCTGCTCGCGACGGGACTGTTCGTGGCGGATCGCGTGAACAAACTGCCGATGGTGTTGATCTTCACCGGCTGCTATTTCCTCGTCTTCGCGGCCTACGCGTATGCGGGCGATCCGGCGCGCGTCGCGGAGATTTTCCGCGCGCCCGATCTCAACGCCACACTCTTCTTCGCTCTCTTCATGCTGACCGACCCGCCGACCTCCCCGGCGCGCTACCGCGATCAAATCGTCTTCGGATTGATCGCCGCGCTCGTCAGTTTCGCCGTCTATATGATGCTCGGCGGGGTATACTATCTGCTCGCGGGCCTACTCGTCGGCAATGTCTGGGAGATGTGGCGCCGGATGACCGCCCGGTCGCGTGCGCCACACCGAACGGCCGACCGCATGCCGCGTCCCATCGCCACTACACCATCATGGATCCAGAGCGAAACGGGGAACAATCAGCGCGCGTCATACGTTGTGTTGAGTAGGAAGAGATGAGAGAAAGCATCCGCTCTCTCTTGGCGGAAGTGGTTCCCCAGCCGCTTTCCTTCTTCTTCCCCTCCTCCCCACCCTGCGGTTTCCCCACCGCAGGACTTCCTTTTATAAGGACTGAGGACTGAGCGCTCCCGATCGGCATCACCGCTTCATGACCTCAATCGGCCTTTTCAGCTTCGAGGACCGCTATCCCCGGCCCTGCCAGTTCCGCCAGCCCCTCCGCATTGCCCACGGCATCGTGCGCGTGGATGACGCGCTGACCCCGGAAAAAGGAGACGACTGCGGCCACGCCCGCGAGCGCCGCGCAGGCGCCGAAGGCGACGCGGACGCCGTCCATGAATGGCCCGGAGATCAGGTTCGGGAAGAAAGAAGTACTCAGGACGGTGTTCCGCGTCGCCTCGGAGACGCCTTGCAGTACGGCGGGCGGCAGGAGTGTACCCAGCGGGTTATAACCGAGAAAGGCCGCAAAGATCGCCGCCACTGGCGGCAGGTGCGAGACCGCAGCCGCTGCGCCCTGCGGGATGCCCGCCGCTGTCAGCCCACCGAGCAGCGTGCCCGGCAGGTGTTTGGCGAGGCCGACCGTCACGAGCGAGAAGATCAGCGTAATACTGAGCGTGCTGGCGATGTTGCGGAAGGTGGCGATCATCCCAGAGGAGACGCCGCGGTACTCGGCAGGGACGGCGTTCATGATCGCCGTCGTGTTTGGTGCGCTGAACATCCCCATACCGAGGCCGAGGATGAGGATGAGCGCTGCGAAGACCGGATAGGAGAAGTTGGCGGGCAGGAAGGTGAGAGAAAGGAAGGCGACCGCCATAATGACCATCCCCGTCGTCGCCAGCCCGCGCGAGCCAACCTTGTCGGAGAGATAGCCGGAGAGCGGCCCCATGATGAGGAACCCGACCGTCAGCGGGATCATGTAGATACCCGCCCAGAGCGGGGTATCATCGAATGTATAGCCGTGCAGTGGCAGCCAGATGCCCTGCAACCAGATAATCAGCATGAACTGCAAGCCGCCCTGCGCCATCGAGGCGAGCAGGTTGCTGAGGTTGCCCATCGTGAACATGCGGATACGGAAGAGCGACAAGCGGAACATCGGGTTCTCCACCCGCTGTTCGACGAAGACGAAGATCACCAGCATCAGCAGGCCGCCGATGATGCCCCCAAGCACCCACGGGTTTTTCCATCCCATGTCCGAGCCACCGTACGGCTCGATGCCATAACTGAGGGCGACGAGCAGCATCGTTAACCCACCGGCGAAGAGGAGATTGCCCAGCAGATCAACCTTCTGGCGCAAACGCGGGCGGGCGGTTTCGTGCAGCATCAGATAGGCCCAGACCGTGCCGATCACCCCGAACGGCACGCTGACCAGAAAGACCAGTCGCCAGTTAAGCGCGGCGAGCAGGCCGCCGAGGATCAGGCCGATGAACTGCCCGGCGATGCCGCAGACGGTGTTGACGCCGAGCGCCAGCCCGCGCTCATTGGCCGGGAAGGCGTCGGTGAGGATCGCCGTGGAGTTGGCGAAGAGAAAGGCCCCGCCGACGCCCTGGATAAGCCGGAAGATGATCAGTTGCATCGCGGCGGCGTTGCCGCTGCCCTGGATAAAGAAGAGCATGATCGAGCCGAGCGTGAAGACGGCGAAACCGGCATTGTAGAGCCGCACGCGGCCAAACATGTCTGAGATGCGGCCGCAGGTGACGAGTAGGACGGCCGTAATCACCAGGTAGCCGAGCAGCGACCAGAGCAGATACCCTGTCTCACCGGGGGCGAGTGGGTTGATGCCGATGCCGCGAAAAATCGCCGGTAGCGCGATCAGGATGATGCTCGAATTGAGCGCGGCCATCAGGATGCCGAGCGTCGTGTTGGAGAGTGCGATCCACTTATAGTCAATGTGCGCCATCCGGCGCGTCGGATGTGGCGTCTCGGTCATTAAAAAACCCTCGTCTCTTATCGGCCTGCCTGCGCAGGCTCCGGCTCGCGCACGGGCGTCGTTGTATCATCACCGACCACGCGTTCCAGCAAATCGGCGAGCAGGCGTTGCTCCTCCGGCGCGAGGGCGCGGATGCGATTGCCGACGACGCTCTCGTCAACGAGCGCCCGATCCTCCAATGCCGCCAGGCCACGCGGTGTCACGCGGATATTGATTATGCGGCGATCCGCCGCGTCGTAGACGCGCTCGATCACGCCGCGTTCCACCAGCCGGTCAACGACGCCGGTCGCGGTGGAGCGCGGGATCTCTATCTCCTCGGCGAAGCGGCTGATCGGCACGGTGCCGAGATCGCGCAGCACGCGCAGGGCACGCAGCCCCGCAAGCCGCACGCCATATTTTTCGAGGATCGCCAGTTGCAGCGGTTCTGCGAGGATCACGGCCCGTATATAGGCGATCAGCACGCGATCCTCGTCACTTCGTGTCCATTGGTGGGCCATGCAACCTCCCGTTAGTACGATCATTCGTATTGTACGATTTGCCGTATCATCGGTCAAGCCGTATACGCTGATGAGAATTTGCCCACCTCCGCCCCTCCGCCCGCCATGCGGGGAGGGGAGATTGCTCCATAATTAGTACCGTTTGTCATGAGCATTGGCCGGAATATCGCGGCGAGATACCCCTCCTCCGCACGATGGGCGGAGGGGCCGGGAGTAGGGAACGCTCAAAGAACGTCGTCCCAGGCAGTGGTTTCCCAATTATCCGTCGCGTCCGGGTCGGGCATCCACGGAGGGAGGGTAAGAAGCAGCCGGGTCGCCGCGCCGTTCACGAAGGGTTCGTAGAGATGGCGGAGTTCGCGCAGGCGCGCGTCGGTCGTCTCGCCCTCCTGCACGGGGACGCCGTTTGCCGCCAGTATTGCCCGCATGCGAGCGACATCGTCCGGCGGCAGGCGATCGCGGGTCGGCTTGATCGGCGGTGTGTCGAGGTACTGGCAGATGTCCACGACTGCGTGCCGGGCCATCGCGAAGACGAGCCGTGCGGGGCCAACGGGCGCGCCCTCCACGCCGACGAGGACGAGCGCGGAGACATCGAGCATCGCCGTGAGGGCGGCTAACCACGATTGGTTATCGTGCTGCGAGCGGAAATAGGCGAGGGAGGGATAGGAGAGCATGCTTTCCAGCAGTTCCCCGCACCACCGTTCCCATTCGAGAAGCAACGGCCGGAGCGACACGAGGTCGTCATATTCCCCGAGGCGGCGGATCAACTCGACGGCGCGCGGCGGCGACCCGGCCCGTGCGTCGAGCAACGAAATCGGCACCTCGCGCCGCGAGAACGCTTGATAGAGAATCGGCAGGTAAGTGATGACGAGGCCGAGAAAGCCGAAACCGACCCCGGACTCGATGACCGTGATGATGCGGGCCAGGGGCGTCTGCGGGACGACATCGCCGAGGCCGAGCGTGAAGAAGGTCGTCCCGCTCACGTAGACATCCGTGCCGAAACTGTGCGTGCCGGTCGCTGTCAGGACATGCGAGCCGCACCCCCACTGGAGGATACCGAAGCCGAGGATCAGCCCACCCGCCCAGACACCGAGCAGGACGAGCAGCGAGAGCGGCCCATAGAGACTCAGGTACGTATCCCGCCGCCGCTTGCCGCGTCGTGGCCCAAACGACCACGCCATCCATGTGTAGCGATAGAAGAGCCGAGTCAGCCGGATTTGGCGACTGACCCGCCTGGGCAGGATGATTGTCTCGAACGCGTCCCACAGAACGGTGACGACGACGAGCAAGCCAACGATAGCCATGACGATCCGCACCGGCGATTCCCTTCAGATGCAACCCGCATCGCTTTTTCCTCAACGGAGATCGTCGCCACCAGTATTCCTCATGGACTCAATCGGATCCCGGTCGCGCCCGTAGCCGCCATCGGTAGCCGGGTGAGCGCGTCAGCAGGGTCACCGCCGATGCTACCGCAAGCGCCCCATTGATAAGCAGCGCACCCGGCGCGCCGAGTGTCGCGATCAGCGCCCCCATCTCGATGTTGCCGACGGGCGCCGAGCCAACGCCGAGCACCCAGATGCCGACCGCCCGGCCGCGCTGCTCCTCGGGCACCGCCATCTGGATGAGCGTCTGTTGGAGGACATCGAACGCCCCGGCGCACAGCCCTGTCACAACCAGCACTGCCGCAGCAATCTTGAGATCATGCGTCGCGGCCAGCGCCATCAGCGATGCGCCGTACACGACGAAGATCACCCCGATGAGCGGCTCGCGCCGCACGCGCCCCGCCAGTATCGAGAGTAGCACGAGCGCCACCGTCCCACCGATCGCCACGGCGGCGTTCAGGGTGCCGAGACCTTCCGGGCCGGCCATGAGGACATCCCGCGCGACCACCGGCAGCGCGCTCCCGTATGAGAATGCGAATACCTCGCAGGCAATGCCAGAGATTGTCAGCGTCCGCACTGCCGGTATGGCGGTGATAAGCCGCACCGCGTCCCGAAGCGCGCGCCCGAACGGTGGATGGGTAATCGGGACACGGCTCCCCTGCGGCACCCGCAGCGCGGTAAGGAGCACGGCCATCAGCCCGTAGCCCGCAGCGATCACGAAGTAGCAATGCGCGACGCCAATCAGCGGGATCAGCGCCCCGGCGCCGAGCGCGCCGAGCGCGCCGGAGAGCCGCGCGGCCAACGCATTCAGAGCCATCGCATTCGGCGCCGCTTCCCTTGGGGCCGTATCCAGCACCAGCGCCTGCCGCGCCGGTGTATCAGACACCTGCAAGCACCCCGCCGCGAACGAAATCGCGATCACCTGCCAGATGCGGACCGTCCCCGCCCCAACCAGCCAGCCAATGGTAGCCATCAAAACACATGCCGCCCCGGCGACTGTCAGGAGTTGCTTGCGCCGGTCGGCGCGGTCGGCAATCGTGCCGACCGCCAACCCGAAGAGCAGCGAGGGCAACGACCGGGCGGCGAAGACTAACCCGACCGCGAACGCTCCGCCGCCCGCTTGCAGCGCCAGCCAGGCAGTCGTGGTGCGCTCCATCGTCTGAGCCCCCGACGAGGCCATCGTCGAGCACCAGAGCCAGCGAAACGCGGCGGACCGAAACGGTGTCACATCGGATCCCTTCTCACCCCTGTCAGCGCGCATCATGCCGATCTGATCCCCAAAAGCGTTTCCAAGCATACCATCGGTCGGGGGTTGGGCCTCTCCAGCAACCTGTTATCATGGGAACGTCACCGACTGCTGCCGACTGCTGACCGCCGACTGACGATTGTGAGGAGCCATGCGACCGTTTACGCCCGATGTTGCCCTCGATGTCCGCACGCCGTCCGATGTGCAGGTCGCGCCGGACGGGAGCCAGATTGCCTTCTGCCTCGCGCCCATCGGGCACCGGCAGACCGAACCGACGAGCACGATTTACGTCATCCCCACCGATGGCAGCGCCGCGCCGCGCGCCGTGACGGGGAGCGAGCACAACAATGTCGCGCCGCGCTGGTCGCCGGATGGCGCGGCGCTCGTCTTTCTATCGGATCGCGTCAAGCGGGGCGAGGCGCAACTGCATCGCGTCGCGGTCGGCGGCGGCGAGCCAGTGCGACTAACCGAACTGCTCGGTGGCGTGGCGAACCCGGCGTGGCGACCCGATGGGCGGGCAATCGCCTTCACCGCCCGCCGTCGCGCCCTCGCGGCGGAAGACGAGCCGAAGAGCGATGTCAAGGTCTGGAGCGAGCAGTGGCGGCCGCACGCCGTCGCGGTCGCCCCGGCCTACGGCGGCGCGCCACTTATACTCGGCCCGGCGGCGGGACATGTCTGGGCCTTCGCCTTCTCGCCGGACGGCGCGGAACTCGTCGCCGCCGTCTCGCCCTCGGAAGACCTCGCGGCGACGTACGGCAACGTGCGCATCCTCCGCTGGCGGGTGGATGGTATGGGCGGTGAGCGCGAACTGCTTGCCAACCTCGGTATGGGAGTCAGCCAACTGGCGTGGGCGGCGGACGGCGCGCACATCCTCGTCGTCGCGTCGCAAGCGCCCGATTCGAGCCACACTCGTGTCTTCATCATTGACGCCGCCGACAATACCGTCCACCCCCTCAATGACGACGACACATCCCCTTCATGGGCGGGCTTCCAGAGCGATCATCTCATCGTCAACCGCGTCGCCGGTCAAATTTCCCGTCTTGACCGTACCGCAACACTCACTGCTCAGCACTCCGCCCTCAGCACTCCGCCCGGCGGCTGGATTGACAGCGTCGGCGTCGGCGGCGAGACGGTCGCCTTCACCTGCGCCTTGCCAGATCATCCGGCGGAGGTCTACGCGCTGCGGAGTGATGGCGTGGCCCGCTGCCTGACCGATCTCAACCCGCAACTCGCCGACGTGACGCTCGCGCCGATGGAGCAGATTCATTGGCAGGCGGCGGACGGCATGATGATCGAAGGATGGTTGCTCCTGCCGCCGGAACACATCATCAGTGGCACGCTGCCGCTGATCGTGCAGATTCACGGTGGTCCGGCGGGCGTTTCCAGCCCGCGGTCAGGGATGGGCGCGCACAACTGGGGGCAGGCGCTGGCGGCGCGCGGCTACGCGGTGCTGCTGCCGAACCCGCGCGGCTCGATTGGGCGCGGTGCGGCCTTCACGCGCGCGAACCGTTACGACTTCGGCGGCGGCGATTATGCGGACATCATGGCGGGTGTGGATCATCTGATCGCTGAAGGGATCGCGGACCCGAACCGGCTCGGCGTCTGCGGCTGGTCGTACGGCGGCTTCATGACGGCGTGGGTCGTCGGGCAGACCGACCGCTTCAAAGCGGCGGTGGCGGGTGCGCCGCCAACGAACTGGGTGAGTAAGATCGGCACGACCGACATCGGCCCCGCGAACGCCTGGAACATCGGCCTCGTCCATCAAGAGCCGGATCAGGTCTGGGAGCGCTCGCCGATCCGCTACGTCGGCAAGGTGACGACGCCGACCCTGCTCGTCGGTGGCGACGCGGACAAGCGCGTGCCGATCGCGCAGGCGCAGGAGTTTCACTGGGGGTTGAAGGGTGCGGGTGTGGAGACGGAACTGGTGATCTATCCGCGCCAGAAGCACGGCTTCCACGAGCGTATGCACCAACTCGATCTCGCACAGCGCGTCTGCGATTGGTTCGATCGCTTCATTCCAGCGGGATAAGTTTCACCCGTTCGCGAGTCGCCCGTCCCGACCCTGCCATCGGTGGGCGTCTCAATAGCCGAAGGGAACACTCCCATGCCTCGATCTCATAGGGATAGAGAGAATAGAAATGTGCCGCGTGCTCGTTTGCCCGCCCCGCCGCCATTTTCATCACCTGGGCGCTATAACCGGTGAGCCTGGTGAGAAAGCCGCTGCGGGGATAGTAGCGACGGAGGATGGTCACGCGGTTGAGGCCGTCGCCCTGCCACCGATGTCCACCGTACCGAGCGCCCGCTCGACGGTCGCGATCACTTCATCGATCGTCCACTGCTCGCGGTTCGCCCAGGCGTTCGCATATCGCTCAGGGCCGATCGCTGCCTGGATCTGGCTAAGCAGGCGATCATTTTCCGATTGTTCCAGCGATGACAGGCGAATCCCGGCGATTGCGCGCACTGAGGCCGCCACCGCCGCGAGGCGGGCCGCCAGGTCAGGGATGCCGCGCTGCGATGCGAGGTGCGCCAGGCCGTCGAAGGACCAGGAGAGGCCGGGGCGGAAGCCCAACTCCTGGGCGGTGATCAGGCCCCTCATGAACTCGCCGTAGGCGGTCGCGAGCGCCCCTTGCTCCAGCAAAACGACGGCGAGTCGGGTGCGCGCCCACACCGTCGCCTGCCGGTCGTCGAGCGCGGTCCAGATGGCGAGGCTCTCCTCGTTCATCCGCCGCGCCCCATCGAGATCGTCGGCGCGGAACGCGGTCAGGGCGAGGAAACTCAGCGAATCGGCGATGCCCTGCCGGTTGCCGAGCTCCCGGTTCGTCGCCAGACTGCGCTGAAATAGGTCATGGGCGCCCTCGTGCTCCCCTTGCTGGAGCGCCACATAGCCCAGGTTCGCCAGTGCATCGGCCGCTCGCTTGCGATCGTTCAGCCGGTGGCTGAGCGCCAGGCTTTCCCTGCTCGCCTCATAGGCGCGCGCATAGTCGCCGGACTCGCGCGCGAGGAAGCCGGCGGCGTTCAGGGCATCGCTGCACAAGATCGGCAAGGCTATGCTCTCCGGCAATCTCGTGAACCGGATCGTCTGCTCGTACCCCTCGACGAGATGGCCGCGGACGAACCAGTAGACCTGCAACGCCCGGACGAGCCGCAGCCCCAGGTCCGCGTACCTGCGCTCGTGCGTCCACGCGAGCGCGGCGCGGATGTTGTCATCGTCGCGCGCGAGGCGATCGAGCCAGATCGCCTGATCGGCTCCCTCGAGCTGCGGCGCCGCCCGCTCCGCGAGCTCGACGATCGAGGCGGCGTGGCGGTCTCGGACGGCGGTCTCCTCGCCGCTCTCCGCCAGCCGCTCCCAAGCGAACTCGTGGATCGCCTGCAGCATGGCGAAATGCGGTTCCCCGTCCCTTTCTTCGTCATGCCGGACCATGCTCTGGGCCACCAAGGATGCCATGCCGTCCAGCAAGTCGAGGGGGGATCATCCTCGACCCCGCAGATCACCTCTAGCCCCTCGAATGTCCAGCCCCCGGCGAACACCGCAGACCGTCGCAGCAGCACGCGCTCGGGCCCGGTCAAAAGGTCGTAGCTCCACATAATCGTGTCTCGCAGCGTCCGCTGCCGCGCCGGCAGGTCCCGCGCCCCGTCGGTCAAGAGCGGGAGCAGCCGTCCCATGCGCCCGAGCATCGCCTGCGGCGTCAGCAGCGTGATGCGGGCGGCGGCGAGTTCGATCGCCAACGGCACCCCGTCCAACCGGAGGCAGATCTCCGCGACTGCCGCCGCGTTCTCCGGTGTGACCGTGAAGTCGGGCCGGACGGCCACCGCCCGCTCCACGAACAGCGCCACTGCGGGGACAGCGGCGAGGCTAGCGGACGGGGGCAATCGCGCGCGATCGGGGAGGGCCAGCGGGGAGACCGGGAATGCGCGCTCGCCGCGAATGTGCAGGGGCGCGCGGCTCGTCGCTAACAGCTTCAGCGGCGCGCAGCGACCGAGCAGATCGGCGAGCGCGGGGGCCGCGTCGAGGAGATGCTCGCAGTTGTCGAGCACGAGGAGCAGCCGCTTTCCGTGCAGATACGCCCGCAGCCGCTCGAGCACTGACTGATCCGCCGCCTCACCCACGCCGAGGGTGTCAGCGAGGATCGACAAGACGAGGCTGGGGTCGGCGAGCGACACGAGCGGGACGAACGCCACGCCATCGGGGAACATCGCGCGCAACTCTGCAGCGACGCGCAGCGCCAGCGCGGTCTTCCCCACGCCGCCGGGGCCGGTCAGGGTGACGAGCCGGACGGCATCGCGGCCGAGGAGGGTGCGGAGCGCCGCGACCGCCTTCTCCCGCCCGATCAATGCGTCGGGTGGCTCGGGGAGCGGGGAGAATCTGTGGTCGGGCCGCTCGTCCCCGGCCGCAGCCAATGTGCCCCGGCGTGCCGCCGATTCGAGGCGCACACACGCGTCGGCATCCAATCCCAACGCCCCGGTCAGGCGGCGCACCGTGTCGCCGTACGGCGTGCGACCGTCGCGCTCGAGATACTTGATGCCCCGGACGCTCAACTGCGCGCGCTCCGCAAGCGCTTCCTGGGTCAATCCCGCCGCCGATCGATAGTGCCTGAGCAGCGCGCCGAAGGAGGGATTGTCGTGCGTGTCCATACTCCCTGCCTGCGAACGATGTGCGACATCGCGCGGGGAGTGGCCGGCAGGCCGCTCGCACCGCCGACGAACATTGGGTGGGCAACAATTCGCATGGTAGCACGGTCATGTACGGGGTGAACAGCCGACTGTGCACGTCAGTGTGCATCCGCTGTGCCTTGGAAAGGTGCCCGCGCGGCCGCATACTGTCGTCAAGGATCCCCCTGCAACACACGCGTAGTTTTCGAACGGACGATGTCGGCGGAGTCGAAGCGGAATCAGAAAAGGGAGGGTTGCCATGGTTATCGATCAGCGCGTTCCTCAAGCGATCCACGAGGCGGTCGTCCAGGATGTCAGGAGCACACTGCGCGGCGAACTGCTCGAGCACGGCGACGACGGGTATGATGCCGCACGCACCGTGTGGAACGGGATGATCGACCGCCACCCGACGTTGATCGCGCGCTGCCGGGGTGCGGCGGACGTCATCGCCTCCGTGAACTTCGCCCGCGAGCAGGGGCTGCTCGTCTCGATCCGCGGCGGCGGGCATAACGTCGCGGGCAACGCCGTGTGCGACGGCGGACTGATGATCGATCTGTCATTGATGAAGGGCGTCCACGTCGATCCCGAAGCGCGCACGGCGCGGGCCGAGCCCGGCGTGCTCTGGCGCGAGTTCGACCACGAGACGCAGGCGTTCGGGCTCGCGACCGTCGGCGGCACGATCTCGGCCACCGGCATCGCCGGCCTGACCCTCGGCGGCGGCGCGGGCTGGCTGACCGGCAAGTATGGCACCACCTGCGACAACCTCCTCTCGGTCGATGTCGTCACCGCCGATGGCGTCCTCCGGCGCGCCAGCGAGCGGGAGAACCCCGACCTCTTCTGGGCGATGCGCGGCGCGGGGGCGAACTTCGGCGTCGTCACGTCCCTCGAGTACCGGTTGCATCCGGTCGGGCCGATGATCCTCGGCGGCATGGTGGTGCATCCCATCGAGCGCGCGGCGGATGTGCTGCGCTTCTATCGCGACTTCGCGGCGTCGCAGCCCGACGAGTTGACGACCTATGCCGCCATCCTGACGATGCCGGACGGCACCATGGTCGTCGCGCTGGTCGCCTGCTACGTCGGGGCCGCCGAGGAGGGCGAGCGCGTCCTCGCACCCCTGAAGCAGCACGGGTCGCCGGTCGCCGACATGATCGGCCCGATGCCGTACACGGCGTTGCAGTCGATGCTCGACGGCGCCTTCCCGTATGGTCGGCAGAATTACTGGAAATCGACCTACATGTCCACGATCGGTGACGATGCGATCGAGACGATCATTCGCCATGCGAAGGCGGTCCCCTCGCCGCATACCGCCGTGCTGATCCAGGACTTCCACGGCGCCGTCGGCAGGGTCGCGCGCGACGCAATGGCCTTCGGACACCGGGACACGCCGCACGCGCTCGTGATCCTCTCCAACTGGAGCGACCCGAATGAGAGCGAGCGCAACATCGGTTGGACGCGCGCGTTCTTCGCGGCGATGCAGCCGCACATGGCAGGCGGGGTGTATGTCAATGACATGGGGCACGACGAGGGGAGCGAGCGCGTCCGGAGCGCCTACGGTGCGAATTACGCGCGGTTGGCCGAGATCAAGACGAAATACGATCCGACAAACTTCTTCCGCATGAATCAGAACATCGTCCCCGCGCGGTAGCGTGTCGGTGGCGGTCGAGTCCCGGTCGTTGTATCGGGTGCGTCCCATTCTCGCGAGGCAGGAGGTTCGCTATGTACGACGTGATCGTGGTCGGGGCGCGGTGCGCGGGCGCGCCGACGGCGATGCTGTTCGCGTGCAAGGGGTAGAAGGTGCTACTGGTGGACCGCGCCACCTTCCCGAGCGACCTGCCGCACGGCCCCTGATCCATCGGCACGGCCCCCGCCTCCGGCTGCCCGCCCAGTCGAGGGATTCGCCGCCGAGCGCGCTGGAGACCTATATCCGGGGCAGGCCCGCACTCTTTACGCACCCGACGAACGATGGGCTGCACTGCCTGCTCGTGGCGTGGCCGCTCGCCGAGCAGCGGGAGGTGCAGGCGGACCTGGAGCGACAGTTCATGGCGGTAGTGGACCGGGTGCCCGAGCTGGCGGCGCGCCTGCGGGAGGGGCGTCAGGTCACCTGCATTGATTGAATCATCCGAAAGGAAGCGATCGTACGAGGCTGAAATGAGGATAGACAAATACGAACATTTGTGCCACAATCTTCCGTGCGTTGTTGGGCCACGTACGGAAGGTGTCTCGTGCGATTCGAGGTGAAGCACCTTATTGCAGTAGAAAGGAATCCTCTATGCAAGTAGTCGACAAGAAGGCCACGCAGAAGTCCACCAAGAGCGCTCCTGTGAGCGGCGAGAAGTCCCAGGGATTCACGGACGCGGAACGAGCCGCGATGAGGGCGCGCGCCCAGGAGCAGAAGGCGGAAGCACGCAAGGCGGACGGGGAAAGCGCCGTGCTTGCGGCGATCGCCGCGATGACGGGACTGGATCGCGCCATGGGCGAGCGACTCCATGCGATCATCAAAGCCAGCGCGCCAGACCTCGCGCCGAAAACCTGGTACGGGATGCCCGCGTATGCCAAGGACGGCAAGGTCGTCTGCTTCTTCAAATGTGCGCAGAAGTTCACCACGCGGTACGCGACGCTCGGCTTCAGCGATGCGGCGACCCTCGACGCAGGCGCCATGTGGCCCGTCGAATTCGCGCTGACAGAGTTGACCGCCGACGACGAGGCAAGGATCAGCGCGCTCGTGAAGAAAGCGGTGAGCTGAATGCACGCCGTCTGGCTTGGTTTGAAGGTCACGACGGACTGCCGCAGAGATGACGACAACTGCTGGGTAGTACGTACCCTCTCTGGACAATTGGGGTCAGGAATGACTAGCCGTCGCTACGATGACCTGAAGGCATCCCAGCGCTCGGCGGCGATGGTGAGGGCGAGTGGCACGTCTTCCGCGAGCAGGTATCGCTCTGCTACTAAATCCTCGGCGGCGGATTGGACTTGGGCGAGGTAGTCGGCGCGGTCGTAATACCGCTCGGCGAGGGAGAGGCGCGGGTCGTTCGTGCGCTGGCGTTCCTCGGCGGTGCGGACAAAGGGAAAGGTCGAGCCTTCCATGGGGATGATTTGACCGTCGCCGCCCGTCGCGGGGTGGCGCGGGTTCCAGCCGGTATACGTCGCGACCGGCACGATGACATCGGGCATCCGCACACCACCCGTCTCGTTGCCGTCCTTGTCCACTGCTGAAACGTAGTTCGGGTACCGCTCGCCCACGACCGCCGGGAAACGACCAATGCTATGCGCGGCGTCCGGGCCGAGATCGAGACGATGGAGTGCTGGCAGCAGTTCCGGGTCGGGCCGCGTCACGCCGGGGATGCCATAACAGGCGGCGAAGACCGACGCACCCGGAATTGCCGTGCCGTCCGCGAGGCGGGGAAAGACGCTCGGGGGCGGGGGCGTGCCGTCCGTCACCCAGCGGTCGAGGTTGACGAGGGCGGCGCGGAGGAGCGGCGCGTAGTCCACTGCATTGAAACCGTGAGCGCCCCGCGCGCCAGTGTTCGCGTCCGTGTCCACGAGTGGCACGATGCCGGGGCCGTGCTGCGTGCTCGCGAAAAGGTAGATGCGTGCGTCTTCCGGCGGCTCGACATCGCTTTTTCCTTCGATGTCCGTGTGGATGAGCGAGCAATCGCCGCGCCAGTATTCCGCTGCGGTGTTCGTCGAGATGATCTTCGGCACGCTACCGAGGACGCGCTGGCGGCGCATGAGGCCGTCCGTCTGGCCCGTCAGTGGGTCGGTTTGATCGTCATCGGTGAAAGGCATCAGGTGGCCGAAACTGGCGATGTGCTGCTGCGACGGCTGGCCAAAGCGATGGTTGAACTCGCCGCGTCGCGCGCCCGCGACATGAATGTTGATGCCATCGAACACGTGTCGCCCCGCCTCGTCCGCGTTCAATCCGAGATACAGGAAGTGGCGCAGGAATCGCCCGCTCTGCGACATGCCAAAACCGTAGGCCTTCTCAATCCGGTCCGCGCACGGGTTGTCCGCCGCGTCGCTGTAGCGAAGGAACGAGACGCAATCCCGCACGGCAAGCAACCCTGCTCCGACGACCGGGCAGCGGCGCGTCCGGTAGACGACCTCATAGACCTTGCCCGGCTTGAATTCCGAATTGAGCCAGATCGTTGTGTCGTCCGGTGTGGGGTCTGTGCCGCCCCGTGCGAACCGCCATTGATCGCGCGGGATTGTCGTGCGCGGGCCGCCGGGCCAGTCGCGGACGGTTAGCACAGCATCCGGGTCATACACGTCGGCGGTGGAGTACGGCTGATGGATGCGGTCAGCGAGCAGGCGGTTGTAACTCCGTTCATTCGGCTGGAACTGAACGAGGATTTGGCCCTGGATAGGGCGAAGTGCTGAGTGCTCGCTCCCGCCGACTGCCAACTGCCGACTGCCGACTGCTTCCGGCGCGTCGAGACCCATCAGTGCGGCGCTCGTGATCGTGTCCCACTGCCAGCCGCACCAGGCGAGTGTCCAGCCCCGACGGAGCAGGAAACCGTCGCCGGGGTCAATCGCTTCGGTCGGCGCGGCCGTCGGCGCGGCGTCGTTGAACATGCGGGGCACGAGTTTGCGCCCCCGGTTGAGGACTTCAAAGAGCAGCCGCCGGTTCGCCTTCGCCGGGTCAATCGGCTGCACGAGGCAGAAATCGGCGGCGAAGCGCACCTGCCCCGCGTCGTCCCGCGCCGCTTTGTCGAGGTCCACGATCAGCGCGTTCGCCGGGTGCGCGGGATCAGCGGCGAAGTGGATCGTCCCATCCACCCGCTCGTATGCCCCCGCCTCCCCAAACGCCGTCCCCTCCGCGTACAGCCCGCGTGCCCGAATCTCTAACTGTGTAACCACCATGATGAACTCCTTTTGAACCGCGAAGGCGCGAAAAACGCGAAGACGAGAAAGAGACTAGAGACGAACGATATTCGCACAGCATGGCCTTGTTTGTCGTCTTCTACTTTTTCGTCTCCCACCTTCGCGCCTTCGCGGTTCAATTTTCTTGCTGTCCGACGATGTGTGTGAAGGCGACGGGATCGGTTGCGCTTTCGGTGCAGAGAGTCAACACCCGGGTGGACTGCGTGATGCCGAGGAATTGGCGATGGAAATCATATGGCGCGCGACGTGCTCTTGCGCGTTCGGTGGGAAGACGGCATCATCGCGTCATCGAGGGTGTAAGTCACCCAAAAACTGAAAGGGATGGCGTGCGATGCGTGATGAGCAGCGGTTTTCGTGGGTTCCCCGTGCGTATGATCGGCGGAGTCTTCTCCGCCTCGCACTCGGAGGAACCGCAAGCGCCGCAAGCGCCGCGCTCCTCGCTGCATGTGGCACGCGATCCAGTCCGAATATGCCGCCTGCCGTTGCCACCGCACCGGCGACGAGTGTCGCGGCGCTTGCGGCGACCGCGACCGTGCGCCCGGCAGCAAGTGGCACCCTGCTGTCGCCCGCGCCCAATGTGCCGGATGCCTATCTCATGCCACCGCCGCCGTTTCAGGCGGTCGCTGTCGTGCCGGGGAAGGGCGGGAAGGTCTCGATCACCAAGGCGTCGCAACGGCCACCCGCCGTGCCGCACGATCAGAATCAGTGGTGGCAGGAACTGGAGAAACGGCTCGGCGTCGCGGTGAACTTCACGCTCGTGCCGCTGCCGCAGTACACGGAGAAGGCGACGGCGCTGATCGCGAGCGGCGATCTTCCCGATCTCCTACTCATCGCGCCGCTCACCGCGCCGGATCAGTACAAGGCGGTGCAGCAGGGTGCGTTCACCGATCTGACGCCGTATCTTACGGGCGACGCGCTGAAGGCGTATCCGAATCTCGCGCAGTATCCCGCGTCATCGTGGAAGAACGCGGCGATTCGCGGCAAACTCTCTGGCGTGCCCCGCCTCGGTCTGGTGATCGGCCCCGCGCTCCTCTACCGGCAGGATTGGGCGGAGAAACTTGGTATCCCTGCCCCAAAGAATGCCGACGAGATTGCCCGCCTCTTCATCGCGATGACGAAGAATGATCCCGATGGTGATGGCAAGCCGGATACCTGGGCGCTCGGTGGGCAGGGAGCCGACTGGAGCATGCCCTTTCTCCGGGGAATGTTCCGGGTACCAAATGGCTGGCGCAAGAACCCGGACGGTACGCTGACGAACCAGATCGAGACCGACGAATTCAAGCAGACGCTCGCCTTTGCCCGTACCCTCGATGAGGCGGCCATCTATCATCCCGACGCCGCGACGATGAACCGAACCCAGGCGACGAACGCGCTGATCGCGGGCGCCATCGGCGGCTACGCGGATGCCCTGATCCAACTGAACGGCGACCTCCGCGTCCGCTTCGAGGCGAAGCGGGTGAACCCGGCGGCGAACCTCGGCGCACTCGTGCCACCCGGTTTCGATGGCGGTACGGGCGTCACCTACAATGGCCCGGGGTTCGGCAGCATCGCCGGTATTCCCGCGAAGGAGGGCAAGGACCTGGAGCGCGTCAAGGAACTGCTGCGTATCCTCGATTACTTCAGCGCGCCCTTCGGCAGCGAGGAATATAATTTCCTCACCTTCGGCATCGCGGGCATTCATCACACCGTCCAGCCGGACGGGACGCGGATTTTGAATGATCGTGGCCGCGCGGAGATCGGCGAACTCGGCACGATCGTTGTCCCGCCACCCGTCTTCTCTTATCCGAGCGATCCGGGGGACGCCCAGTACCTACAAGCCACAGCGGCGCGGATTGCCGCGCTCGGCATTGACAACCCCGCCCTGACTGCCTTCTCGCCAACGAATGCCGTCAAGTTCGCCGAGCTGAACCAACTCGGCGCCGATCGCATCACGGCGATCATCACCGGCCGCGACCCGCTCACCGCCCTTGATGCCTACATCAAGGACTGGAAAGCGCGTGGCGGCGACCAGATTCGCAAGGAGTTCGAGCAGGACATCAGCGGCCAGTAACCAATAGACAATAGTTGGTCGTTAGAAAGGCCGTTCGCGTTCTGATCCTCTTTCGCGGGTAGTGGGTCAGTTTGGCATTTTTCGGCCCGCCACGGTTGACGTGAATGCTCAAACTGACCCACTACCCTTTCGCGATAGCGATGGCGTGATGCGTGCGTCGGGGCAGTCGCGCCGGAGGTACAACGCCTGCAATAACTCAAAGGTTGACCCCTCGTTGCTCAGATCGTTAGGCGCGCGTAACGGCTGCGGTAGACGAGGAGCGGTTCGCCCTCGTTTTCGCCAAAGGCGACGACTTCGCCAACGAAGATCTGATGGTCGCCACCCGGATAGGTGGCGTAGAGGCGGCAATCGAACCACGCAACGGCATCCCGCAGGAGCGGCGCACCCGTGATCGCGGTCCGGTGCGGCAGGCCACTGAAGACTGCGTTGACGAGCGGCGCGCGGTTGGCGAAGCGGTCGGCAAGGAACTCGTCATCCTCCGGCAGCACATTGACCGCAAACGCACCGCTCTCCGCAATCGTCGGCACGAATGACGAAGTGGCGACGATGCAGACGAGGACGAGCGGCGGCACGAGTGAGACGAAGGAGAAACTACTCGCCGTGATTCCCCGCAAGCCGAGCGTACTCCGCGTCGTGACGACTGTGACACCCGCCGCGAACCGCCCGATCGCCTGTCCGAACGCCTCCGCATCGAATTCCGCCGTCCCTGTGGCATCCATCGCGCTTCCCCTCCCTCAACGGTGATGCAACACATTGCACATCACCACTGTACGAGGTAGCGCGCAATTTGTCCGTAGAACACATGCAACGGGCCAGAAGAATGTCTCTCCTGACCCGTTCCGTCGCCATGTGATGTGTCCCTTAGCGTGTGCCGCGCCGCTCCCGCCGCATTTCCGGCAATGCGTCCGTGCGGATGAGGTGCTGCTGCCAGTGCGCCGCAAACTCCACCGTCCGCTCGACATCGCCGAGTGGCGAGAGGACCGCCCGCCCGAACGCGCGGATGCCCGCCCCTACCTTCTGTGTATCCATCATTAATACGTCCCTTTCCCGGCATTGCTGCCGTTATATCGAGAGAGAACAACGCCACCATTGGTGACGCGATTCCATCCACGTATGACCGTATCATGCATGCGAGGATTGTGCAACTGTTCACAATGTTAGGAAAAGATGTGCCGATTTGTGCGTACGTTCGCAGCAACTGATGATCGTTGTTCCTGTGAACAAACCGACAATCGTCACACTGTGCGATTGTGGTAGCGTCACCTGTAGCCTGCGGGCTTGGAATCGCAGGCTGAAAGATCTTGACAGCGTGATTGGGTGCTGACCGGGGACGCAGGATGAAGCCGACGCTACCTCTGCGCCTTTGCGGATCTCCCGATTCCGATTACGTCCCTGCCCGCTGGAAGCCGACATCTTCGATCTGGGCAGCGTACCGTTCGGCATCGTCTTCGGGTACGTAGCCGAGTTGCTCCTGCGTCGGGCCGATGTCCCAGTAGCGGCGGGTGTTGCCGGAGATGGCGTAGAAGATGCCCCACGTCAGCGGCGTCTCGATAGCACGCCACGCCAGTTGTGCCATGTCACGCGGGGAGAGCCAGGTGCTGAGATTGCGCACATTCTCCGGCTGGGGCAGCCATGAGCCGATGCGCAGGCAGATCACCGACAAGCCGTGCGCATCCACGTAGAGGCGGGCGAGCGCCTCGCCAAACGCCTTGGACGCGCCATAATAGCCATCAGGGCGAACGGGCATGTCCGGGTAGCAGGGGCGGCCCTTCAGTTCGTAGTAGCCCGTGACGTGATTCGTCGTCGCGAAGACCATGCGTGGCACGCCCTCCTGCCGCATCGCTTCCAGCACAGTGTACTGGCCGACGATATTGTTGTTGAGGGCGTCTTCCCACGGCGTCTCCACGGCGGACGAAGCCGCGAGATGAATTACCGCATCGCAGCCGTGCAGGGCGGCGCGCATCCCCGCCAGATCGGTGAGGTCCGTCCGCACGATCTCCTCACCCTCCCGCGCCGGGCCGACCACCTTGCCACCCGGTCGCTCCTGCAACCGGAGCGCATACCGATCCTTCAGCAGTTCCCTGAGCGACAGACCGATCTTTCCACTCGCGCCGGTCATCAATACCTTTTTCATTGCTTTCCCTCCCCATCATGAAAACGACGGACTGAGGAGTGAGTATAGCGCATACGAAGCCAGCAACTCCGTGATCCTTTTGTTTCGAGATACACAGAGAGGCCGTACCCATTCAGCAGGCACGGCCTCGCTTCGTGCTGGATTGTTGTCTCCCCGGTCAGGCCGCGCCGGGGCCGCGCACGAACTGGCCGGGGGTCGCGCCAGTGTGGGCGGTATCTTTCAGGACGCGCGTGCCGTTCACCCAGACATCACGGACGCCCACCGACAACTGGTGTGACTGGTCAAAGGTCGCGCGGTCGGCGATGGTCGTGGGGTCGAAGATGACGACATCGGCGTAGCAGCCGACGCGCAAAAGTCCCCGGTCACGCAGACTGAGACGATCCGCGACGGACGAGGTCATCTTGCGGATCGCGTCTTCGAGGGTCAGCACCTTCTCCTCACGAACGTATTTGCCGAGCACGCGGGTGTAGGTACCGTAGGAACGCGGATGGGTCGGGCCGCGCTCCGCCGCCCACGCCGGGTCCACGCCGCCCGCGTCGGTAGAAATCTTGATCCACGGCTGCCTGAGCTGCTCGGCGAGATTGTCTTCCGTCATCATGTAGTAGATCGTGCTGATCCGCTGGCCCTCCGCGACGAGCAGGTCAATCGCCGTGTCGAGCCAGTGCGTGCCCCGCTCCGCCGCGATGGCGGAAAGACGCATGCCGTTGTACTGCTTCAGTTCGGGCCGCTCCAAGCCGACCGGCACGATGCCGTCCGGCCCATTGAGCGCGCCCATCGCCTCCCAGTCGCCGGAGGGGTTGAGCGCCGCCGCACGAATCTTCGCGCGCATCTGGGGATCGCGCAGGTTGTCGTAGAGTTTGCCGTCCGCCGCTGCCCACGGCGGTAGGACGGATGAGAGGCCCGTGCCGCCCGCGATGTACGGGTACATGTCGGCGGTGACATCTTGCCCCGCCGCGCGGGCGTCGTTAATCATCTGGATCGCGGCGGGCATCTTGGACCAGTTCTCCCGCCCCGCCGCTTTGAGATGGTAGACCTCGACCGAGACCTTCGCCCGCCGCCCGATCGCTAGCGCCTCCGCCATCGCCTCCAAAAACTGATCCGCCTCGGAGCGCAGATGTGTGATGTAGACGCCGCCGTACTGCCCGACGATCTCGCAGACGGCGACGATTTCGTCCGTCCCGGCGTAGGTATCGGGGGGGTAGATCAGGGCGTACGAGACGCCGAACGCGCCGTCCTCCATCGCCTCGCGCATCACGCGGCGCATCGTCGCCAACTCGTCGGCGCTCGCGTCGCCCATCGCCATTCCTTTGGCGTACTGCCGCAGCGTGCCGCCGCCGAGAAAGGAGCCGACATTCGGCGAGACGCCGCGCTCGGTCATCGCCTCCAGCCAGTGGCGGAAGCGCGTCCAACCCCGCGCGCGTTCCTCCCACTCCGGCATTTGCGTTGGGAAGACGGCGTTGCGCATCGGCGCTTCGATCAGCCCGCCGAAAGGCGCAGGCGTCCATGCCTCACCCATGATCTCCGTCGTCACACCCTGCGTGATCTTCGAGAGGCATGTGGCGTCGCGCATCAAGGGGAGGATCGAATGGCTCTGAATGTCAATGAAGCCGGGGCAGACGACCATCCCCGCCGCGTCCACCACCTCGCCCGCATCTACCGCCCCCAACTGTCCCGCTGGCGCAACGGCAACGATGCGTTCGCCCGCTATCGCCAGATCGCCATAGAACCACGGATTGCCCGTTCCATCTACCACCCGTGCGCCACGAATCAAGACATCACTTTGCACGTCGCATCCCCCTCCCGTTGCCGATCATCGCCGGGCGTTATTGTAGCGGAGAGAGTAGTCAGTAGTCAGTAGTCAGTAGTCAGAAGGAAATATGCGAAGCGGCTCCGTTTTCTACTGACTACTGGTCACTTCTCTGGGCACGGTTCATGCGGAAAGGAGCAGGAACAATTGGAATATCCGCATGAGAGGAGCAGCACATGGCAGAGAAGAAGCAGACACCCGCCACGACCGATCAACTGGTGAAGGGCTTGCAGGAAGACCTTGCCCGCGAGTACAAGGCGATCATCCAGTACGTGATCTTCAGCCAGAAACTCGACGGCGCACGCTACATGGACATCGCGGACGAACTGGAGTTGCACGCCCACGAGGAGTTGGATCACGCGCTGGCGATAGCAAAGCAACTCGATTACTTCGGGGCATACCCCATCCACGAGCCGAAACCCGTCCAGGTGTCGGAAGAGAATGAGGACATGCTCTGGTTCGACCTCCAGGCGGAGGATGAGACAATCCGCAACTACCGAGATCGCATCCGGCAGGCGCAGGAACTGGAAGAGTATGCGCTGTCCGAGGTCTTGCAGGGGATCGTGCAGCAGGAGCAGGATCACCAGATTGATCTCGCCACCGCGCTCAGCGTCGTCCCCGACCCCCGGAAGCGTCAAGGACAGGGACCAAGCGCCGCGAAAAAATCCTGACCCGATAGAAAAAGGGAGACGGAGCGCAGAGCGCGCAGAGAACGCAGAGGACACAGAGCAGGAATCTTTATTTCCTCTTCTCTGCGCACTCTGCGTTGGATCCCCTCCTTGGCGGTTCGAGCGATCACTTATTTTTGCCCGGTATATGCTCCGAGATAGGTAAGCATTGCCGCACCGGTCTTGATGCCCTTGTAGAAGCGTTCGATCTCCATGTTCTCGTTTGGGGCATGGTTCGATTCGTCGGCGTTGGCGTAGGGGACACCGAAGGCGGGGATGCCGAGCGTCTTGGTGAAGACGTAATCGGGCAGGCTGCCGCCCATTGCCGGGACGAGCAGCGGTTCCTCCTCCTGGGCCGCCGCAATGCCCCGGCGGATCGGCTCGGTGTACGGCGAATCGAGCCGCGTCTTCGAGGGGTCCATCGAACCTTGCCGGATCAGTTCGATACCCGGCGCGTGACGGCGGATATGCGCCTCCACCTTCGCGAAAATCTCATCGGCGGTCTGCGACTCGACGAGCCGAATATCGCACTTCGCGAACGCCTCGTGCGGCAGAACAGTCTTCGAGCCGGGGCCACCGTACCCGCCGTGCAGCCCATTGATCGTGAAAGTCGGCCACGTCGAGAGCCGCTCGTAGAAGCCACGCTCCACCGGTTGATCGAACTCCGCCAGATCGAGCGATTGCTTGACTGCTGTGCTATCAATCGGCAGCCCTTCCAATATCTCCTTTTCCAGCGGCGTCGGCGTGTCCACGTTGTCATAAAAGCCGTCAATCGTCACGATGCCCCGATCATTCTTCATCGTCGCGAGCAGCTGCACGAGCGTCCAGATCGGGTTGGGTACGACACCGCCCCAGTTGCCGGAATGCAGATCGCGGTTCGCCCCCCGCGCTCTGAGTTCGAAACTGAGGACACCGCGCACGCCGAACCGCAAGCGGGAGCGACCATCCGCGTCCACGGGGCCGTCGCTGGTGATGACGAGGTCCGCCGCCAGTTCGTTGCGGTGTTCACGGGCAAAGACGGGCATCTGCGGGCTGCCGATCTCCTCTTCCCCTTCGAGCAGCACCTTGACGTTGCACGGCAACGCACCCCGGCAGGCGAGCAGCGATTCGAGGGCGAGAATCTGCGCGAAGTGTTGCCCCTTGTTATCGCCGACGCCGCGCGCATAAAGCCGTCCGTCACGAATCGTCGGCTCGAAGGGGGGCGAAAGCCATTCGTCCAGCGGATCGGGCGGCTGGACATCGTAATGGCCGTAGAGGATGACCGTCGGCGCACCCGGCACATCCCGATTGTTCCGTTCAGCGAGCACCATCGGCCACCCGGCGGTCGGGATGACCCGCGCCGTCAGCCCGATCCGGCTCATCACATCGGCGATGTACTGCGCGACCTCGGCGATGCCCAGCCCGTGCGCGCTGATGCTTGGCATCTGCAGATAGGCAATCAGCCGGTCGAGAAACTCCTGCCGGTGTGCGTCCACATACGCGAAAACATCGCTCAGATCAGGCGCGGGTTGCGGCGACATTCCTACCTCCGAAGTGCTGAGTGCTGAGTGCTGAGTGCTGAGTAACGAGAAAGATCGGGGAGCGAGTATAGCACTGAGTTCATCGTCCTCGCCGCTGCTTCTCAGCACTCAGCACTCAGCGCTTGCCGTTGTGGGCAGTTCGTCAAAGAGGAGCATGTTGTCGTCGGCGGCGAGGCGGTTGTTGCGCATGAAACCGCACCCGAGGCAGCGATGGACGATCATCGGCTCGCCACTGGGACGTGTAAAGCGCGCGACAGGGGCCATCTTCGCGCCGCAATCGCTCGCGCGGTCGCCGGGCCGTCCACCGTCCACATGGCGGGAAGAGAGGCAGAGCGGGCAGTGGTTCCGATGCTTGCCGCCGCTCACCGTCGGCCCGATGAAGGCGCGGCAGTGAACGCACTTGAACGATTCCCGCCCCTCCCGCACCGCACGGGTCGGACCACGGCGCGCGGCATCGCGTGGGATGTCCGGCGGCGGACGACCCGGCACGCGCTCCGTGCGGCGCGCGCGAATCCTCGTGCGTTGGGGTGCAGAGTCCGCTTCGTCCTCGTACTCGTGTTCGTCGTTACCTATAGGAATACGTCGCTCGAGTCTCTTTCGGTACGGTAAAAAGGCACCAATGACGAGCGCCCCGACAGGTCTCTACGAGAAGTATGAGACGCCCTTTCGGGCCTGTCAAACTGACGGCTCGGTTTCTGTCTCGATAATTGCGTCCGCGAACTCCGCGAGCATCTGCACGGTGATGGTCGGGTCGCGCAGGCGTTCCTCGGATGGACGATCCGTCGTCGGCGCGTTGCTGACGGCAAAGCGCCCGAACGCCGCCGTCACCGCGTTATCGCTGACCAGAACACCATCCTCCCAGCGCACGGTTGCCGCATCCCCCCGCCAGCGAATGCGCCATTCAATCCACATAGATGTGCTCCTCATCTCGGTAGCGTAGGCTTCAGCCTGTGTCTCTATCTCACAGAACGCAGACTGAAGCCTACGCTACCGAGATTACATGTATTGCTCATACCCACCACGCATCTCGGCGGCATCGAGCGGCCAGATCGTCCGGCGGATGCGCTGGTAGGGGAAGCCATCGAGGCGGAGCGTTGTCGCGCCGGGTGCGTCCGCCGCGATGATCGCCGTCGCAAGATGCCGGTATCCGGCGCGGAAGTGAGAACTGGACTTCACGGCAACGACCCGATAGCGTCGCACATCAATGCCATGTAGCAGGAATATTTCATCATCCAGCACCTGATTACGACGGGACCCGACGAGCACATCTATACCGCCGATCTGGAAACGCGCCATCGGACCGAGATCAACGCGCATGCCGCGCCCCATCGGCGTCGTCAGACGGAAACAGCCATCAGTCAGGCATTTGATATATGCCGCTGCCTCGATGGGCGCGCCGTGCAGGTCGTCTGTCTTGCCGCCAAGGCGCACGTCAATCGTCGCGCCGACACCCGCCGCGTGCGCCTGCGCCGCCGTTTCAGGGTCAAAGATGTAGGCGTAGCAGGCATTCTCCAGCTGCATGTCGAGCATCGCGCGCAAGAGATGCGTGCTGTCACCGGGTGAACCGCCGCCGGGGTTGTCCGAGGTGTCATTGATGACGACCGTTCCTTCCGGCACGGCGAGCGCGCGGGTAATCGCCTGTGCGGGGGTGAGGATCTCCGGCCGGTACTCCTCGCGTGCCGCCCAGATCGCCTCGGCGACCGCCTTGCCCGCTGCCGCCGCCAGTACGGGATCGTTATCCGTGATCGTCAGGACGGACATCCCGACGGCAGGAACATCGGTGTAGGGGAAGCCGTGGAAAATCGTGCAGTCAATCATGCCGGGCCGCTGCTCCCATTCGCGACAGAGTGCATTCAGCCGCGTGCCCGGTTCAAGGTCCGTGCTGCATGTCGGGATCATCATCGGCAGTTGTTCGAGATGCATGACTGGCTCAATTTCGCCTTTCAGCAGGCGAGCAAGGAAGTCCATCGCCTCCGCGCCGCGCTCGTAACTGTCGGTGTGCGGGTAGTACCAGTTGCCGAAGAGGCCGTCCGCATTCGCCAGCATGCGCGGGGTGATGTTGCCGTGCAGATAGAGCGAGGCGGCAATCGGCACGTCCGGCCCGACGCACTCCCGCACCGCCGCGAGCACCGCCCCTTCGAGGTCGTCAATCCCCGCCGCGACGCCCGCGCCATGCAGCGCAAGGCAGACGGCGTCCACCGGCATCGCCCGTTCGATCGCCGCCAGCAGCGTCTCAATGATCTCGTCGTACGCCGCCCGCGTGATCGTGCCGGACGGATAGGCGACCGCCGCGAACGTCGGTACCGGCGTCACACCCAGTGCCGCCGCCCGTGCGAGCATCCCGCCGAGATAGGTGCGATTACCGCCGTGGGTCTGCCCAATCGCGTCGCCGACGAGCCATTGATATTCCTTAAAGGGCACGGTCGTCGTCGGCTCCGGGCAGAAGGTATTCGTCTCATGCGCGAACTCACCGATGGCGATGCGGTGCGTCATAGTTGGTTGCCTTTCTTCCTCACCGCGCCCCCGGCCCGCGAACGAACTTGCCCGGTTTGGCATTCATATGTTCGCTGTTCGCCAGGACGCGCGCACCGTTCACCCAGACATCGCGGACACCGACCGATAGCTGGTGCGGATCGGTGAAGGTGGCGCGGTCGCCGACCGTTTCGGGGTCGAAGACAATCACGTCCGCGAAGTGGCCGTCACGCAGCACACCACGGTCGCGCAGGAAGAGGCGGTCGGCGACGGCGGAGGACATCTTGCGGATCGCATCTTCCAATGGGATGACCTTCTCCTCGCGGACATACTTGCCGAGGACGCGCGTATAGGTGCCGTAGGCGCGGGGATGGACAAGCCCCGTCGCGTGCGCGGGGTCAATGCCGCCAGCGTCCGTGCTGATTTTGATCCACGGCTGCTTCAGTTGGAGGGCGAGATTCGATTCGTCCATCATGAAGTAGATCGTCGAAATAGACTGCTCCTCGCTGATAATTAGATCAATCAGCGTGTCAATCCATTCCTCCTCGCGCACCTTTGCGATCTCAGACAGGCGCATCCCGGCATATTGCATGTTCTCCGCCTTGCGAAAGCCGATCGGCATGACGCGATCCGGCCCGGCAAGGTTGACGCGCGCCTCGAAGACATCACCCGGATTAATTACCGACTCGCGGATCTTCGCGCGCATCACCGGATCACGCAGATTGTCGAACAGTTTCCCTTCTGCCGCCGCCCAGGGTGGCAAGCAGGCGGTCAGACCCGTACCGGAGGCGATGTAGGGGTACATGTCCGCCGTAATATCTAATCCTTCGGCACGCGCCCGGTCAATCCGCGCGATCACTTCTGCCATCTTGTGCCAGTTGCGTGGCGCGGTCGCCTTGAGGTGATACACCTCGACGGCGCAGTTGCCCTTTGTGCCGATCTCAATCGCTTCTTCCAAGCCTTCCAGGAAACGATCACCCTCAGAGCGGAGATGGGTGATATAGACGCCGTTGTATCGCCCGATCACTTTGGCGATCTCGACCAATTCGTCGGTGCCCGCGAAAGCGCCGGGCGGGTAGATGAGGGCGGTGGCGACGCCGAACGCGCCATCCTCCATCGCCTCCGCCGTCACCCGGCACATCGCCGCCAGTTCATCGGCGTTCGGCACGCCGAGTTCTTGCGCCTTGCCGTATTCGCGCACCGTCGCGCCGCCGATAAACGAGCCGACATTGACCGAGACGCCGCGTGATTCAAGGTCTTCCAGCCAGTAGCGAAAACGTGTCCACTCCCGCGCCTTCGCATCCCACTCACTGCCGCCGAAGAAACTGGCGCGGAAGGGCGATTCGATCCGCCCGCCGAAGGGCGCGGGCGTCCACGCCTCACCCATGATTTCCGTCGTCACGCCCTGCGTAACCTTCGACAGTGAGCGCGTATCAGTGAAAAAGGGCAGGATCGAATGGCTTTGGATGTCAATGAAACCGGGCGCAACGACCATCCTCGCCGCGTCCACGACCGTCCCCGCCGCTGCGGGATCCATCCTCCCTGGCGGCGCAATCGCGACGATCCGCTCCCCCTCGATCGCCAGATCGCCGTAGAACCACGGATTGCCGGTGCCATCAACGATGCGGCCGTTGGTGATAAGCGTGTCCATGTACCTACCCCCTGCCCCCTCCCGCGAGGAGGGGGTGACTGAATGCAAATACCTGCCCAATAAAGCGGCCTCAGAATCCGCCCGGTCGCCGCCCGCCCCACGGGCCGAATCGCTCTACCGCGCGCGCCGCGCGCAGCACCGTCGCCTCGTCCCACGGTCGCCCGATTATCTGCGTCGCGAGCGGCAGGCCGTCGCCGGTCAGGCCACTCGGCACGACGATCGCGGGCCAGCCGAGCGCGTTGAACGGGATCATGAAACGCGTGTTGCTGCGCGGCTCGCCGAGCGGCGGCGCGCCGTAGGCCAGCGCTGGCGTTGAGAGCAAGTCAATCCGCTCCCACAGGCGGTCGAGACGGGCGCGCAGCATCGCGCGCATCTGCTGCGCCTGCACGTCGGCATTCGGCCCGTAGGCGTAGGAGACCATCAGGCGGTCGCGCGGGAACTGGCCCAAGTCCTGCGGGCGGTTGCGCAGCGTCGGTTCATGGTAGGTCAGCGCCTCCAGACCAATGATCGCCGAGCCGACGACGCGCAGGTCTTCCAACTCAGGGAGCGCAAGGTCAATGATCTCGGCCCCGGCCTCGCGCAGGGCGTCCAGCCCGGCCTCCCACGCGGCGGTTGCCTCTGGGGTGGGCGGGTCGCCCGGCGAGCCATCGTCGCGCACCGCGCCGATCCGCAGGCCGCGCACGCCCGCTTCCAGCCCGACCGTGAAATCGGGGATCGCCCCCCGGCGCGTGCGAATGTCGCGCGGATCATACCCTGCCAAAAGGCTGAGGAGCAGCGCGGCGTCGCGGACGGAGCGAACCATCGGCCCGAGATGATCGAGGGACCAGGAAAGGGTGATCGCACCGGCCAGGCTGATTCGCCCGTGCGTCGGCTTCAGACCGACGAGGCCGCAGAGGGCGCTCGGAGTGCGGATCGAGCAGCCAGTATCCGAGCCGAGCGCGGCGTAGGCCAGCCCCGCCGCCACCGCTGCCGCCGACCCCGAACTCGATCCGCCGGTGTCGCGATCGAGATGCCAGGGATTATGTGTCGGGCCGTAGTGGGCGTTGTTCGACGCCGGACTGTAGGCGAACTCGCTCATCCGCGTCTTGCCGACGATGACCGCGCCCCCCTCCTTGAACCGGCGCACCGCCTCGGCATCCTCGGCGGGCGCCCAATCGGCTAATACCTTCGATCCGGCGGTCGTCGGCAATCCTGCCATCGCCAGCAAGTCCTTCACCGCCACCGGCACGCCATGGAGCGGCCCGCGATAATGGCCTGCCGCAATCTCCCGCTCGGCCTCCCGTGCCGCTACCCGTGCCCCGTCGGCCAGCACCATCTGGTACGCATTGAGCGCCGGATCGTACTGGGCGATCCGCTCCAGCATCACCTCGGTCAGCGCGACGGGCGAGACCGCCCCGGCGGCGATCGCGGCAGCAACGACATGCAGCGGCGCGAAGGGATCGAGCGGGTCGGTCGCGCCCGTCACCGCGTCCGTGTCGTCGGGACTCGCCAGTGTCGGCCCATCGCTCGGGCGATGATCGCTCCAGTCCTTCAAAGAGTCGGGGATCGTGTCTGACGGCACGCCCTCGATTACGCGCGAGAAGTTGTCCACATTACTCAAGAAGGCGCCGGCGGCGATCCGTGCGAGGTCATCCTCAGTGAGGTGTACGCCCGCGCGGGCGGCATTCGCGCGCAGGCGGGTCAGGGTCTCGGGTCGGGCGGTCGTGCTGGACATCGGCTGGCTCCTTTCTCTCGCACCCTTCTGTCGGGGCAGTATGCCAGGGTTAGGTCGTTCGCAACTCCCGCGCCGCCTCCCGCAGCGCCCAGGTCGCGCGGTTCCGCGCGCGGACGAGCGAGGTGCGGGCGACGCCCGCCGTGTGGCTGTCATCCGGCGATTCGGTAAACGCGCGGACAGCCGCCGCGAGGTCCGGGAGGGCCGGGACATCGAGCGCCGGTTCCTGCCGGAACCAGCCGCGCTGGGCGAAGTTCAGGCCCGTCAGTTCCCGGCCCGCGCGCAGTAGATGCGTGTTCGTCTCTTTCCCGGCGGCGGGATCGCTCGCGCTCGCCTTCGCCGTGAATGCCGAAGCGGCCGCGATCAAGGCATCCGCCGCCGCAATGGCTTCACCAAGGTCGAAGCGGTCGCCGAGCGCCTGCTGATAGTGATTGAGGCTCTCTGTGATGTCCGCGCCCGCCGCCGCAAGATCGAGCGGCAGCACCGGTGCATTCGCCAGCCGCCAGACGACCCCGCCATAGACCTTGATGTCCCGTTCCAGATTGTCGCGGTCGGCGATCTCCAGCGTGTCGTCCACCGTATGCCAGGCGATATTGCCGCCGCAGCCGCCGACCGCGTAATAGTTGTGCTCGTCCGCGACGGACTGCGGCATCGTCGAGGAGAGCATCAGGGTGCCGGAGATACCGAGGTTGTTGAAACTGTAATCGCCCGCGCGTGGCGGCCGCTCGCCCTCCGCCGTCAGGCCCGTGATGTCGCGGATCACCGCCTGCGTGAACGCGCCGAGGTCGGGCGTGTAGGAAAGGTTGCGGTACTCCGTCGCCCACCGGCAGCCGGGAGAATCGCAGTTCACCTGCGCGACGCAATGCTCGATCAAGTCCAATCCGAAGGTGTCCGCGTACCAGGTGCTGCCCGCATAGCGGCCGTGCGAGTGGCCGCTCCACCAGGCGATCCGCACGCTGCGCGCGAGGTTCTGCCGGTTCTCGTGCAATGCGCGGGCGAGTTCGAGCAACGTCGCGTCGCCCGTCACGTTATCGCCGATCCCCTCACCCCACGAATCGAGATGACCGTGAACGAGCACGAACTCCTCCGGCACGACCGCGCCCCGGATTTCCGCAACGGTGACGGGGATTTCCCGCCAGCGCGTCTCAAGGTGCGCATGTACCGTCACCTCGCGCACCATGCCGCCGCGCGCCTGTTCCATCAGCCAGGTACCGTCCGGCTTGTTGACCTCGACGACGCTCAGGGTCGGCATCGTGCCAACGGTATCGAGATCGGGCGTGCCCCAGATCGGCGTGCAGATGCCCTCATGAACATTCGTGCCGGGACTGGTGAAGACGGCGGCAGAGACGCCCGCCTGCGTCAAATCGCCGATCCGCGCGGGGAAGGGCATGCCCCCCAACACGACGATTTTGCCGGTGAGGTCCTGCCCTTCCAGCGCTTTGCCGAGGCCGGAAGTGAAGATCGTGCTCACGCTCGACGCATGCGCCGCCTCGACCGCGACCGCTTGCCCGGTGATCCCGGCGTCGCCCGTTGGGATGGCGAAGCCGGGCGTCGTGCCACGCAACGTGCGCGATGTGCCATCCGTCAGCGTGACCGCGACCGTCGCGCCACGCGGTAGGCTGATGAAGCAGCGCGGATGGTGAACGGTATGCGGAATGCCCCACTCGGTCAGCCGTCGCGTGATCGCGTCTACCGCTTGCTGCTCGCCCTCGGTGCCGGACTCACGCACATAATGCGAAAACTCGTGAATCAGTTCCCACGGTGCGTCGGTACTTAGTGTGCCCAGAAACGCCTCTTCCGCCACCCCGCCTTGCCACTGTGTCATTACCGATGCCATCATTTTACCTACCTCCTGCCCCCTCTGTCCCATCGGCGTGGGAGGGGGTTCTGACTCATGCGAATGCCGTGCCCTATCCCAAATGCCCCGATCTCTCGCGGGTCCGCTCCCCCTTCTCACGCCGAGGGGCGAAAGGGGGGGTTAAGTTCCCTCCGCCGCCTTCGCCGCCTCCCGCAATGCGTGGCAGACAGCGTTGCGCTTGCGGGTGAGAGCGGTTGCGAGGAAGCGGGCCTCGCTGCTCTCCGGTGGCAGTGTCGCGAGAAGCGGGAGATCGCGCAAGAGTTGCAGGGCGGGCGCGGGCATCGCCGGGTCGTGATCGAAGTGGTTTCCCGCCGTGTACCGCAGCGGCACGAGCGCGCGCACTACCGCTTTCTGCGCCTCCACGACTGTGCGAGCCTCGGAATCGCTCGGGCGTACGTTCCGCTCGATCAGCGCGCGGGCGCGGCGGTCCAGTTCCTCCGTGGCGCGAATTGCTTCCGCCGCCCGCGCCCGCGCCGGAGAGAGATCGAAGCGGCCCGCCGCCTGCTGCTCGTAGTGCGCGAGGAGATCGTCAATCTCGCGCGCCGCGTCCGCGAGCGTGAATGGCAGCACCGGCCCACCACAGAGCCGCGCGAGCGTCGCGGCATAGATGCGGGTATCGAGAGCGAGCACCTCGCGGTCGGCAGTCTCGACGGTGTCCGCCTCCGTATGCCACCACCAGTTCATGCCGCAGCCACCGACCGCCGACCATTGCTCCTTCGGTAGGTTGGAGAGCAGCATGTAAAGGGACGGCACGCCCGGCCCCCAGAAGGACTGATCCCCCGCCCGCGTTGGTCGCTCCGTTTCGGCATGCTGCCCGGTCAGTTCGCGGATGACTTCCGTGCCGAATCGCTCCGTCTCCGCGCCCATCGTCACGACATCGTAGCGCGTCGCGCCCCGCGCGCCGGGTGAGTCAATATTGATATCGTAGCGCGTCGCGCCCCGCGCGCCGGGTGAGTCAATATTGATATTGATGATTGCGTGCTCGTGCAGGTCTTCCCAGAAATTGTCCGCGTACCACGCGCTGCCCGCGTACCGTCCCTGCGAGTGCCCCGTCCACCACGCGACGCGCACACCGCGCGCCAATTCATCCCGTGCCAGCCAGGCGATGCGAGCGAGTTCGAGACAGGCGGCATTGCCCGTCGCATTGTCCGTCGTGCCGTGGTACCACGAGTCCACATGTCCATTTGCGAAGGCGAAATCGTCCGATAATTTTCCAGGGATATGTGCAACGACAATCGGGACGCGCCGCCATTCGGTCTGGACGACTGTGCTGAACCTGCCCCGCAGCCCGCCCGCCTTCGTCGCCTCTGCGATCCGCAGGCCGTCGTTGCGCGTCACGCCGAGCGATGGGATGATCGGCAGACTGCCAATCGTCTCCGGCGTTGGCGTGCCCCAGATCGTCGTGCTGATTTGCTCGTGAATGGCGTCCTCGTCGCTCGCCCAATAATGGATGTGGCAGAGCGCCCCGGCCCGCCCGGCGGCGAGGATCGTATCCGGCCTGCCCCGATCCGAGATGACGATCTTGCCACGCACGTCAACATCGTCGTAGTCGTGCGAGCCGTCGCCGCTGAAGAGCGCGGTGCCACCCTTGGTCGGCACAAAGACGATGTCTGGAGTTGACCCGGTTTGGTGGACACCCGAAGATTGGGGAGAACCCAAGGAGGTGTCCCGATGGCACGCACGATTCCCTTCTATCCGCCGGAGTTCAAAGTCGAAGCGGTTCGCCTCGTGCAGC
>JAABUU010001368.1_pt1 | contig 41671 bp, 49 predicted proteins | sample 5559301 | NCBI WGS metagenome assembly JAABUU01 (sample SAMN10711884, study PRJNA513360) | rock metagenome | isolation source: Antarctica rocks | place: Antarctica: Victoria Land, Richard Nunatak white | reverse complement strand
TCTGCGTTCCGAGGCCTCCGCCACAGACTTGCCAGTGGATGCACTATTACAGCGCCTGCGCGCGCCCCCGCAGCCCGCTCAGCGTCCCAGGACGCGTTCGGCGCAAAATGGCGCAGCGCCCCGCCGCGCGCTGCGGCAGGCACCTGACGCCCTGAGCAGCCGGCTGCCTCGGCGCCTAGTTCAACCTCAATCGCACATAGTTGACCCTCACCCGCAGCAGGGTTTTCCCAACCCCAGGGTGCGCGCGCGCGCCTGCAGCGCGAGCACGTCGTACATCGCTGTCGAGCCGTAGTTGCTGTCGTCGCCCTCGCGCGTCACTGCCGGCAGCAGGTGGTCCAGGTACAGCGCCATGATCTTCGGGTTAATGTTGATGGCCTCCGCGCACGGCGCCAGCACCTGCGCGCGCGCGCGGCTCGCACCATGGCGACGCGCTCCCGCCAGGGCACGCGAGCGCACGCCACCCTGGCACGCCGGAGCTCTCCCTCCTAGGCAACAATGCGACCAGAAACATACGCAAGTCGACAGTCGCACCGCTGTGCCGCCAGGCTGCCAGTCTGCTGGCTCAGACCGACACCCAAACAACAATATACCAGACAGAATAATCCAGCAGGAATTGACTGCAGGCTATGCCATGGCTTGTCCATTGCTGCAGGCCGCGAACGGAGTGCTGCGAGACATTACTGCACGCAAACGGCTGCGCGCCAGGTGCCACAGCGCGCTGTCGCGCGCGCGCGGGCGGCGCACCGCGGAGTATGTCAGCGGCGGCAGCACGAGCGCGGGCAGCAGGTCCGGGAAGAAGGCGTGCTCATCCGGGCTGGTGTAGCGCCGCATCTTGCCGTGCAGCTGCTCCGTCTCCAGCAGCAGGTACTCCAGCAGCGAGTACCGCCGGCCGCTGGTCGCATAGCCGGGCACCGGGATGCTGTCCGGCTCGTACGCGGGCGAGTTGCGCGCGAACTGCGAGCGCTCGATCAGGCTGAAGATGATGCTGTCCTCCTGCCGGATGAGCGCCTGCCGGATGTTGTCCAGCGACAGCGCGCCGCTGCGGTCCAGCTGCACGGCCGGCTGCGCCGGCTCCGGCAGCACCAGCGCGCCGCCGTGCTGCTGCAGGCCGGATGGCCGCGGCGCAACCGCCTGCCGCGCACGCACTGTCGCCTCGCGGCTGCAAGCAGGGGCTGCAGGTGGTGCACTCTGCTCGGCCGCATGGCTATAAAACACAGATCTTCTGCGCGGCTGGTGGGGCGACCCTGCTGCGCGCCCACCTGCCTGCCTGCGCCTGCACAGGCCCGACCCGCCGCAGCGGCTGCACTGCTTTGTCCCAGGTCACAACTGGCTGATACTGCTACCCGCACACAACAGGGTGCTGGGCCGACGCCCGCATCGGTTCACTTACCACCTTGCGCTGCAGGCCCCAGCTTCAGCAACGCCGTTGACAAGGGGCTGCGGCAGCTGTGGGCCTGATGCAAGGGCATAGGGGGACCAGGCGGGCCTGATGCGCCCACCACGCGCCGCGCAGCAGTCAGGCTCGCAGTCAGGCGGGTCCCCCCCGCAGCGGCCCGCAGGCGTGTGGCCCCTCAGGGCAGCAGGCACTGGCGCGCTGCGCTCCCGTGCGCACATCTGGCTAGCAGGCCACAGGCCGCCCGAAGGCGCGGCCGCGTCCGGCGGGGGCGCGCACCGTGCTGACCGCGCACGCCCCCTGCTGCACGCCTCGCCGCCGCGCGCGCCCGCTGCGCCAAGCTGCAGGCAGCGACGGCTGTGCCTTCAGGTCCAGCAGCGCTGAGGGCGGGCTGTGGGCCGGCTGGCTGCAGGGGCACTGCCTGTGCGTGGGTACTGTGCCCATGGGGTGCGCGCCCGCCAGCAAGAATCAACAACACCAGTCTGGATGCCTGCCAATGTGTGCGAATGCGACGCGCACCCTTTTCCACCACTAAGTACCCTAAGCCTCTTGAGCCTGGATGTCCTTGGGTTGCTGGCACCAGCATCACGCCTCCTTTGAAAGCGTGTGGCATGCATGCGCGCGACAGGCGATGCGCTGCATCGACAGGGAGTGCCCATGGACAGGCAACAACTACCGTGGTGGCCGCTTGCAAACGGAGCACGAGCGTTAACAACTGGCAACCAGCCAGTGGGGCTTGCACAGCACCCAGCATCCGCAAGTGGCCACCTGCCCCTCTGTGGCGGCTGCCATGCAGTCCAGCCTGTGCTCACACCGAGAACGGGCACTGTATGTGCGTCCTCAGAGCAGGGGCCCGGTGGGTGACACGCGCGTCTCTGCGCGGCAGCGCCGCAACGCGCCTCGCACACCAGCGGCACTGCACCGGTCCGCGCGCAGCGCCTGCCCCGGCGCGGCTCACACAAAACGGGCTCTGCGCGGCGGCAGTCGCAGCCACGACCGCGCGGCGCTCGTGCTCCAGCAGCAAGCGCAGCTCCGCGGGCGCGAAGGTAGGGCGCCAGGCCCTGGAAGGGTGCGGCTCACACAAACGGGCTCTGCGCGGCGGCGATCGCGGCCATGACCGCGCGGCGCTCGTGCTCCAGCAGCGCGCGCAGCTCCGCGGGCGCGAAGTAGGGCGCCAGGCCCTGGAAGCCCAGGCCCGCGGCGCCGTCGCCGGCGACCAGCGTGACCGCCTCGGCGCCCACCGCGGCGTCGTCGCCCAGCGCCAGCAGCGCCTGCGCGCGCCCGCGCCCAAGCCTCTCACAGGCACTCGCTTGCGGGTTATGCATGTGCCCGCCTGCGAGCCCAGGCCTGGCATGCAGCCGGCGGATATCGCACACGCGGCGGGCGGCAGGCCGTCGGTGTCCCGCCTCAGGCTCCTGCTGCAGCCACGCGGCGTGCTGGCCCGCCCAGCGAGCATGCACCGTGCGCGGCAGCAGTCGCCAGGCCTGCGCCCTTCTTCATCGCGCAGGGTGCAGGGCAGGAGCGGGCGCAGGCGCGTTTTGATCGGGGCGGCCTCGGGAGGGCGCGCGCGCGCGCCTGCCGCAGCTCCGCGCAGCGCAGCAGCAGCCGCGGGTAGCACACGGTGCGGCACAGCGCGGCCTGCAACGGCGCCGGCGCGTCCATGCGCACCACCTGCGCCGCGCCAGCGCGCTGGGTCCCTCACAACCCGGCACATGCGATCCTGCTGGACTGGGGCAGGGCCCGGCCCAGAGCCCTGGCCACGCCAGCAGCGCTCCCCGCACAGTTGCCACCTCGGTCCGTCTGCAGAGGCTGGGGAGCAGGCATTGCACCCCGCGCCGGACAGCTTGTCCGCAGGCACGACATTTTGCAGACTGGACCCAAATGCAAGGCATCCATGACTCGGCAGCCACAGCCGCGCAACTTGCGCGATTCAGCCTGCCGCAGCAGCAAGGGCCGTGCATCGCGCGCGTCTGAGGCAGCGCCTGTCAGAGCCAGCTTCAGAGCGCGCGCTCCGCGGGCCCGCGCCCCGGGCCTGGCGCGCCTGCAGCGGGCCGCCGGCGCGCGGCAGCGCGCCCTTGAGCGCGTCGGCCAGCAGCGCGGCCGCGCCGTCGCCCGCGGCCTCCAGCAGCAGCAGGCCCTCAGCTGTCGCGCTCGCCTGCGCGGCCCACGCGGCCGCCCGCCCATTAAAATCGGCCCTGACAGCTGCATCACCCATGGCCGACCAGATAGCGCAGGCGGTCCCGGCCACATCGTCCTTGCCAACCCCGCGGCGGCGGCAACCGTCTCTACCCTGTCTCACGTCACGCTCGCTTGCTCACCGCCTTCATTCCAACACCGTCTTGTGAGGGTGCAGACGTGCGAGGCTCAAAACCCCCCCTTGCTTTGCAGGCTGCAGCAGGGCCAGGCAGGGCGGGCGGCCACCGTGGCCGTCGTGCCGGCGCCCGCCTCGCCCGCGTCCGCCAGCGCCGCGGCCAGTCCCGCGCCCAGGTCGCGCGCCGCGCGCTCGGCCGCGGGCGACGCCAGCGCGGGGAAGGCCTGGCCGGCCGCGACCTCGGCCGATGCTGCGTCGCCGGCGTCCGGCGCAGCCAGCAGCGCCGCCGCGAGCGGCGCCTGCGCGCACGGGCGTCGGTTTGCCTGCTGCTCGCATGCAGAGCTCGGCAGGCGCGACGCCCGCCGCCTCGCCCCCCCTGAAGGCCGGCGGCGTGCAGTCTGCGGCGCACCGCGCTTCCGAGGCGGGCGCCCCTCGGAGGGCGGGAGAAGGAGGGCGCGTCGGGGGCAGGGCGCTGCGATCTGTGGCATACGCCTGCCGGCCCAGGGCGCCCGGCAGCGCCCCGGCGCGCCGCGGCCGCACCGGCTCCAGGTCGTCGATGGCGCCGACGCCGTCCAGAGCGCGCGCCTGCACGAGCGCGAGCAGCTCCGCGAGCAGCGCGCCGCCGCGCGCGCGCAGCGCCTCGCGGTCAGCCGCGGCCGGCGCGCTGGGGCGCTCCAGGACCAGGCGCCGGTGCAGCGCACGCCACTCGTACCACTCCCTGCCGGCGGGGCTCGCCGCTGAGCGCTGCAGGCAGGTCGGCAGCGTGTGCTGCGAGGCGCAGCTGCCGGCCCCGGGTGTCACGAGGCGGCCCATCCCGGTCCGCCTCCCTGTGGGTTTGCGGCGCGTCCAGGCGCCTCTGGCACCAGGCGCAACGCGCGCACGATTCTTGCGCCACACTCCGCCAGCTGGGCCTGCTTCATAAAGCACACAGGAGGCTGGCTGGGAGCTGCGCGCGGGCGCCCAGGGCGTCCGGGCGCCCGGCGCCGACACAGCAGGCGCCATCGCCATCACGGCCCGCAACGGTATGTCCTTTTCCTGGCCAAGGGGTGTGCCGGAACGCAGCACGCGCTCCTGTCTGCTGCATGTGCAGTCCAGCCTATCCACGCATTCTGCTGCTCGGAGTTCAGGAATGCACACCGTGCAGGCTGGCGGGCGCTCCCCAGCCTCCCGCGGCGCCGCCTCCAGGGCCCCCTAAGCCCCCCGGGGCCAGCGTGGGCGCCGGGCGCACGCGTCCGCAGCGAAGAAGCGTTGCCAGGCGGCGGCCTCCTCCGCGCCGGCGGCGAGCGGCCCGCCGGCGCCGCATGCGGCCGCCATTGCCTCGTCCGGCAGCAGCGCCAGCAGCAGGCCCGCCGCCGCTGCGCCGCCCGCGCCTGCCGGCCCCGCCCGCGTGAGCGCCGCGCGGCTGCTGCTTGGCGTCCGCCGTCGCACGGCCGCTGCAGACTTGCATGGCCTAGCTCAAGGCCGCCAGGCTGCCCGGGCGCCCGGCTGGCACCCCGGCACATGGGCCGCTGTGCGCGAGAGCGTGCGGGCAAGAGCTCGCGCAGGCAGGGCGCAGGTGCGATGTTGCACGCGCAGCGAGCGCCCAGCAGGGACAAGGGCGGCTCTGGGGCCTGTGCTGGGGCGCACCGCCGAGCGCAAACTCGCGCAGCAGCGTGTTGAGGTGCAGCAGCGCGGGCGCGAGCGTGTCGGGCGACATCAGCAGCCAGCGCGCCGCGACCGCGCGCGCGGCCGGGCCGCCCTCCAGCTCCCGCCGCGAGCGCTCCGCCGCCTGCGCAAGCGGGCCAGCGCTGCGCCGCGCGGCAGCACCCGGCGCCTACCTGACCCTGTCCGAAGCTGAGCACAGCAACGCGCCCCACGCGCCCCTTTGCGGGGCGCGCGCTTGCGTGTTTGCGCGTTTGCGTACTGTCAGCAGCGCATGCGGTGATGGTGCGCGGGCGGCTCTGCGGGCTGGGGCCGCAGGCGCAGCACGGCTGGAAGTTGCGCGCGCGCCTGCTCCACCAAGAGCGCCATCTCGTTCAGCGCGACGTCGCCGCGCCCGGCCGCACCCCAGGCGCCAAACCAGGCCGAGGCCTCCTCGAACGCGGCCAGGCAGGCGTCCGGCGCGGCGGCCGCGTTGAGCAGGCGCAGGTGCAGCGCGAACACATCGGCGCGCGCGCCCGCGCGCAGGTGGCACGCGTACGGCGGCAGCAGCGCCGGCTGCCCGCTGTCCAGCAGGTGCACCGCGTACAGCTGCAGCAGCTCGTTGGCGCAGCCCTGCGCCGCGGCCGCCCGCGCTCGCACCCGGCAGCGCAGCATGCAGAGGGGGGCGCCCCGCCGCGACAGGAGCACACCACAGTATCCCTGCTCCGGCCTCCTGAGCGCGGAAGCAAGCGCTCTGGGCTCGGCGCGGCCAGGCACAGCGCGCTGCTCTGGTTCTCTGCATGGCCTCCAGGCTCCACTTGGCCCACACACGCGGCGTCGCGCCTGCCGCGCGCGCGCCCCTGCTGCGCGCGCGGGCGCGCGCCTGCAGGGGGGCCTGATCCGGCGCCGCGCGCGCGTCGTGCGGCGCCGGGATGAGCTCTAGGGCGACGAGTGTGAGCGCGAGGTGCGCGCCAAAGCGCAGCAGCTCCGGCCGCGGCGGCGCGGGCTCGCCGTCGCCCGCCCCGCCCGCCTGGCGGCCCGGCAGGCCCGCGCTCAGGGGCGCCCGGCGCTGCCGGCCTGGCGGGGGGTGCAGCAGCACAGGCAGCGCGCGCTCGCTCGCAGCGACCCCTAGCTCTCTCTTCGGAGGCGCCTGTCCGCCACGTCTCCCGCTGGAAGCCAGGCCGTACCCCCCTATTGCACGAGCGCCATGCTGACACTCAGGCAGGCACATGCGCCAGAGGCGACGCAGCTGCTCCCAACAGTGCCCCGCAGTGCGGTAGGGAAGCACGCACGAGTGTGGGCAGCGCATGAGTGTGGGCGCGCATGATTGCGGGGCGCATGCGAAAGCCGCGCCCGCACCGCGCGCGCGAACGCGTCCGGGCCCGCGGTCAGGCGCGCGAGCAGCCGCGGCAGCGCGGGCGGCCCGGAGGCCAGGTCCACCTGTGCGGCGCGCTGCATGCCCAGCAGGCCCCCCCGCGCCGCGCCGCCGCCGGCGCCGCCGGCCGCGCCGCCGGCGTGCGCCGCGGCCTCGCGGAACAGCGCCTCGAGCGAGCGCGGCACCGCCGCCGCGACCCTGCCGGCCCGCCAGAAGGCAGGCGCTGATGCATGCGCAGCCACGCCGCATGCCTTGAATAGTTTGTGCTGCTCCAGTGTGGGTGCACCACGGCCGCGGCATGCTGCTGGGCGAGTGCGTGCGTATGTGTGAGTTTATGATGCATGCAAAGTCTGCTCAACAGGGAGAAAACGGGAGGGAGTTCTGTTCCCCTCCCTAGCTTGCCTGCATCGCCGGCTTTGCAGGTCGCGTCCCTGCCATGCAGTGAGCGCGCTCTGGGCGATGTGTGCCACCACTGCCACCGCTAGCGCGCGCGCGAGGCACCGGGCACCGCGGGCGACCAATGGCGCTCAAGCGAATGGCGCTCAAGCGCCCAGTCTGCCTCTTGCACATGCCCTGTGGCCACCCGAGGCACGCTGCGCAGGGTCTGCAGCCCTCCAGGCGAAACTCTGGCAGGTCTGCAGCGCGCACTTGGCGGGCGGCCAGGGCTCGGCCGCCGCCGCGCCCTCGCCCGCCGCAGCGCTGCCCTTGCCGTTGGCAGGCGGGCCCGCGGAAGCAGCCGCCCCGGCATGCATCGGCTCCGGGCTGAGCCCCTCGCCATCCGGCGCATCGCCGAGCCGCTCGTCCACGGCCACCTCCAGCCAGCACCTGCACGGCAGTGCATTGTGAACGGCCCGGATGCTGCCGGGGCAGGTCCGCCGCTGGGCGCCTGCACCGCACTGCGACGGCTGTGGAGTGCGTGCATCCAGGACGCTACCAGAGCAGGCGTGCTTGGCCGAAACGCACAGGCATTGCGCGCCGCAGGCTAGGACTGCCACAAAGGTTCCCACCGCACTGGCAAGAGACCCCCAGCGCGGCATCGGCTTCATGCGTTTCAGCACCCCGCGCGCGGCTCATCAGCCCAGCCGAGCTCACATCTTTGCTTCGCTCGTCGCCGAAGAGCACCTGCGTCGGGTCTGACCGGGGCAGGCTGCGGCCCGGAAGGCGCACCGGGCAAGCGCCCAGACAGCCTCCTCCCAGTGCGAGCAGACGGGCAGCAGGCGCTGCACGTGGCCGGCCAGGGCCGCGTACAGGGCGGCCTCCTTCTGCACGGCGCCCGCGCCGCCCGCCTGGCCCGGCGCCGCGGCGATGCGCTCCGACGCCTGCGCACCGCCCCGAGACGCAGCGTGAGCACGGGCGAGCGTTCAGACGACGTGGCTGTAACCTGCCCGGGGCGCCCTGCGCCAGCGCTGCACGCGGGCTGCGCAGGCGCTGTGGCTCTGTGCGCCTCGCCCGCGTACCCGGAAGGCAGGACCAGCCAGGCCGGCCGCCCAGGCTGGGCGGGCGTCCAGCCTGTGAGCGAGCCATGCCGCCAGCCTGGCGCGCACGCCGCCCGCTCGACGGCGGCGCGCCCGGGGGCACGCCCGGCGGTCGCAGCCGGGGAGGCAGGGGCGGCGCGCTGGCGGCCGCCCCGGCCGGCCCGTCGAGCCGGCGGGGCGCGCGCCTGGTAGCACGCCCAGCGCCACAGCGCGCGCAGCGCGCCCGCGCCCGCCTCCACCTCCTCCGCCAGCGCGTCAAGGCCCGGACCTGCGCCGGCTGCGTCGGCAGCCGCCGCCGCGGCGCCCACCGGCACGGGCCCCAGACCCGCGCCGGCGCCGGCGAGGCACGCGGCGCGCCAGGGCTGCCCGACGTCGCGGCAGAGCTGCGCGGCGGCCGCCGGCCGCCCCGCGCGCAGCAGCTGCAGCAGGCGGCCCAGCAGGCGCTCGCCGTCGCGCGCGTCCTGCGGCGCCCACGCGCGGCCCTGCCTGCGCGCGCGCCGCGCCGGCCCCTGGCAAGGTTCCTGCGCTGCTGCCACCAGCGGCTGTGCCAGACTGATGTCTCGGAGTCCGTGACTCTGCTGGCACAGTGCCGGCACCCAGCACCCCGTCAAACTCTAACACACGGGGTTGGTGAGTCCGCAGTCTGGGCCGCTGCATCAGGCGCCGGCACACCAGCCGCCTTGAGGCGTGCCCCCTGTTTTCGGCCAGTCATGCGCTCCCTGCGCACCGGGTGGGCGCGTCGGGGTCGAGCTCGCTGACCAGGCCGGCCGCGCCGGGGCGCCCCAGCGCGCGCAGCGTGCTCAGCGGCACGCCCTCGTCGCGCGCGAAGCGCGCGCCGCTGCCGCCCGAGCGCTGCGCGGCCGCCTCCGCGCGGTCCAGCGCTTCTCCGGCGCGGTGCTCCAGCCAAGCCACCACGCGCGCCAGCCTGCGACCGCGCAGCCGCTGCAACCCTGCAGGGCTCCCCTGCCGCGCAGGTGCGCATGCCAGAGCGCCGCAAATGGGGCAAGGATCTGCACAAGGCAGCGTACACCGTGAAGGCCAGCATGCCCAAGCCTGCATGTCGAGGCCGGGCTGAGCCTGTCCCATGATTGCAACCTACTCATGAGGCTGACAGGGAAGCGGGGGGGCAGGGTGGGGGTCCACCCGGGCATGCAAGCGCCGCACCAGTTCAGGTCGGGCGCGGCCGCCAGCAGGCGCGCGACGCGCTGCGGCGCGGTCGGCGCGGCGGCGCAGCCGGCCAGGCGCGGGCCGCCGGCGCCGCCCGGGAAGCCGGGCCGGCGGTCCGCGTGCAGGTGCGCCAGCAGCGACCAGGTGGCAGCCTCCGCCTCCAGCGCGTCCGCGCGCGCGCGGAGCGCCAGCGCGCGCGCCGGGCGGTGCTGCTGCGCGGCCGCCTCCGCCCTGGCCGGGCACGCGGGCGCGCTGTCTTGACAGGGCTGCCGGCGCTGCTGCCGAGCAGCGGCGCCGGCGGGAGCCGGCACAGCGCGCTTCTGCTCGGCAGCGCAGCAGAGCTCCGCAACCCAGGCGTGCACGGCGTGCACGGCGTGCACGTGTTAGCCGGGGCGCTGTCTGGGCGCCCGTCGCGGCAGGCGGCGCACCGCAGCTGGTCGGCGCGGTTCTGGCACACCGCCGCGAAGGCGCGCACGGCCTGCGGCGCGCTCAGGTGGCCCTGCATCAGCTGCGCCACCACCTCCCCGAACGCTTCCTCCTCCGGCTGCGTGGCGCTGCCTGTCGCACACCCACACCACGTCACCACGTCCCCGCGCGGCCTCCTCACTGTTGCGTCGTCAGGTTTGCCTGGGCCGCCAGGGACGCCTCCAGCGCAGCTAGCTGCCCCTTGACAAGCCCGCTCGAGCTGGCCCCGCCAGGAGGCCGCCCCAGCAAGTGCACGCCTCGAAAACGATAGGCCTGCCTGCCTCCCAGCTGTCTTATTCAACATATAAACACTTCAAGCCGCACTGCAAGCACGCCGCTACGGCTTGCTTGCAGCTGCTCAGGGGCAGCTGCAGCACGCCAGCGGTGTTTGCCAGTGTCAGCAGCCAGCAGTGTAGGCTGCTCACCCATATGTGGTGCAGGTAGTGGCAGCTGCTCTGATGGCGGCGGTGGCAGCAGCATCAGCTGCCCGCTGTCGTCACCGTACCGCGGTTGCCTGTCATCACCATACTGCGTTTCCATACCGTTGGACTCTGGGCTGTACCCGGCATGACGCCGCGTAGCCCCAGGCGCGCTGCCATAGAGCGGGTTGCTGAAGAGCGTGTCACCTGCGTATGCAACTTGCGGATACGCTTCACTGGCTTGTTGAGCCACTAGTGGTTCGGGTGGTCGAATGCAAGCACTTGACACAAGGCGAGCGCACCATCACCGCCGTCATCAACTTCCATACTGGCGTGCTGCTCCGCTCCACTCACACGAGCTCACAGGTCTGGTGACAGCCTAGGCTGCTGTGTTGTGCGTGATGCATCGCACCCACTGCTGGTAAAATTTGCTTACAGCGCAAGAGGTGGGTATGGTTACATCAAGCACTGCCTCGGCAATGCCTACGATTAATATTACACTTTCGTATGCTGGCAATATAGCCTGTTTTTATGCGCCATGAAGGCAGTGCCCTGCATGAGACGATGCATGGCACCCCGCATGTCCGTAGGTACGGTACTGGTATGCATGTTCAAGCAAGTCCACTTGTGCACTGTATGTGGACTGCTGCTCGAGCTCACAGTTGCAGCAAACCATCTCGCTTCCCAGGTCATGCAAGAGTGGTGCCAGGGCGAGGGCACAGATTGCATCCTGCAGGAACACCGTGTTAACAGCCCAGCACCGCAAAGCGGATCATGCATTCCTCCCAGTGTACTGTCAACATTCCACCAGGTCAATGCTGCAAGGCCATGCAAAGGCATATTCTAGAGCACACGGGTCATAAACCAGCACTCTGAGTTCCAAAAACCATAGCTAGACGCATCCCCGTTAAGTCCTCAGGTGACGCAGTTCAAGTGTGCATTGCCGCGCATGACAGCATCATTGTCACGGCTGCCCGCACTCGCCTATCACCAAAAGGGCCACCACCTGCACACACGAAACGCATAGCTCCTCCAAACCACGCCAGTTGCATACCTTTCGACACCAAATGCCTGGCCAAACGATATGGGACGATGGCTGCCTCTGCACAGCTCGCACCCTCGCATGCACTTCCTGCGCCTCTCCCGCGCCGATGGATTAAGCGGACATGCACCACAGAGGCACTAGTCACCAGGCACATGCGTGGTGCACACTCAGCCCTTCACGACTGGCACGCGCTGCCGACCCCAACGTAGTGACACTGAACGGTGAGCGCAGCCGCATGCTGCATGCAGGCCTGCAAGCGGCAGATGATGCACACTTGGCACGCACACTTGCTCATGCGCGGCAAGCAAGGACTGCCAAGCCCCTACTATTCTCCCAAACCGGCGCGCGCTCCTCGCAGGAGAATACTAGCATGCGCCATGACCCAACTCCTTGCACGCACGCACGGTGTGCGAGCATGCGCACTCGCTCAGAGCGCGCGCCGCTGCACGAGCGGGCGCGCCAGCACCACGCCCAGCGCCCGCCCCAGCGCGCACGCTCAGTAGGTGAGCAGGTCGCGGCGCCGCTGCTGGTTGATGTTGGACGTGCTGCGGTTGGCGCCCAGCGTCCGCAGCCGCAGCGCCTGCGCGGTTGATGCGCGTATAAGCAAGCATGTATTTGTCTGGCAGTGCACATCAAGCGGTGCACCGCAACCTGTCATCTCGCATTACAATGCCAATGCTTGGGTCCATGTCACGGGTCCATGTCCATGTCGGCAATTGTAGGCTTGCAAGGTGCACACGCACATGCACTCGTCATGATTAGCAGTGCAAAGCGCCTCACTCCTTGTATGCACAACACCGCCGCAGCCTTACGCACGAGCACGCCATGCTGAGGATAGAGAAGCAGCGGCACTGCACGCAGCAGCGCGCAGGGCGGCGTGTGCAGGCGCCCTGCCGCGCCTGCAGCTTGATGAAGCCCTCGGCATCCTTCTGGTCGTACAGGCCGCCGTCGTCCTCGAACGACGCGATCTTCTCATCGTACAGGCTGTACGGCGACTTCCTGCCGACCACGATTACGTTGCCCTGCGCCGCCGCCGCACTGGTTAGCCAGGTCGGCTGCCGGACGAAGGACGTGCACAGCGCTGGCGACATAGCGCGGCAGGCAGGCGCTGCCGGCAATCTCCTGTTCTGGCGGCCAGCTGCAGTGCGGCAGCCCTGCTCCGGCAGCCACGCATGCGCAGCTCGACGCGCGCCCCCGCCCGCCACCGGCCCAACAAGCCCCGATCCCCGCGCCGGCCGCACCTTGTACAGCTTGACGCGCACGACGCCGGTGACAAAGTTCTGCGTCGCGTCCACCGCGGCCTGCAGCGCGTAGCGCTCCGGGCTAAACCAGAGGCCGTTGTAGACCATCTCGGCGTACCGCGGCGAGAAGTCGTCCTTCATGTGCATCTCGCCGCGGTCCAGCGTGATGGACTCCATTGCGCGCCGGGCCGTCATCAGCACCTGCACCGCCCCTGCCGGCCGGTCAGCCTGCAGGCGCTGCGCGGGCGCCGGGCCGACCGGGTCCCGGCTGCCCTAGCAGAGCGGCCTGATGCGCGCTGGAGCTCGTCCGCCGCGCGCATTCTGCCGCAACCCTGCTGTGCACTCGCCTGCATCGCCGGCTCATGCTAGGCCGGCGACACCGCGGCTCTAGGCGCAGGGTCCCCAAGCAGCTGCACAGCATGCGCAGGAGGGCTATGCAGTGCAGAAACTACAAGCACCGGCAGCGCGCACCGTGCCGCCAGGCGTCTCGTACACGCCGCGCGACTTCATGCCCACAAAACGGCTCTCCACGATGTCTACGCGCCCAATGCCGTTGTCGCCCGCGACCTGCGCCGCACCCGCAGCCGCTGTTCCCTTCGCCAAGGTGCAGAGCGGACAAAGCCGTCTGCGCAGGCTCAACATCTGCAGCTAGGGTGCATTAAGGCTGCCCCATGGGAGCACATTGGACAGCATGTAGCAATGTGGCACATACGGCACCTATGCTGCATGCATTGGCTATGCATGCAGCAGGCGGGGCAGCGGCGGGCCGCGCCTTGTTGAGCGCGGCGAGCAAGTTGGCGGGCGTCATGGAGACGCCGTCCAGGGCGACGGGGTCCCCCCGCTCGAACTCGAGGTTCAGGTAGGTCGGCTGGTCGGGCGCCTGCTCCGGGGACACGCTGCGCGTGAACATGTCCTCGCGCGCCTCCACCCACGGGTCCTCCAGCGCGTTCCTGGCGCGCAGCATCATGACGTTCAGGCGTCGGACTTATTGGCATTCAGACGTCGTACTTATTGACGTTAAGGCGTTATATTTCTGCCAATGTTCAACACTGTCTAAGGCCACCAGTCCAACAAGGGGCTCTGTGCGCCCAGCCTGTCAGCCTCAAACTCGCTCGTCGGTTTTTGGGTGTGGTCGGTTCACTACTCACTTGACGACAATCAGGCTTACTGGGCAACACATGCCCTGCATGCAACCACTGATGCCCCATTCAGCACAACGCTTGGCGCCAGCCGCACGCGCACTGCAGGCGCTAGGGTAAGGTAGGGCCTAACCCTACCCTTGCGCACCCCTCGTAGGAGATGTGCAGCAGGTTCGCGTCCATGGAGAAGGGCGGCTCGCCGCGCTTGTGGCTGGGCACGGCGATGCCGTGCGTCTCCGCGTACGAGATGAGCTTGCTGCGGCTGTTCAGGTCCCACTCGCGCCAGGGCGAGATGACCTTGATGTCGGGCTTCAGGCCGTAGTACCTGGCGCCGCGCGCCGCGGCTGGGCCGTCAGGCACTGACCCGCCGCACGGCGGGGCTGGCGGCATGAGCGGACAGAGGCTGGCCCTGACCTGCCTGCTGCAGGCCACACACCGGGCGCACGCACCATGCCCGGAAATCCGCACTGGACGGCACCGGCGCGGCCAGACATAACACAGCTGCGGCTCAGCTGCATGTGTCCACCCATCATTGCACAGCATACCCACTACTGAGCGCAATGGCTCGCGCAAAGTGGTCCCTGTGCCTGCGCGCCCTCGCGGGGCGGCAGGGCGGGCGCGCACCCCAGCTCGAAGCGGACCTGGTCGTTGCCCTTGCCTGTGGCGCCGTGCGACACGGCGTCCGCGCCCACCGCGGTCGCGATCTCGATCTGCTTCTTGGCGATCAGCGGCCGCGCGATCGACGTGCCCAGCAGGTACACGCCCTCGTACAGCGCGTTCGCCCTGCGGCCAGAATGCGCATGCTCAGAAACAGCCTCCTGGCTGAGCAATAGGGATCGGTGAGATCGCCAACACCCCTCATCCAGCGCGTATGCCCTGCGGCCAGAATGCGCATGCTCAGAGACCGCCTCCCAGCTGAGCAAGCGAGGGACCGTGTGGGTTTCCAGCACCCCTCGTACAGTGCGTTCGCCCTGCGACCAGAATGCGCCAGAATTCGCCCTGCGACCAGAATGCAGGCTCGGGAACAGCCTCTTGGCTGAGCAACAGGCGTCGTGTGCGACCACCAGCTCCTACATGACGACCAGGGGCGCTCAGGCTGAGCGGTGTCCTGCTCACTCGCGCGAGCAAAGCGACGCGACGTGTGCAGTCTCGAGCAAAACAAGCAGTGCCTCCCAGGTCGTTCCTCACTCCTTGCGCGGCACGCAAAGCTTGTCACCGTCAGTACCCAAACCAGCGGCGCGGGTGCACACGTCCAAGCATGCTGCTCGACCGGCGCCTGGCAGCTTCCCTTGTGGCAGTGACCAAGCGCCCGCCCTCTCTCGCACGAGGCAAGCATGCCCCTCTGCTTCATCATGTAGAGGTAAAGAGGATGTGGCCAGAATGAAGACACAAGGTTTGCAAGGCTTCCGCTGACGCACGACCCCGCACTCAACTTCAGGCCGCCTCCGCAGCGGACCCTGACACGCATACTGCCGCTGCTGCAGCGCACCTGAACATGGGGAACACATAGTCGCGCACAAACTCCTCGCGCAGGTCCTCGATGAAGATCTCCTTCACGCCGGCCGCCTCCGCCTTGGAGCGCGCCGGCTCCAGCTCCTCGCCCTGCCGCCCGGCGCGCGCGGGCGCCGTCGGGCGCTGCCTCTCGGCGCCGCCGGTGTGCTGGCTCGCCTGGCAGGAGGCCCGCCGACCACACGCGCGGCTGGCGCCACGGGCCCCTGTTCCGCGCACGTCGCAGCCACTGCTCCACAGAGGCGCGCACTGCTCGCAACGTAGCGGCTGCCGCTGCGCAGTCCCTGCAGCGCAGCAAGGGCACTGTACAGTGCAGCCGGTGCACTCGCAGACTCATGCGGGGCACCTGGCGCGCGGCATCTGGTCGACCGGCCCCGATCTGATCAGCCGCGGCTAGGGCAGGCCGTTAGGGCAGCGCGCCGCGCTCGCGGCGGGCCGCGCGCGCCTGGCCGAGGTCGGCGGTGAAGGTGACGACCTCGCAGTCGTACGTGTCCTGCAGCCACTTCAGGATGACGGACGTGTCCAGGCCGCCCGAGTATGCGAGCACCACCTTATTTACTTTCTTGCCGCCCAGCAGCTGCCCGCGCGCAGTGGCCGCCTGCCGGCAGCATGCACGCGGCCTGGGGCCGCGCTGCGCCGGCAGCGCCGCCCCAGCCAATGCCTGCCGGCGCGTGGCCACTGAGCTGAGTTCACCTGCGGCCGCCACAGCACCAGTCAGGCGGCCAGCCAGCTGGCTGCATCGTGACACTGACGCAGCAGCAGGGGTGTCATAGCAAGGGGGGAGAGCGCACCCATGACCAGCAATCCCGCCACCATCTTCGAGCCAAAGTGAATGAACAAGCTACCACACGTGGGGTGAAAAGGGAAACGTGATTGTATCAAGCAAGAGCGGCGCACGTTGCCAAGGCGCAGTCTCTTGCCCTACCCTGGTCACGTGTAAACGCCGAGACGAGGGTCGAGGGTCACCAATCAGAGCTGTCATCAAATACGATCGCTCGATCTGGAGTCTGGATGCCTCCAGTGTGTGCCGCAGATGCGCGGGGCTGTGGGCAGCTCTCACACAGTGCACCCATCACCTGACACTTGCGGGTTTGGTGTCCTCACCAACCTTGTTATCTGCCACAGTGGTAGCAGCACTTACCAACTGAAGTTCGTTTTGGCAGAGCTGGGTTCCAAACCAGCACTTTCTGTGTTTGGCCCATAACAGTCACCTGTCTCCGCGCTGGTATGCGCAGCGCCGGCTCTGCCGGCGCACGCGTTGCCCTGCTGCTAGCTGCAGCCCTGGTGGCGGCGCCGGCGCGCGTGACTGCTGCGAGCCGCGGTGGCTTCATCGATGAGAGCACGTTCCCAACCTGGCGGGGAGAGCTCCCCAGCTCGACCCAGGGCGACGGTCTTGGTACACAGAACGCGAGCTCCGCTTCCGCTGTGCTGCCGTCCCGTGGCCCGGCGGGGCAACTGCAGGTAGGCTGCTGTGAGCCCGCGAGGAGCCAGCGCACTGCGCTGCTCCGCCCTCGGCCACGCTCGTGTTAGTCACACAAGCGCTTCTCAGCAGGGCTGACGACAGGGGCCTGCACAGGCGCACCGGTGGGGCGGAGAGGTGCAGGAGGTGTCCTGGACGCCGCGCGCCTTCCTGCTCAAGGGCTTTATCGGCGAGCACGAGGCGCAACACCTCATAGCTAAGGTGCGCTGAGCCCGCTGCGTGCATAGTTGGTGTGTTGCAGGGGCCTTTTGTGCGTCGTGCGCTTCTGCTGGCGGCGACAGAGCCGCGGTCGGCCGGTGTCCCGACCCCGGCTGGAGGGCTTTGGTTCTCAGCGCTGGCCGTTGCTGGCGGGTGCCGAGCCAGGTTTCAGCCGGCGCGCGCGGGCGTAGGCGAGGCCGACCATGACCAAGTCTGTGGTCCTGGACAGCGTGACCGGCGAGTCCCAGGACAGCGAAGTGCGGACCAGCACCGGCACCTTTTTTTCGCTCAACGTAAGCGCCCGCACGCGGCACCCGCATCGCTCCCCCGCCCTGCCTGGCCGCCCATGCGCCCCCTGCCTTGCCGGCCAGCGCTGCTTCTTTATGTCATTCTTTACCGCCATGGATTTTTAGGGCCTGCAAGGGCTTTCAGCGCTGCTGAATGCAGCTGTCCGCCTGGCAGAGGCGGGCCGCCCTCAGCGGTGTGGCGCGCCTCGCTCCGCAGGAGGACGCCGTTATCACGGACATCGAGCGGCGCATCTCGCGTGTGGCGCAGCTGCCCGAGCTGAACGGCGAGGGCATCCAGATCCTGCACTACGTCGACGGCCAGAAGTATGAGCCGCACAACGACTACTTCTTCGATTCTGTTAACCAGGCGCCCGAGCTGGGCGGCCAGCGCGTGGCGACCGTGCTCATGTACCTGTGCGCCCTGCGCTCGCTCGCGCGTCTTCGGCCGGCGCCAGTCTGCACATCTGTCCTCAACGCCTCTGTCCTTCATTGTAGCACTGTGTGCGTGCGGTTGCTTGCCACGTCAGCGTCTCTCAGGTTCTGTGACCGTGATCGACCCATGCGCTCGCCGTGGGCTGGAAACGCTTGTGACCCACTGCGCTCCCCGCGCACCTGCTTGCCCTGGCGGTCCCTGCCCGCCTGTGGCCGCAAGTTTTCCGCCTCTGGGCCGCTTCTCCTGCATGAGCGGGGGCTGCTGCGGTGTTATGCTGCGCTCGAAGGGCCGCGCTGGAGCTGCGTCATTCCAGGGCGGGGATGCAGCATGGCCGCCTGCGCCGTTGCTGCCACCAGCGCATGCTGCGGCCGGCCGGGATGCGCCGATTACTGCGGCTGAGCGCCCGCGGCGGCGCGCAGGACCACGCCGGAGGAGGGCGGGGAGACCGTGTTCCCAGCGGCGCCGGTGGAGCAGCGCGTCCGCGGCGCGCAATGGTCGCCGTGCGCGCGGCAGGGCATGGCCGTCAAGCCGCGCCGCGGCGACGCGCTGCTCTTCTACAGGCGCGCCGCGCTGCGCAGGAGATGACCCCGCCTCATGAGAGAGGCCGGTGGACCGCTCCGGGGCGCCAGCGGTTGAGAGCGTGTCAAAAGGTGTTGATGAGCCTGGCAGAGTAGTGGGACTGCATGGCCGCATGCTGCTCTGTCGTGAGGATTTTGGGTATAAAGGCAGGCAGGGCCGCTGGTGAGGCCGCTCCGGCCGCCCGTACGCATGGTCTTTCTGTGCCAACAGAGCCAGCAGCGAACCACGATGTTACGCTTGGCAGCAGCGGCCTTGCCAGGAGCGAGCTCTGAGCGAGCGCTGCGCGCGGCAGCCTGCGGCCCAACGGCGAGCTGGACGAGAGCAGCCTGCACGGCAGCTGCCCGGTCACCAAAGGGGAGAAGTGGAGCGCGACAAAGTGGATCCATGTCGGCACCTTTGGCGGCAACGTGCAGGAGGCCAAAGCGAAGTGGTGCGCTAAGGGAGTAGGGGTCGAAGCGTCTGGACATGCATATTTTGTCGCCCCGCAGTGTCGCCACTCCCTTGCCAGGCATTGTACTATGTGCAGCATGATCTGCAGGTGTTTCAGTGTGTCTGTGGGTCCATCGCTGTGGTGTGCGGGCTTGTTGTGAGCACAAAACCTGATCATTTTGCTTGCCCTTGCATGCAGCGCCAGGCCTCCCTGCCCTGGTGCTGGGTTGCAACGGAGCACGATGCGCTGCCGCTGCTGCTGGGCCTGGCTGCAGCAGTGTGGCTGAGCCCGCCGCGCGCGCGCGGGTGCGCAGGGGCGGCTGCCTCGACGTGGACACGCGCTGCGAGGCGTGGGCGGCCCAGGGCGAGTGCGACTCAAACCCAGGGTACATGCGCAAGTCATGCTGCAGAGCATGCGGGGGCAGCTCTTCTGTGTGAGGGTGTTCTGGGCCAGTGGTGGTATATGTGCAACGTGTGACGCGCTCGGACGTGAGCACGCACTTTCGCCGTGGAAGTCCTTTTGCCATGGAAGCCATGCAAAACCACCGACTGTTCTACCAATATATTCCTGCACACAACATGGTCTACCTTGTGGCGGATCATCTGCTTCTGCCTCATGCGCGAAGCTCGTCTGCACCACCATGCATTCGCGTGCACGCCCCATGAATCGCCAACCTGACTAGGTATGCACCCCGAAAGGTCATGTGCTTGCAGACAGGCAGGCTAGCCTGGGCTTCCTCAGTAAAGCACGGGTGATCTGCTGCCAGTAGTAGCTAACACCCTCCCGTCCCAGACAATTTCCGACCCTGCTCTAGTCAACTGCCATGTCTGCTTTCTGCACGCCTGCTGCTTGCAGAGGAAATTTTCACCATAGGATACCAGAGTCCCCTCCCGCGCAGCTGTGCATCAAGCACCACCGTGCAGAGGCCAACGGGTCTGCAGCAAACCCGGCCATGAGCCCCTACGTGCCGTCAGATGACTGAAGCCTACCTGAAGCCTACGTAAATCAAAGGCGGACCCCGCCGACAGCTCTAGCACAGCCGCCTGCGGAGCCGCACAGCAGTCTCGAGCTGAGCTGAGCGAAGAGCATGTCAGAGCGCAGCAGAGCCTAGCACAGAGCATACACGCGGGACATCAACGAGCCTGCCTGCTCTGCCTGCTCCCCAACATGACTGAAGCATGAAGCGCACACAACCCGATCCAACCTGACCGCCAGCGCCACCCCGCCCGCAGCTACTACCTCCAGCAGTCAGCGCTGTGCCTGCCATGGGCGCGCATGGGCCCATGCCAGGCACTCGCGCGCAGCCGGCTATCTACGTAACCCGTAAAAAACACACTGCATCAGCACGCCTGGGAGCAGCAAAACATCTCAGGCCTGTAGAGCAATCTGTAACAGCAGCCAAGTGGCACTCCTGCCTCTTCACTTGGGCATCGCATGCCTTGTGACTTGCCAGGTGCCCTGAGACCCCCCCCGAACCCCCTGCACCCCGCCGGCCCGAGCCCACGCTGCCACGCGATGGACCCCCACGATGTCTGTCATGCTGGCCACGGATAGATTTCGTGGCCTCTGGTCCAGGCAGCGAAACGGCGCCTGCCTTGGCCTGGCCAAGCCTTGGCCTCAGTCTCGGTCAGTCCGCATTATTCTTGTCCAAGCACGCACACTCCGTGCATTCCCCCTACCTCCGGCAGCACCCGACGCTCCTCCTGACTCGCGAGGCCTGCTCGCGGCGGCCCGGCACACCAAGCGCACAGGAGCCGGCACCATGCCTCCTCTGCCCAGACAACCTACCCGCCACGGTTGCAGCACCGCGCAGCTCATCCTCAGGCGTCACGCCTCGGTGTGCGGGGCCCAGGTGGTTGCCGCTGCCGGGCCTCCTGCATAGCAGCCGTCCAGCCGCCGCTTGAGCGCCTGCACCGCGCGCAGGCGCTCCTGCAGGCGCGCCACGCGCAGCTCCATCGCCGCCAGCACGATGCGCGCCTGCAGCTTCTGGCGCCTGAACGCCTGCGCGCGCGTGCTGGGTTCACAATGCCTGCGAGTGAAGCTGCAGCAGACAGGGCAAGGTGTGCTTTCAAGCCCAGCTGGGCTCCGTGGCGAGTCTTCTGGTCAAAACGTGTGCCCGTGAAGTGGTACTGTGCCTGCAGTGGCTCTTTGCCAGGCACAATCAGCAAGGTCATTGGGGGTCATCAGGGTCGGGCGTTTGGCGCACCGCTGCCTGATGTTTGTATATTGCGTAGGCCTGCCGGCGTGAAGTCTTGCAGGGCGTAGCCCAGCTCCACTGGCTCAGCGCGTCCGCCAGGCCATCCACAGGGCCAAGATGCGGCCCTGCGCCGCGTCGCACACTGCCTGAGTGGGCGCTGTCCACACCGAAGCTGCATGCCATGACCAGGCCCACCCTGAGGTGCGAGCTGCCATATCCCAGACGCAGAGCGCATATCAAGCTCGCGAGGCGTGGACTTGGCAGACGTGCCTGATTTGAAGACTCGGGCAGTACTATTCATCATGAATGGGACATGATTGCAGGCCGTGCCGCATTTGTGCGAACCAGTCTGAGTGAGAGAGCTTTTTGAGCTGCCAAGCTGGGGTCAAGCTGGGAAGGGGTCAGGAAGATGAGGCCAGGAGGCAAGCGCGCCTGTAGCAGCCTGGCTGTCCAGCCTTGCGTACGGCATTGCCGCGCACTCGCTCCCCTGTCTACCCCAGGATCTAGCTGTTCAAAAAAACTTGCAAAAAGTTTTTTGTCAAAAACCTCACTGCTAGGGCTGGTGCTGCCTGCTAGGTCCCGCCTCTCCGGTCCTGCGCGGTGCCTGTTTGATAAAGGCTGCAAGATCATCGGCATCCGGGTGCACCACTGCCAGAGGGTTGTGTTACTCCCGCACGCTGGCTGTGGTGTTGTTACGCCGCGACAGACCATCAGTATGTAACGGGAGTCGAGGAGTGCAAGGCAAGGCGCCCGCGCCTGCAGCCGTGAAGTCGCATGACGCCCGCGCCAGAGCCAGGCTCCTGAAGGGGCGCTGCAGAGCAGCAGGGGAGCCCGAGTAGCCACATACCTTACGGTAGCTGCCGGCGAGTGCTGCATGCGCCCCTTGGCGCCGCGGCGGAGTCAGCAACGCTCGACCTCGCTTCGTGAAAGGGTCAGCATGGACGCGACCAAGGCGCACAATGCAGAGCCGGTGCGCGGCGCAGCCACCTTGGCACCTAGCAGCCCCGCTTGGCACTGCCCCCCTCGTTTTGCCTCTCTGTGTGCGCACTCCCAGGTTGTCTGCAATCCATCGCGCAGAGGGCTGCTCACGAAAGCCTGCGCCGAGGGCGAAAGGAAGCTGTAGGCAGGTGCAGTCGCTCTGTTCCGGGCTTTGACTGTGTGTCGCAGTATCTGCAAAGACAGCACGCAGGGGCTGACAGCCACAGTTGCTGGGAGCTCTGATGCGGCTGCCAGCTTGGTGTGCGTTGCTGTAAGGAGCTTGCAGCCGGCCCGCTTCCTGGCAGCAATGTATTGCCTGCAAGCTAGGCGAGTCTTGGCCGTAAGGCCCTGTGCCGGCGGTGCAGCTCGCTGGATGACGCAGGTCGGCAGCGCCTTGCACGAGCAAGCAAAGCACAGCCTTCTGCAGTGATGTCAGGGATGGGCATGTGGCTGGGTGCAATGGGGCTGCCTGAGCTGGCGACAGCAGGTCCGTTCAGGCCGCTCCACCTGCGCACGCTCTGAGCTGCCGTTACCAGGCCAGCTTAGGCGTGCCTTCGCTGCTCGGCGCGCCATACCGTCGAGGCATGCTGAGGCTGTGACCCAGCTTAGCACTTTTACGGGGTTGTGCCCCGACACTCCAAGCGCACACGACTCTCGGCCTGTGGCGCTGGCTGCAAGCACGCGGGGGCGGCGGGGTCCCCCTGGCGCGCGGCGGCACCCGCGCGGCCGGGCTGAAGGCGCGCCGCCTGCACGGGCTCGCACAGGGCGCTCACCGGTGCATGCGCGCGCCGCAGCCCGCCGGCCGCGCGGCCCGGCACGGCGCGGGCGGCGAGCGCGCGGAGGCCGATCGCATCGCGCGCAAGGTGTACTGGGGCCTGCTGCCGCTGCTGACGGTGATGGGCGTCTTCATCTACCTGGACCGCTCCAACCTGTCGTTCATCTCGGGCCAGATCATCCCCGCGCTCGGCCTCACCAACGCGGACTACGGCCTGGGCTCGGGCGCGCGCCCCCGCCGCCATGCCCCGTGGCGGCCGGGGCGCCCTGCGTGCCGCGACGCGGCGGCGCAGGCCAGCAGGCTGGCGGCCGTTTTCCAGGTTACCGCTCGCTAGCGCATATAGCGCAGCGCGGTGAGCGACCCGTCAGCCGGAGGGTGAGGATGTCCAGCTCCGCGCGGCGGCGGAGGTTATGGCGCTGCGTAGTGCAGCAACCCCAGCAGTGCTTTGCTTGGGACACGCTTGTTGAGTTGTGTCCTGCGCATTTTGGAGGGCGCACAATTTCTGGCTCGGCTGTCGTCGTGGCAGGGCACTGGGGGCTGCAGCGCTTGCGAGCCGCATGCCCCATGACCGAAGCGGGGCCCCGAGGCGCGCCGGCGCGCGCCGCGTAGGGCTGCCCTACCTGGGCTACGTTGTGGCCAACATCCCCAGCAGCATCGTCGTGACGCGCGTCGGCGCGCCCGTCTGGCTGGCGCTGCTGATGCTGTGCTGGGGCGTCGTATCCGCGTGCACCGCCGCCGTGCGCACGCGCGCGCAGTTCTACGCCATCCGCGTGCTGCTCGGCATCACCGAGGCCGGCTGCTTCCCCGGCGCGCCCGCCCACCCCCCCCCGGGGCCGCGCCTGCCCCGCGCCCTGCGGCTGTCCTGGGTGTAAGCCTCTGCCAAGCAGGCCGGTGCGCGTGCCGGCGGAGCTGTTACGGGTACTGCCTGCGTCTGGCTTCCCCTTGCAAGTCTGGTTGGTGTCACTGACTTGAGAGGCGACCTGTGTGTATCGCCACTGGGTCAAATCTTGTCAAAGCTTCTGAGATTGTGCGGTGACCACGGGCGCTTGCTTTCTACCAAGGTCGCCCCAGCAGTGCAGCAAGCTTGCACGCGCATGCCGAAGCTGACCTTCTCATCCACGCTTGTGCGACAGGCGCCTGGTACCACCTGTCGCTCTTCCTGGACGACATGCAGCTCAACTTCGCGTTCGCCTGCGTGCTCGCAGGCTCGGCGACCGCACAGGCGCGCTCGCAGCACCGTCTGCGATCCAATTCCAGGCCTGCAGCAACAGCCCCGCTTGACTAGGCGGAATCGAGCAGTGACTGCATGTGTGTTGAAGTTGCTGAGCGGCCATGCGCCTCCAAGCCCGCTCAGCGGCCATGCGCCTCCCAAGCGCGCTCAGAGCCAGCTGGTGCCCTGGGACTTTGTGAGCAGAGCTGCGCTCCTCGAGGCGCAGTTTGTCTGGCGGGGCCGCTGCACAGCCAAAGTGCTGGCCTGCGGCAGCATGCTGGCGCGGGTCACGCCTGCAAGGCGTCCCGCCCACGCGCCGGCGCTGCGCGCCAGGTCATCGGCGGGCCGCTTGCGTCCGGCCTGCTGCTGCTGGACGGCCGTGGCGGCCTGTTCGGCTGGCAGTGGGTGTTTCTGGTGGAGGGCGCGGCCACGGCGGCGTTCGGGCTGGTGCTGCTGTGCGCGCTGCCGCGCGCGCCCGACACGGCCTGGTGCCTGGCGCCGTCCGAGCGCGCCGCGCTGGTCGCGCGGCGCGACGCCGAGCGCGACGCCGCCGAGCGCAAGGACCCGAGCGGCGGGACCACGACGCGTGCGCGGCTCGCGCTTACCCGCCGTCAGCGGATGCCGCCGCGCTGACATGTTTTGCGTGGGCCGCGGGCGTGCGGTGTCTGCGCTCTGGCTGTGCGGGGGGCGCCGCGTCGAGCTGCCGCTCTGGTCCACGACACGCCACAGCTTTGCTCCACCATGTGCAAGGCAGGCAAGCCGCCCCTGTGTGGCCACTTTGAAATATGGCCGCAGAAGCGGTGCGGGCGCAGCGCCAGCACGGACGGCAGCCGCTCGAGCGCGACTGGAGCAGTTCCTTGGCGCCTGCTGCCTGCCTGCGCCTGCCTGCAGCGCCGTGCGCCGCAGGGCGCAGTGCGCCGCGCGCGGCGCGCTTCATCAGTCTGCAATGCGCCCGACAGCACGCGCTGCACGCGTGGCAGGCGCGCTGTGCGACTGGCGCAACTGGTACATCGGCGTGGCGATGCTGCTGACGCAGTGCGGCAACGTCGCGCTGATGTACTTCCTGCCGCTCATGCTGCGCAACGCGCTGTACGGCCCCGACGCGGCGCCCGACGTGCCGCCCGGCTCGTTCACCGCCGGCACCAGCCATGCGCACGAGCTGGCGCGCGCGCGGCCCGCCTGCGTGTTCCCGCCATCTTGGTCAGCACCGCTGGCAAGCAGGGCTGGAGGGCGCTGCTTGGCCTGCCGCCCCCTCCTGGTGGTCGCTCCGGTGAGCGTCTGCGTGCCTTGCCAGGCTCGGCCGCCACAGCGTGCACTGGCGCTGGGGAAGGGAGTGCTGGACAGAGGTGCACCGCTCGCAGCGGACAGTGAGCGGGTGCGCGCTGACGCCGCGCGCGCGGCGGCGGCGGCAGGCGCGCCAGGCGTCGCGCATCGCGCTGATCACGCTCGCGCTGTACCTGGTGACGATGCTGGCGCAGGTCATCACCGCCTGGAGCTCCAAGCGCGCCAATGAGCGCCGCTGGCACATGACCGTGCCGCTCGTGCTCGGCGGCGTCGCGCTCATGTGCGCCCGCCTGGCGTGCTGTGCGCCATGGGTTACGAGGCCTAACGTCAACAAGCAGCCCGGACGCTCTCCTTGGAAGCCTTCTTCTGGCGCTGGCCACGCTGACCCGCTCAACGCAACATGCGTGCTCCCCATGGTGCATGCTGTGGGCTAGCAGCGGATGCGGTGTGTGCCGCGTTTGATCGGCAGACATTCGCGCACAGGCTTACCCAGATCTGCTTCGACCGCCTGGGCTTCATCCCGGGGTACATCGTGCTCATCATCGCGGGCGGCGGCGTCGTGGCGTACAACGGTGCGCCCCCATGGCGACCCTAACCTACCCTACACTGTGCCCGCACCGCCTGCGTGTTGGCAGTGCTGGGCTGCGCAGTCTGGCCCCTACCTGCGCGGCCGCGCAAAGAGAGAGACAAGGTAGGCACAGAGGAAGGGATCTGCGAGTTGACGCGCGCTGTGCCTGCCGGCATGCGCCAACAGTCATCGGCTGCCGGTGCAGCTCGGCCGTGCGCCACATCGACCCGTCTGCCCGGTTCCCTTGCAGGCCCCGTGTCGTCGCTGCCGGCGACCTACCTGCACGGCCCCGCGCGCGCGCCCGCGTACGGCATCGTCAACTCGGTCACCGCGTGCGGCGGTGCGCGGCGCACCCCCGGCTGCTGACCGCAGCCTGCAAAGGGCTGGCCGCCCCGAGCTGTGCGACACCATGTGTGACGCTCTTGACCACCTCATTGCCAGCCAGCTCCAATGCTGTGCTCCAACTATGTGTAGTGACAGGACTGCATGGAAACTTGGCATACTTTACCGACTTATGCTGAGAGCGCGAGCCTCAAGGAGCTCTGCTAGCATGTGTGGGTGAGCGGGGCAGGCTCGAGCGGCTGCGCTGTGCGCGCAGGCCTCATCGGCCCGTACCTCGCGGGCGCGCTGAGCCACGATGGGCAGGACTACGGCACGCCGCTGATCACGCTGGGCGCGTTCGTGCTGGCGGCCGCCGTCATGCTCTTTGGTGCGGCGCAGCTCTGGCCCCCGGTCGGCCACAACGGGCGGTTACCTGTGCTGCCGCCTTTAAACGCCGGTGTGGAAAGTTCTGAAAGCATGGGCGAAAGCGCGTTTGTGCGCCGGCCACTGACTGGCGTCTTGCAAACATGCAACAGCACCAACTCTTAAGCGTGTCTGCCGACGGTGCATGACCCATCGTGCTGGCCGCAGCCTTCCCGACGTACACAAGCCCGGCCGTGGAGGGCGAGGCCATTATCGCGGCGGAGAATGGCGAGCTGGCGCCAGCGCTGGCGCGGCGCGCCGAGTCGCAGGACATGCGGCAGCGCTCGCCGGCGCAGACCGCCTAGCCTGCCCATCCTGCCCCCGGCCGGCCGCGCGCGCGTGGCGCCGGCGGTGCGGCGGCCGGCCTCGCCTCCCGCTGCTGTGTGTCTGGCCTGTGCGCCAGTGTTAGAGCAGGCGGGACACTCGCCCAACGTAACTACCGTGGGCGCGTGCTGAATGCGGCCTTGAGTTCTGGTCTCCAGTATGTGCCTCCCATGGTCTCGGCCGGCATCAGGCTGCGAGTGGGCTTCCCCTGCGGCCCCTGCCTCGTGCAGGGGCGGTCCACAGATGGCTGCCGTGACGGTGCCTGGCGCACCGGGCTGTCTGTTGCCAGCTTGCAAGCTGCGATAGCATCTGTTGACAGACGAGGGAAACGAGACCATGTGTACGTAAGTATTCTAGTGTATCATACTCTAAGCAGCAGCGTGTCAGGCATATTTGTCAAGTCAACGTCCACCTGCTTCAGGAGTACCCGTTCATGCGAGGTTTTGTAATTCATGTCGGGCGCATATGGGGTTGTTCAGGTTCATCTTTGCAGATCTGGCATGCATGGTTCTGGAGGTTAGTGTCTCTGGAGGTGCTCTAGGACGGCGCCGGCGTTTTGCAGGTGTCTATGTATCACCATGCTTGATGGTGTACTGCACTCCAGTTTGCCAACACGCCGGCGCCGTCTTGCAAGGGTATGTGCACGACCATGCAAGGAGCAACAGAACATGACCAGCATTTGTCTGGCGACCTTTTCGTTTCTCAACACACGTCGGCTAGAGCTTGCAAGACAGAATGGATTCCTACAAGCCCTATGCTGCCCGTTTGGCCTTCATGCACTTCATGCACTTCAGACTGTACAGAATGCACACCAGCTCATGGCAGTCATGTCAGGGTCGCAGTGGAGCTATGTCTGCAACAGTAGCTTTTGTGTACCACCTAGACCTTTTGTTTCATTGGTTGCTGTTGTTCAGCAAGCCATCCACTTTCAGTGGACGGAACAACACCAATAGCAATGGGTAAATCGCCAATCCCTGTGTTAATGTCAATAGCATGCTGCATGCACCTGTGGCTGCACAGCACCTGTGGCATGCAGCTGCATGCGGCAGCCGACAGGTTAAACCGAGGATGACGACCTACACTTCAAGACATGGGGGCCGTCGTGGGCACAGGGCCGCACGCACGTTGCCCCTCCCACCTACATCCGGTAAGGGCAGCGGCCTCCCTCACACGGGGGCCGTATCAACGCGAGGGGCACAGGGTGCCAAGCGGGGCCCGCGCGCCAGGTTTGGAACTGCAACAGCGGTCAGACGGGCGCTTGGCGGCGCGAGCGGCTGGGGATGCCGAGCGAGGCCGCGCGTGCCGGCTTTAGCTGCGCGCGCGGGCGGTCTCCCAGGCGCCCGCCGAGCAGGCCGCCGCAGTCCACCAGGTTGAGCGCGAAGGCCGTGAACACCAAGCCTGCCCGGGGCGCGCTCCCGTCAGGCTGGGCCCGGCCATCAGGTGGGGCGCGGAGGCCGGGGCGCGAGAGGCTGCCCAGGCAGCGCGGTGTCAGGTCAGCCTGCTGCGTTGGGTGCAGGGGCCGTGGTCACCATGCGGCCTGCATGCGCTGTTAGCGTCCAGGCAGTCCCCTGCAGGGCAGCTCTGCGCCTGTGCTGTCTGCGTGTGGGTGCCTGCCCTCGCAGGCTCGATGCATGCCATGTGCATGCATCGAGCCTGCTGCGGCAGGCACCCGCACGCAGACAGCACAGGCGCAGAGCTGCCGCGCTGCCAGGGGCGCGCTTCCATGGGCGTGTGCTCGGGCACACACCAGCTGCACGTGTGGGGCGGAGTCAGCACACTGCCCTGGGCGGGCTGGACGCTGAGCAGGGCGGGCGCATCAAGCGGCCTGGCTGGCTGAGGCTGAGGCCACTAACGTGCAGTGACTGGGCGGCGGTTACGGACGCGCCCTGCAGCGTAAGGAACACGGCGAAGCTCCAGCGCGCGCCCGACGCGAGCGCGGCCAGCGCGCCCGACACTGCCAGCAGGCCCATGAGCATCTCGCCCGCGTAGAAGCGGCACATGCGCGGCGCGCGCGCCGCCTGCCGCCGCGCGCACTCATCACCGCCGGCAGCACGCATGCTGCAGCGCGCATGATGTCTTCGCTACTCCCACGCAAGTGGAGGGGTGCAGTGAGGTGGCAGCTGTGCCCAAGCCGGCGCAGGCGCAAATTCTGCCGCGCACATGGTGACGAAGAGCATTGTATTGTGCAAGGCCACATGTTGGACGCAACAGCTCGGTAGGTGCCTTCATACCAGCAGGCGCCTAGGCATGCGCAGCAGGCCTAGCACTCAAGCATGCCTGACCAGGGCCTGCGCAGAGGTCATGCAAGGACCGGGTGCGTGCGTGGCGATGTACGCATGCTCCCCGCACATGCGAGCAGCACACGTGGTGTGCGAGGGCAGCGCAGCCGCAGCCCGCACCTGCGTGCCGGGCCGCCGATCGGACGCGCCGAGCTTCGTCGTGACCACCCACTCCTGCGCCTGCCGCAGGTCGAGCATGCCTGCGCACGCCGCCGGTGTGGTCGGTGCTGACAAGGTGCCTCGCGTTGAGCGCGTGTTCGTGGACGCTGCTTGCGAAGCACAGCGGTTGTCTGCCAGCCAGCGGGCCTCGCATGCAAGGCGGACAGCAAGGAGCCAAGCCATAGCCAGTGTGAGTCCGCAGGCTCAAGGTGGGCGTCCATACACGCCGCCCTGGCATTGGGCTCTCATGCACCGCTCCATGTGCGCGCTGCGGCGCGCGGGGCGCGCCAGCGACCACCGCCCACAGCTTCACCACCCCCATCGCGTTCTCGAAGAGCACGTACTGGATGCAGTGCAGCCAGCCCTGCCGGCGCCAGCAAGCGGCCTGTGGCGCCTGGGTGCGCGAGCGCGTGCTTTCGCCGCAGCACCGGCGCAAGATAGGGCACAAGGTATTCCATACCCTTGCGGCCATGGGCGCCATGCAGGCAAGCGCTCTGGCGGCTCCTTCCATGCAGGGCCGTCCTGTGGCGCCAGGCTTGCCTGAATCACAGGTTGTATTTTTATGTATTATGTATTATTATATGTACCTTATGTATTATTACATACCCTAACCCTATACCCTACCCCGAGCCTGTATGTAAGTGCAGGGCAGGCGCAGCCGCAGCCCAGGCGGAGCGCGGGCCGCGGCGGGCGCGCCGTGGGCGTGAAGGCGGCGGTCGACAGCGTGATGACGACCGGCAGGTGGACCAGCGCCCATAGCGGGATGGTCACCTGGGCGACGCAGCCGGTCGGCATGCACGCGGCCAGGCCCGATGCCTGCCATGCAGGCAGGCCGGGCAGCATGCGCGGGCTGCGGCGCGGGGCTGGCGCGAGTCGGGCGAAGCCTGCCTGGGCGCCTGACGTGCGGGCCGCGACGTGCGTGCAACAACATGAGGCAGAAGGATGCCATCAGGGCTTGCACACGCATCCCTGGGAATCAACACGCGCCGCGGCATTGCTATGCAGGGCAAGCTGGGGGCCACTGCCCAGCGAGGGCGTGCCCCACGCCTCGAGCGCGGCATGAGTGCCTCTGCAGGCAGGGCAGCACGCGCAGTGGCCTTGCGCAGGGCCGCGACAGGCAGGGGCGGGGAGGAGGACGGGCAGGGCTGAGGGCCTGCAGGCGCGCGGGATTCGCCCAAGCGCGCACCTCAGGCGTGAACATGGACAGCGGCACGAGCGTGCAGAAGAAGCCGAGCGAGACCCAGTGCGTGGCGAACTTGCGCACGCCAAAGTGCAGCAGCAGCAGCTCCAGCTTGGTGCCAAGCGGCAGGCCGCTGCGCCAGATGTCGGGCGCCGCGCGGCGCCACAGCTGCACCGGGCCGCACGTCCAGCGGTGCTGCTGCTTGCGGTACGCGAAGAAGCTGGCCGGCAGCTGCGCGCGCCCGCGCCCGCACGTCTCGCCTCTGCCGCTGCATCCGTCTCGCGCACTGAGCAGAGCATGTGGCGCACGCCCCAAGGCTACATTGCGCAGAGGCTGCAGACGGACCGAGGCGCGCATCGCACGTTTTGGTGTGCCCTGCCACGACGTGCAGTTACGGACGAGCGGAACCCGTCGTCACATGCAGCAAGGAACACAGGCGCTGCGCACAGCATGGGCGCCCGGTGCCACGGTCTTGGGCCGCGCGGCGCGGCCCGTCGCGCGCGCCTCGTTCAGCACGGTGACGTCGCTGAGGTACACGCCGGCCCAGCCGGCCATGTACGCGCGCAGGCTGAGGTCCATGTCTTCCACGGTTGTGCGGCTGTTCCAGCCGCCCGCCGCACGGATGGCCTTGGCGCGCCACACGCCTGCGCGCGCTCCGCAGCTCAACGCAGCTTAACAGCACATGCATGGCAACATGTGGCTGATGCGGATGTAGCTCGCCCTTGCTTGCCAAACGCGCCAAACGCGGCGCCTGCGATGCACCCGCGAGCGCGCCCGGCGTGAGCGCGCCGGAGGGGAGGCGCGGGGCGGGGCGGGGCGGCGCGGGGCGCGCCGGCGGTGCCGTTGAAGTTGAAGAACGCGCCGGTCGCAAAGTGCACAAACTGCTCGCACTTGCAGTGGAAGTTGAGCGAGATCTGCTGCGCCTGCGCGCGCGCGCGCGCCGCGCAGGCGTTACCTCGCGAGCGCGCCAGCGGCAGCCTCACGAGCGGTCCAGGACTGACCAGGGCCCGCTCCGGGCTCACGCCGCAGTAAGCACAGGACCCCCCAGACGAACAGAGGCCGCCCGGCCGGCGCGCCTTGGTGAGGAAGCTCTCCTCCGCGTTGAGGAACGCCCATCGCGCCTGGACGAAGCCGACGCGCGGGTTGTCCACCAGGTATGGCACCGTGCGCATCTGCGGGCTGCTCGTCATGTCATGCGCGCACGTGTATCTCTGGGGTGCGGTGTAGCAGAGCAGCAGATGCATGCATGCATGCACCTCAGCTCATGTAAGCATGCTACATGCGCATGGCGCCCTCAGGTGATGCAAGCACCTGCGCTTGCGGGTCGATAGGATACATGCGCCTTCCATGCATAGCACACAGAGCTCAGCCTACTGCTTTGATGAAGGCAGGCCTCTTTGATGCAACGGTGGTCAGACAGCCGCTTGCCAAGAAGTCGGGCTCCGGCTTGAAGTCTGCGTCGAATATGGCGATGAACTCGCAGTCGCCCAGCAGGTCCATGCCCTGCCGGCCAGCAGTGGGTGCCAGCTCTTACGCTCGCGGCGGAGCTCGCGCTTGCATGCGCGCCGGTTATGTGCACTTGCGCTGGTGCAGTGTGACGGGCCCCAGGACGTACATGCAGACATGCTTTGGCTCTATCGGTGAGCTGTCCCTCCGCGGAAGTGAGGAAAACTAAAGTGTTCGCATGGGAGTCTGCAGGGCGACACACGCCGCAGGAAGCAACAGTGTAGAAGATGGCAACACCTCCTTCAGCGCGCCGGCCTTGTAGCCCTGGCGATTGTCGCGGCAGACGCAGCGTATGGTGACGCCGCGCTCGCGCCACTCTGCCACCTTGTCCTCAACCAGCGTGCGCGTGGCCTTGCAGGTAGAGTCGTCCAGCACCTGCGTTGCGCCAGGTGTTAACGCTCCTCTGACGCACTGTAGGCGACTCCACAGGCTTGGCCTGCGCTCATGCCGTGCAGAACTACTTGTGTGCAGCAGAGCGGGTGCTGCCGCCACTGCGTGTGTTTGCGTCGCTGCGCAGATTGGTCCGTCCAAGGTAACTTGGACTGTCCTCGCACTGCACGCGTCGCACCAGCCTCGGACTTCCAGCAGGCGCACCTGCACACAGAAGCGCGCGCGCGGCCAGGCCAACTCGCAGACAGAGTCGATGATCGCCTGGCAGACCGCGGCCTCGTTGAACATTGGCAGCTGCACCGCGACGCTGGGGTAGAGCGCAGCATACACTGCCGCGTCTGGCAGTGGCCGCGCGCTGAAGCGCTGCTCCGGGCGGCGCCGCGTCCAGGCGCAGTGCAGCAGGATGAGCGCATGCCGCGCGACCTTGAGCACGCGGTCGATGGACACCACGAGCGATAGGGCCACAGCGAGCAGCACCAGGCTCTGCAGCAGCTTGACATAGGCGCTGTAGACTGCCCGGAACTCGCCTGAAGCGAGCAGCGTCACTGCATGCCTTCCGGGCGAGGGGCTCATCGGCCTCGAATTGGCCTCGGAATGAACTGCTGCCGGCCGACCTTGACACAAGCAGGCGATGGGCATCGTCTATGAGATCGATGTCGAGTATGCACATGTGAACAGATTGCCCAACGAGCCAAACATGCATGTCATTGACGCTTAATATGTGGCCATGGTGTGAGGGGTAGGTGGGCAACATGCTTACAATCTCCTCTGCACTGACTAAGCATACGCAGGATGGAAAAGCGATGAGCGCACGCGCTCTGCCTTGCTTTCCATGCCCACCAGAAACGCTACGGGCTTGCAGAGGGGCCCCAGGAACCCAGCCCCGCCCTGGAAAAGCAATAGGCATGGTATGGGAAGCAGGCCGATGGGAAACCACATCGGCTCCGAATTAAACACGCACATGCCGAAAAGCCTGCTGCATGGAGGAGGACGGGCAAGAGTAGGGTAACACTGCGCTTCCGCCTACACCACCATCTGACATTGCCACAGCCCTGCGCCTGCGTGGTGGGCAACACTAAGGGCTCACCTGCAGTCATGGGCGCCACGCGCTCCCCTTGGTAACCCAGCCCTCCCGCATGCTCCGCGCACACTCCCATCCGAGGGCCACGCCGGCAGGCGCATGCCACGCACGACGCCAAGCAGGTCTGCAGCCTCCAGCTCTCATCTGCCTATCAAACCACACCACTGCTGTCCCCGACACCGCCTGACACACCGGATACGGCGCAAGCTTCCCGCGATGCACTAGAAGAACCCATGAAAACCCTGGGCCCGAGCGGGCGCCAGCGCGACACGCGCATGGCGCGCCGCCCCCGCCCCGTCGCTGACGCAACGTGTGGACCAGCGGGCCCCTTGAGAGCACGGCGCATATGTATGGGCGGCCGACAGGCCCGCCCAGCCGCCCGCATTTTCCCCTCCCCCGGCGCACAGCGCCGCTATCTGGAGTGAGTTCAACTGCCCAGTTCGCGTGCCGCCCCAAGGGCTGCGGCCCTCGCTAACAGTTCATATGCGGTTCCGGCCCTCTGCACGGGCAGCATCAGCGTCTGGTTCCTCCCATCGGTGTTGCTCATAGGCAGCGCGTGCCGGCGCTCGCCGCTCCCCGCGTGGCCCCCGCCCGCGCCCCCCTGGCATGCGCCGCCGCTGCGGACTGGCGCAGCCAGCGCACCTACCACTACAGACTGCTGCACAACTGCATGTCAGCAAAGCGTCACGCAAGCACCAACCGCCCTCGTCAGCGTACCAAGTGCTGCAAAAGAAAACAAAGCCGGCAATGCCCTTCGTCAAACTGCCTTCGCGCCGCCCTCGGGCATCGGGCAGCCATCAAATGCACACCGGCAGGCGTCAGGCAGGCAGAGGCGTGCTGCCGGTGCATCTGCTCCCCACACAGCATCACCCTCTTCTTGCAACGAGGCAGCCGCAGGCTGCAGGCAAAGAAAATGCTGCGTCGCAGTGGACAACTGAGCGCGGAGCTTCCTGCGGAGGGTATGGGGAGAAGTTCGTCTATGCTCCAGCGCTATAAAAAGGCAATCCCGTCTGTTCATGCTGCGCCCGCAGGCAGCGCAGACCCCCCGGTCCCCCGTCAAGAGCTGCTGCACCTGCTGTGCTAAGCAGCGCCTTTCACTGCGGCGGACCTCAGCCCACCATGTCCTGAGGGCGCTCCCGGGCTGGCGCACTCTGCCCCGAGCATTCCCCGAGCCCTCGACGCCCTCGGCGCGCCTGCGCTATGCAGGGCGGCCCACGCATGGGCATCCAGCCTGGGGCCGCACTCGCCGCCCCCGCGAGCTGCTGCAGGGCTCCGCAAGGCGGCGGACTTGGCCTTCTTCAGGCTGCACAGCATTACCCTACCCTAGCCCCTGCGAGCCGCTGCAGGGCCCTACAAGGCAGCGGACTTGGCCTTCTTCAGGCTGCGCATGGCGGCGTAGTCGATGTTCTTGCCCAGGCGCTGGCCCAGCAGGCCGCCGCAGTCCACCAGGTTGAAGCCGAAAGCCATGAAGACCAGGCCTGCCGCGCGCGGGGCACGACGTGAGGGCCTGACGTCGCTGCGCACCAAGACGCCCTGCCCGCCGCAGACATCGCCGCGCCATGGGCCCCATCGGGGGCTGCAGCCGCGAGCGACACACTCGGCGATTCACGGCAGCACGCGGGCGCGCGCCGCCCGCGAGCCTACGGCGGCTCGCGGGCAGCGCACCCCTACCCTGACCTAAACCCTATCCGCGCGCGCACCCTGCAGCGTCAGGAAGATGGAGAAGGACCACTTGTTGACGGAGAAGATGCCGTAGAACGCGGCGGTGAGCACAAACGTGGACATCATCATCTCGTTGAGGTACATCTTGCAGTCGCGCACGGGCGCCGGCGCGGCGCCGGTGCCGGGCCGCTTGTCGGACGAACCCAGCTTGGTGGTCACCACCCACTCGTTGGCCTGCTTCAGGTCCAGGATGCCTGCACGCGCGCGCGCGCATATCAGGCTCTGCCAAGCTCTACGCGCTGCCTGCTTCCGCTCTATTGCCTGGCACTGCAGGCGAGCATTGGGCGGCTGGCGCCAGCTGGTGGCGCAGGTCGCCCAGCGACGCCGCGTGGGGTGCAAGGCAGGCTCGGCAGCGCCGCTGCGGGCGGGAGGGTGGGGGGGGGCTCACCAGCCACGCACGCCCACAGCTTCACGATGCCCATCGCGTTCTCGAAGAGCACGTACAGGATGCAGTGCAGCCAGCCCTGCCGCGCCCGCGCTCCGCCGTCAGTTTGCGCCGCAGGACCGCGGCACCGCCTCGCACCATAGGCGCGTCCGGCAAGCACGCGACCGGCGCCGCGAGGCTGCCAGGGCGGCGCGCGCGCTGGGCTGTCAGGGTGATGCAAAGGTGGCCTGGGGCGACGCACCTTGGGCGTGAACATGGCGGTGGTGATGGTGACGATGACGGGGAAGTGCACCAGCGCCCACAGCGGGATGTTCACCTGCCGCGCGACAACCGGGCGCGTCAGCACTTGCAGGGCCGCTCACAGGCACCTCCCATCTTAAAAGCCATTTGAAATTCGGGGTTCAGCAGGCGAATACTTCAGGCAGCCAGGGCTGGGGGCGCGCCTCCGGCGTGAACACGGTCAGCGGCACGAGCGTGCAGAAGAAGCCGAGCGAGACCCAGTGCGTGGCGAATTTGCGCAGGCCAAAGTACAGCACCAGCAGCTCCAGCTTGGTGGTCAGCGGTAGCGCGCTGCGCCAGATGTCCGACGCGCAACGGCACCACAGCTGCACCGGGCCGCACGTCCAGCGGTGCTGCTGCTTGCGGTACGCGAAGAAGCTGGCCGGCAGCTGCGCGCGCCCGCGCAAGCCCAGTCAGCCAGGCCTGCAGCGCCGGCCTGGCTCGGAACCTCAGGCCCGACACGACTGCGCGCGCACAGCGGCCGACGCGCGCGCGCCCCGCACGCAACCCACGCAGGCCTGTGCACTTGCATGAGGCAGCATGCCACGCTGCCTCCTCCCCGGCCTGGCGCCGTGCTCGTGCACAGCAGCGCCGCCGTCAGAGGGCACCGCGGCCTGGGCGCCCCAGACGCTGCACGCCGGCGGGACGCGCGCCTCGTTGGTGCAGGTGGTGTCAGTGAGGTAGATGGCCTTCCAGCCATTCACGTACGCGCGCAGGCTCAGGTCCATGTCCTCCACGGTCGTGCGGCTCTGCCAGCCGCCGACCGTCTGGATCGTCTTGCGCCGCCACACGCCTGCGCGCCAGGCAGAGTCGGCAACCAAGCGGGCGGCGCTGCCCCCCGCCCGCTCCTGCGCTGGCGGTGTGAGCGCATGCGGCTGGCAGCCTGTGTCTGTGGCCACAGCCTGTTTCTGCGGCGGGGTGCGTTGCGGATGAGCTGGCACATGGGCAGCGTGTGCCAAGGCACACCCCCTGAGCGTCCGCAGGCAGGGCGGTGGAGAGTGCCTGGTCAGCACTGCCTCACATGCCCGCCGAGCCCTGGCGAGCGCGGCCGCCCCAAAATCGCCATGCCCCATGCAGGGCAAGGGGGGCGGGGCACTGGGCCCCGCCGCAGGGGGCACACACACCTGCGGTGCCGTTGAAGTTGAAGAACGAGCCGGTGGCGAAGTGCACGAACTGCTCGCACTTGCAGTGGAAGTTGAGCGAGATCTCCTGGGCCTGCGCGCGCGCGGCACAGCCTCGATATGCATGGCCCTGACACCAAAGCAAACTCGTCGCTCCCCAGTCACACTCCGCCGGGCAGAAGCGGCCACCGTGCCAGGCAGCTCTGTCAAGGCCCAGGCCGGCGGCCGCGCGCCCCGGCACACCTCCGCAGAGTTCGGTGGCATCATGAGACACGCGCGCACAGGCGTGCGGGGACGCCAGTAACAGTCAGGGCGATGCGACTGAATGGTAGCCCATGAGCTATGGGCTGTGGCGAGCCGGGCGCCGCGCCTTGGTGAGGTACGACTCGTCCGGGTTGACGAACACCCAGCGCGTCTGCACGTAGCCGACCTCCGGGTTGTCAATCAGGTACGGCACCGTCTGCGTCTGCGCGCCACCGCGTCGCCGCGGCTCGCCGAGCAGGCCTCTGCCACAGGCTTGCGCTCTCCCCGCCAGGCAGGCAGCGCAGCTGTGTCGTCCACCGGCCGCAGCGCTGCAAACGGAGCAGCGTGCGCACGCGCCACGACGCAGCCAGCAAGCACAGAGAGCACAGGGCTTCAGCGCCGGTAAACCATTTCAGGGGCTCTGGCAGCCGTTGACACGCGGGCGCGCCCGGCAGAGGGGCAGTGGGAGGTGGGCGTACCAGGAAATCCGGCTCGGGCTTAAAGTCCGCGTCGAAGATGGCCACAAAGTCATAGTCCACCAGCAGGTCCAGGCCCTGCGAACACGCCAGCAGCGCACGTGAGTCTGTGTGTCAGGTCCGGGGCTGGTGGTGACGCCCCTGCCGCGCTGTCTGGCAGCGCCCCGCGGCGCGGCGCAGCTGGCTGCAAGAGCGTATGCTGCAGCAGGATGGCATGCGTTCTGCACAGCCGCTCACTCATGCAAATCACTGCCACATGTGCAGTAACAATTCGTCCGGCAGCAAAACGTAGCAGGCTGTCACGGGGAAGCCACCACCACAACGCCCGAGCGGCCGCCTCCCCTCAGGCCACAGGCCTGTCCGCCGCCGCAGCAGCGCGCAGTGGGGCGCGGGCGCGCAGGGCGCACCTCCTTCAGCGCGCCCGCCTTGTAGCCCTGGCGGTTGGTGCGGCGGATGCACTCGCAGTTCACGCCGCGCTCCTTCCACTCCAGCACCTTGTCATCCACCAGCGCGCGTGTGGCCTTGCAGGTGGAGTCATCCAGCACCTGGCGCGCCCCGCCCAGCGTCGGCACAGGGCGCAGGCGAGGGTCCGGCAGTGGCGGGCGCCATGGGCACCAGCCGCACGCGGGCACGGTGCTCGACCAGCCGCACAGCGGCCCCAGGTGACCTTGCGGGACCTGGCAGGGGCGCTGGGGGTGCGGGCGCCCCGGAAACCCAGGAGTCGCGCCGGCAGCTCACCGCGCATCAGCAGCTGCCCCATCGCCGGGCGCTCCCGGCGATGCCTTCAGCGGGCGCCCCTATCAAACCCTTGACGGGCATAATATCTTCTTGGAGCATCGCCCGACCCAGGACGAGCATCCAAGGCGGGCCAGCAGCATGGTGGCGGGCAACGCGCGCATGCAGGCAATGCGGCCCCGGCAGCGCCTCCCCCTCGCACAGCCGAGCACCGACGCTGCCAAACCTCGCCCGCTCAGCCTCGCGCAGCCATGGGCACCGCCAAGGTGTCAACGCGTGCATGCGTGCGCAGCGCTGCTACCGCGCGAAAAGTACCGTCACCCGCGGCCGCGCCCAGCCCAGCCCGCCCCGCCAGCTGTGTGGGGTCCCAGCCCCACACAGGCGCGCCGCAGGCGCCCGGCTCTTAGGTCTGGGCACGGGAGCGCGCCTGCACGCAGAAGCGCTCGCGCGGCCAGGCCAGCTCGCAGGCCGAGTCGATGATGGCCTGGCACACTGCCTTCTCGTTGAACATCGGCAGCTGCACCGCCACCCGCGGGTACGCCGAGGAGAAATGCACCGGATCGGGCAGCTGGCGCGCGGCGTACGCATGCTCCGGCCGCCGGCCCGTTATCCAGCTCTTCGTGCGAATCTTCAGGTACGTCAGCACCTGGCCAGGTGGGGCCCGCGTCAGTTCTGACTGATGCACTGATGGGGAGCAGCTGCCCCGGTGCCGGGTGGCTGGCGCCGCACCTTGTAGATGCGGTCCAGCGAGACGAGCAGCGACAGCGCGATGGCCACCGCCACCGCGGCATTGAGCAGATCGACCCAAACGAGGTACGCCGTCCGGTGACTGAAAGGATCGAGGAGCACCATGGCTGATGCGACGGACAAAGCTGGTCAACCTGCCTCCGCCGGCCGCCCACCTCCCTTCACGCAGGAGTCCTCAACATTCTGTCGCCACGTTGCATGCAAACTGTCACAAGTCGCCCAACCGCCCTGGCAGCAGGTGCAAGCGGAACCCACACTGCTGCTGATGCGACTGTGGCGTGCGAGCACAACTCTGTGCGCAGGATGGTCTTCTGGCGATGCGGGGCTCTTCGATCGATTGAGCGGAAGAGAAAGGACCCCGCCGTAGGAGGACCCTACGGTCCTACCCTGTGCTGAAAGGGATTTCGAGAAGGAAGTGGAGCGCGCAATCGGGTAGTGTCGGCACAGGGTTTTCACAGCGCAGCGCCCTTCGAGTGCGCGAAGGGTCCTGCTGGCAGCAAAGCTGCAAACAGTGCACACGCCTGCACCTCATGAGCGGTCTCGTTTGCCCCACAGCACCCAGCAACTCGCGCACAGCACAATCGCAACAGCGCAGCGCTCCGCCACCCAGGCGTTCCGAGCCGGGTCACACACGCCAGGGGTCCCGCGCCAGCCTCGGGGCGCTTGCAGCAGGAGCCCGAGCAGCAGCCCTTGGCTGGGAGGGGCAGTGGGCTGCAGCGCCGCCCCTCTCACAAGAGCACCAAGGCCCTCCCATACACCTTGCAGGGCGCCCCAGGGCGGGGCCGCAGCCGCTGCCCGGCACTGCAGGGAAGCACACTTGGCTTGGCCGGTGCCAAAACGGGGGCGACAAACGCATGCTGCTCTGCACATGCATGCCAGCGCAGGGTCAAGGTGCAGGGTGCTGACATTGCATCCACTTGGGCGGCGGCATCCACCGGGGCCGCCACCACCACAAAACTCGAGCTGCACTCAGCTGCGGGGGCGCGGGCGCCCCAGGAGGCTTGTCCGGGGGTTGAGGCTCCATTCGCCTGAAACCCGCTACGTGCGCGTCCTCCTGGAAAGGCAGGAGCATGCCGCTCCAGCCTCTGCGCCCACATCCTCCACCCTGGTCCGCGCCACTCACCCAATCGGGGCGCCACTCACCCAGCTGGGGCTCCATGCAGGAAAAAGACCTGCGTCCACTCCCGCGCCCTCCCGCCGCTGCCATCCAGCCCGGACCCCGTTCTGCCCCTTGACAACCCAAGCTACGTTCCACATTCCCTAGTGTGCAGGTCCTATGCTACGCAGCGGTGACGGGCCGCGTCATGGTCACAGTTTCTAGGCCTCCGGATCACAGCCTCCAGGGGTGCCAGGGGCGCTGTCTGCGCGCGCTGCAGCGCCCGCGCCGCCTAGCCGGGGTGCGGCGTGTTGAGCCGCCGCGTGTGCGACTTGCCGCGGATGTGCGAGCGGTAGTCCTGCAGGTCCTGCGCGATCGTGCCGCACAGCTGCGCGCGCGCACGGCCCCGCGTCGGCCGCCTGCCCGCGCCTTCACAGGCACGCAGGCCTGCCGTACTTGTGCTTGGGCGGCGTCTGGCCACACGCAGCCCTACACGCCAGGAATCGGGACATGGCAGCGGCACTCCGTGAGTAGACACCCCTGTCCTGCACGGGTCCTTGCCCCGGCTGGGGCGACGCTGCGGCCCAGGCGCCTCCCGCACGCCGCGCACCACCTGCCGCCTGCTGGCTTGCAGCAGCTGGGAGCAAAGCGCCCTGGCTGCTCGCCCCCGGGGGGGGAGGCCGCACGTCGCAGTTGTACGGCCCCGCGTAGCCGCCGGGCGGCATGCCGTGGTTGTACGGCACGGCCAGCGCGGGCGCCGGCCGGAACGCGACTGCGGCCGCCATCGGGAAGCCGCCGCCCGCGCCGCCGTCGGCGCCGTACGCGCCGCCGCCCCAGGCGCCCCAGTACTGCATCGGCGCGGCCTGGCCGGCTGCGCGCGCGCGCGCGCCGCGCGTGTCAGGTGTTGCGGCCACAGCTGGACTGCAGGCTGATGGCCGCGCGTAGCGCTCGTGGACAGCGGCCGGCGGGGGCCGCGACCGTTTCAAGGCGGGGCGCCACGGGCCGCGCGCGGGGGCTGCGGGCGGGCTGGGCCGGGGCCGGGCGCGCACGCTGCGCGTAGAACGCCTGCGGGTAGTAGCCAAGCGAGTAGCCGGCCGGCAGCGGCGGCAGCGGGTGCAGCTGGGGGCTGCCGTGGTGGCCCACGGGGCCGCCGTTCAGCACCGCGGACCACTGCCGCGCCATCTGCGGCGGCGCACGGCCGCCCTGCCGGCCCCTGCGCGATCGCGCGCGCAGGCCGTCAAACATGCGCTTGCCATGGGGTGGGGCGCGCGGGGCAGGCGGCGCCCTGCAAGCCGCGGGGCGGCGGGCCAGTGCGGCGCTGGCTGCTGGACGCAGCAGCGGACAGTCCAGAGGCAGCAGCTTGCAGGCCCGCATGCAGGAGTGCGCTGTTTGCGGCGGACGGGTTCAGGCTGGGGGTGTGGAAGCCAGGGAGGCGCGGCGAAGCGCACCTGTGCCCCGGGCCCTCGGCGCTCCAGGCCTCGCGGCCGTCCGCGGCCGCGCCGTTCGGCACGCCGTGGTAACCATTCGCGTGGCCGGCGCCGCCGGCGCCGCCGGCGCTGCTGCCGCTGTCGGCCGACGGCGGGCGCGGCGCGCCGGCGGCGTGCCCCGCCGTGGCGGGGAGCCCGT
>JAABUU010001367.1_pt1 | contig 41685 bp, 36 predicted proteins | sample 5559301 | NCBI WGS metagenome assembly JAABUU01 (sample SAMN10711884, study PRJNA513360) | rock metagenome | isolation source: Antarctica rocks | place: Antarctica: Victoria Land, Richard Nunatak white | reverse complement strand
TGCTGGTGCGCTACGAGAAGCGGGCGGATCGCTACCTGGCCCTGATCAAATTGGCGTCAGGCTTGCTCTGGTTCCGACGCTGGCAGGAACTTGACCCAACCCTGACGTTTTGAGATACATTTTTAGGCTTACAGGCATTTTGTCACTCCTTGTTTGTGTTATCCTATGGTGAAAATGTCGTTGACTGGAACGTGAAGTTTTGGCAAAATGGACGCAATCAAGATTTCATCAGCCTTATAGACCGCAGCCTGCTCCCAACCCGAGTAGGTTGGCCGTAGTGTGGTTATTGCACTCTCTTCAGGCCGAACTATCCAGCATTCTTGAACGCCGATGGCAGTGTAGTCCCGCAACTTGGTGTCCAATGCCAGTTCACGTTCGGTTGACGAAAGGATCTCAACGACCAGTTCAGGTGCGAAGGACAAAGGCTCGCCGTCTTTGTGTGACTGCAATCCTGCCTTGCTGACAAGCATCACGTCTGGCTGCCGTGTGCAAAACGGCTCCCAAGAGATCAGCACGTCGAACAGTGAAAACAGGGTTGCATACCCTGCTTGACGCCCATAATCGTTGAACGCTGACAGGATGTTGCCTAGAATGTCTTGATGACGCAAACTTGGCGGGACGGAAAATACGCGGACGCCATTGACGATGTCATACCGCCGTTTGACCGGCTCCTCCGCCATATATTGCTCGAAGGTGATCGGCTGTGGCGGGTAGATCACGGGGCCGATCACCATTCGCTGCCTCCTCTCAGTTCTTCTCCCACTTGCGGATGTCTACCAAATGACCTTCGATGGCGGCGGCGGCGGCCATCTGGGGGCTGACCAGGTGGGTCCGCCCGCCCTTCCCCTGGCGGCCCTCGAAGTTGCGGTTGGACGTGGACGCGCACCGCTCGCCGGGCTGCAAGATGTCCGGGTTCATCCCCAGGCACATGGAGCAGCCCGCCTCGCGCCACTCGAAGCCGGCGTCCTTGAACACCACGTCCAGGCCCTCGGCCTCGGCCTGGCGCTTGACCTGCTCGGAGCCGGGGACGCACAGCGCGCGCAGGCCGGCCCGGACCGTGTGGCCCCGGAGGACGGCGGCGGCGGCCCGCAGGTCCTCGATGCGGCCGTTGGTGCACGAGCCGATGAAGACCGTGTCCAGCGCGATGCCGTCCAGCGGGACGCCGGCGTCCAGGCCCATGTATTCCAAAGCCCGCTCGGTCGCGCGGCGGTCCGCGCCGTCGGCGAAGTCGCCGGGGGAAGGGACGCGGGCGGTGATCGGGGCGACCATGCCGGGGCTGGTGCCCCACGAGACGTAGGGGGCGATCTGCGCGGCGTCGAGCGTGACCAATGTGTCGTACTCGGCCCCCGCGTCGGTCGCCGTCTGCCGCCATGCGGACACGGCGGCCTCCCAGTCGGCCCCGCGGGGCGCGAACGGCTTGCCCTGGATGTAGGCGAATGTCTTCTCATCGGGCGCGATCATGCCGGCCCGCGCGCCCGCCTCGATGCTCATGTTGCAGACCGTCATGCGGCCCTCCATCGAGAGGGCGCGGATGGCCTCGCCGGTGTACTCGACGGCATAACCCGTCGCGCCGTCCGTCCCGATCTTGCCGATGATGGCGAGGATGATGTCTTTGGCCGTCACGCCCGGCCCCAATTGGCCGTCGATGCGGATCTCCATGGTCTTTGGCCGCGACTGGGGCAGGCACTGGGTCGCCAGCACGTGCTCGACCTCGCTCGTCCCGATGCCGAATGCCAGCGCGCCGAACGCGCCGTGGGTGGACGTGTGGCTGTCGCCGCAGACGATGGTCATGCCGGGCTGGGTCAGCCCCAGCTCCGGCCCGATGACGTGGACGATGCCCTGGTGGTCGGAGTGCAGGTCGTAGAGCGTAACGCCGAACTCGCGGCAGTTCTCGGCCAGCGTGTCCATCTGCCGACGCGAGACCTGGTCCACGATGGGCAGCGACCGGCTGGTGGTGGGGACGTTGTGGTCCATCGTGGCGACGGTCAGGGCGGGGCGGCGGACGCCGCGCCCGGTCAGGCGCAGGCCCTCGAACGCCTGCGGCGAGGTGACTTCGTGGACCAGGTGTAGGTCCACGTACAGCAGGGAAGGCTGTCCCGCCTCGGCGCGGACGACGTGGGCCTCCCAGATCTTCTCGAACATGGTCAGGGGCATGAGATTTTCTCCAAATGAGGCGGCATCAATCCAGGATGTGCGCCCGGTTCCTAAAACGTCACCGTTTGATCCACGCGCATCACGAACATCTTGCTTTTCGAGCCGCTGCGCTTGAGCGCGTCGCCGAAGGCGGCGGGTGTGCCGGTCAGCAGCGGGAACGTGCCGTAGTGAATGGGAATCACGACGGTGGGGTTGACCATCCTCACCGCGTCGGCGGCGCGGGCCGGCCCCATCGTGTAGTGGTCTCCGATGCAGCACAGCATCACGTCAACCTTGTGCGTGCGCGAGATCAGGGCCATGTCCGAGAACTCGTCCGTGTCGCCCGTATCATAGAAGGTCGGGCCGCCCGCGACCGTGATCAAAAAGCCGCCGGGGTTGCCGCCGAAGTGCGGGTCCGTGTCCGGGCTGCCGGGCGGGGGCATGACGTTCGAGCTGTGGACGGCGGGGATGAACGTCACCAGGACCTCGCCGCCGAGCAGCGAGACCTGGCCGCCGAAGTTGCCCTGGGTGTCCATGCCGGCCTGGTCCTTGGGGTAGCCGGCGTAGGCGACCAGGGCCGAGCCGAGGTCAGCGGTGCAGACCAGCTTCGCGCCCGTGCGCTTGGCGAGGGCGACCGAGTCGCCGACGTGGTCGAAGTGGCCGTGGGTGATCAAGATCAGATCGGCCCGCGTGATGCCCGCAAGGTCGGCGGCACCGTTTTTGTTGGCCGGGTTGGTGATCCAGGGGTCGAGCAGCAGGACCTTGCCGCTGGGCGTGGTCAGCTTGAAGGCCGAGTGGCCGTACCAGGTGAGCTGCGTCCCCGCCGCCTGGGCCGCCGCCGAGGCCCAGAGGGCCAGAAAGACGGCCAGGGCCAGAAATCGTGCCAGGGATGGCACTATGGGTCGCGTGTGCATCGTGTGTCCTTCTATTTCCTAGTTCTCTGCGTTTCCCCGTCATTGTACCCGGTCAGGGCTTGTCGGCTCTGAGCAGAACCCGCTGCCAGGTAAACACGGTCTCGCCGTCCGGCTGTGTCCCGATGTGGAACGCCCGCCGGGCGCTCTGGGAGGCCTGGGCGAAGCGCCTTCGCACTTCCTCAGACTGGGCCGGGGTGCAGCCGGCCTTGACGATCCAGTCGGACAGCGGGATGGTGATGCCGCCCCCGCCGCTCCCGCACTCGGCCACCGCCAGCCCCGCCGCCCCCGTCATGGCATCCCACTCGCGCGGCGCATGGTTGCGGACGTGCGACGGGTCGCGCACGGCCTCCACGCCGTTCTGCCACTCCGCAGCCTCGGCGTCGCCGTCGGGGACCGTCGTGTCTACGAGAAGCAACCGCCCGCCCGGTCTTAACACGCGCGCCGCCTCGCGCAAGAACTTCGGGACATCCAGAAAGTGGTGCGGCGCGATGCGGCAGGTGACGATGTCGAACGCCGAGTCGGTGAAGGGCAGCGCCTCAGCGGCCCCTTCCTGAAACGTGGCATTGTTCAGACCTTGTTCATCCGCCCGCTGACGCGCTTGCGCCAGCATTCCCGGAGACACGTCCAGCCCGATGACCGAGCGGACGTGCGGCGCAAAGGCAAGCGCGGTGAATCCCGTCCCCGTCGCCACGTCCAGCACGGCGTCCGTGGAGCGCGGCACCGCGCTTTCCAGCATCCAGGCCAGCGTTCCCTCGCTCCAGGTGCTCCACTGCACGTCGTAATGGGCGGCCTGGTTGTCGAACTGCTCTTTCGCCGAACGGGCGGGCATTGTGGTCATGGCTGGCTTCCTCTCAGCAGCTATTATGTGTCATAATTTTGTGTGTGTCCAATATATCTTTACAGCGTGATTGATAGGCAAGGCTTATGGAACTGCGGCACCTGCGCTACTTCGTGATGGTGGCGGAAGAACTCCACTTCGGGCGGGCGGCCGCGCGGCTGTTCATCGCCCAGCCGCCCCTCAGCCAGCAGATACAGCAGCTGGAGCGTGAGCTGGGCGTCGCGCTCTTTGCCCGGACCAGCCGCCGCGTGTCGCTCACGGCGGCAGGTGAAGCATTATTGCCACGCGCCCGATCTATTTTGGACGACGTGGACGAGGCAGGGGAAGTGGCGCGGCGGGCCGGGCGCGGAGAGGAAGGCTGGCTCGGCATCGGCTTCGCGTCGTCGGCGACTTATGACCTGCTGCCGGAGATTCTGCGGGCGTTCCGGGAGTCCTACCCCGATGTCGCGCTGACGCTGCGCGAGATCAACGCCGCCGACCAGGCAGCCGCCCTCGGCGAGGGGACGATCCACGTCGGCTTCACCCGGCCTCCTTCGGAGCGTGAGGGGTTGGTCGTCACCGCCCGCCTGCGCGAGCCGTTCGTGCTGGCCGTGCCCGCCGGGCACCCGCTGGCGGGGCGGGGGGCCATCGCCCTGAGTGAGACGGCGGGGGAAGACTGGATCGCATTCCCCGAGCGGCCTGCGCCGAGCTACGGCGCGGTCGTCCGGGACGTCTTAAGCGGGGCAGGAGTCGCGCCGCGCGTGGCCCAGGAAGCATTGGGCATCCCCACGGCCCTGACCCTGGTGGCGGCGGGGGTCGGCGTCGCCCTGCTGCCCTCCTCGGTGCAAAGCTCGCCGCGCCGCGGCGTCGTCTACGTTCCCGTGCGCGAGCCGGCCCCGCGGACGGAGCTTGCCGTGGTCTCGCGGCAGAATGACCCCTCGCCGACGCTGGCGAACTTCCTGGGCATAGTGCAGGCCCACATCGCCCAGCGCGAGGCCGCGTGAAAGTGTCTGGGTCGAGTTGACACGCGCGCGAGGCCCGTGCCATACTGGGACATGCATCTGAGCCGGGCGTCGTGCCCGGCACTCTCAGTGCCGGGTATGATGCCGCCTTTTCGCGTTGCCCCCCAGGAGTTTCCGCCTTTTGAGTCCCACGATTCCCCCCGCCCCCGAGACCGCGCTCGTCGTCCGCGAGCTTTCCGGCCCCGCTGACCACGCCGCCTGGAATGTCTTTGTGGGCCGCGTCCCCGAGGGCGACGTGCTCCAGTCGTGGGAATGGGGCGGCGTCAAGAGTCCCGACTGGACGCCGATCCGCCTGGGCCTGTACCGGGGCGAAGCTCTGGTCGGCGGAGCCGCGCTGCTGCGGCGCAAGCTGCCGCTCGTCGGCCCTTTTTTTTATGCCCCGCGCGGTCCGCTGCTCGAAGATTGGGCCGACGCCGCCGCGCTGACCGTCCTGCTCGACGCCGTCCGCCGCCGCGCGTCTGATGACCATGCCGCTTTCCTGAAGATCGACCCTGCCGTTCCCATCGAGCGCACCGACGTTTCGGCCCTGCTGGCCCGGCACGGGTTCGCCCCCCCGGCCTCGTTCGACGTGCAGGGCTTCGGCGGGACACAGCCGCGCTGCGTGATGCAGCTTGATCTTGCCGGGCGCAGCGAGGCCGACCTGCTGGCGGCGTTCAAGCCGCAGACGCGGCGCAACATCAAGCTGGGGACCGAAAAGCACGGCGTCGAGGTCGTCACCGACGTAACCCGCGACGACCTGCTGGTCTTCAATGACTTGATGCAGGTCACGGGCGCGCGCAACGGCTTCCGGCCCCGCCCATTATCATACTTCCAGACGGTGTGGGACAACCTGGTGCCCGCAGGCCTGGCGAAGCTGTTTTTGACGCGCTACGAGGGCCAGATATTGTCCGGGGCGCTGTGCTTCAAGATCGGCGACAAGGCCTGGTACGTCTACGGCGAGTCGTCGAACGAACACCGCAACGTCATGCCGAACTTCGCCATGCAGTGGGCCATGATCCGCTGGGCGCGCGAGGCCGGCTGCGCCTGGTACGACTTCCGGGGCGTCAGCCCCCGCCGCCGCCAGGAGGGCGAAGAGGCCGCCGTGCTGGAGAAAGAGGACCACCTACAAGGTCTGAACCGCTTCAAAGAGGGCTTTGGGACGCGCTACGTCGAGTACATCGGCGAGTTCGATCTGGTGTACAACAAGGCCGCGTACTGGGCCTATACCAAGGGCAAGCCCGCCGCCCAGAAGTGGGTGCGGCGATTGAAGGGGCGCTAGGGCGTCAGTGTCTCAACGGTTATGAAAATTTTCACCATCCGCCGATTGTGCCTGCTGCTCTGCCTCCTGCCGCTGCTCCTGCTGCCGCCCACAGCGTCTGCCCAGCGTGCGCGCCAGACCATTGGAGCCTACGTCCAGCGGGCCGAGGTCATTGCCCTCGCCGATGCCGAGCCATCTGGGGTGGGGGGCTACGACATCCAGTTGACATTCCGGCAAATCCTTAAAGGCGATCCCGCGCTCGTCGGTGAGACCTTCAAGCGCGGTCTGCGGCTTTCGAGTGAGTCTATCTGGATCAAGCCTGACGCCAAGAGCGTTCTGGTACTTCTGGACGGGGACTGGCGCAAGCCGGACCGCGACGCCATCATCCAAGCCTACACGGAGTCTGCCGACATTTCGCTGGTTCGGACTCTGATTTCGATCTACGCCCTGCCGGACGAGGCTGAACGGATTAACGCCCTCAGTTCGCACCTGGGCGAAAAAGACCCGCGCTGGCACGAGGAGCTTTTCTGGGCGCTGGGGGAGATGCGGGACCCGGCAAACTACCCGTTGCTGACCGGCCTGTACCCATCACTCGCGCCGACGGAGCAGCGCCAACTCGTCACGCTCATCGGCGAGATCGGGGACTCGCGCGGCTTGCCCGTCGTGTTCCAGGCCGCCCAGGCAAACGACTTTTGGCTCCGCAGCGAGAGTCTGCGGGTGATGACCTATCAGTTCCCCGGCGCTCCCGGCGTGGCCGGGGCGGTGCGTGGATTGCTGAAAGACCCTAAACTTGCCCCTTCCGCCGCCCAGTATCTTCTGGCATCGGCCCCCGAAGACATGGCGCTGAAGCGGCTTGCGGCCACGCCGCGCGCGCTGCGGCCGCCGCTCGCCATCGCTGAAGATCCCAGCGAGTCCGGTTATTCCCGGCGCGCCGCCGCCACGACTCTGCTGCCGGCGGCGGACGCCGGGCTGAAGTCGCGGCTCCGCCGTTCCCTGCTCCCGCTGCTGACGCGGGACGCCGCAGAAGGGAACTGGCTGGAGGCCAAAGAGGCTGCCGGCCTGCTCCGCGCCTTCCACCACACGGACTGCCTCCCGGCCCTGCTGAACGGGCTGACCCAGGCCCGTGAGCCGTACCTGCCCGACGAGGCCTGGCGCACGGCCGTACTCGCGATCCATGACCTCGGGCCGGCGGCGCGGAGCCAGGCGGCGGCCTTGCTCGTAGAGAAGATCAAGGAGCAAGGACCGGGACGCAACCAGCCCCTCTCCTTGGACCTGGACCACGACAATCAAAACTTCTTGGCCCTGGCCTGGCTCGGCGGCCGGGCCGACTACCAGGAAGCCGCTCAGGTCATGGACCCACGCTTCCACCAGATGTGGGAAACCTACCTGCCCCTCGTCGGCGTCGCCCAGGCGCACCCAGAGGGCGACTTCCTGCTCCCGTTCCTGCTGCATCCACCCGCTTGGCCGGTGAACGCCCAGGCGATGGTGATGACTCGTCTCGGCGAGCTGCATGAGACGCGGGCCGTTCAGCCCTTGTTTGACTCCCTTGCCGCGAACCCCTGGTACGGCCTTTACGCGGCCCAGGACGCGCTGATCGCCGTGGGCGGCCCCGAGGTGGAACAGGGCGCGCTACGGCTGATCGCGCGGGCGGACGCGGGCGATGCACGGTGGCAGGCCGTGGCGATCCTGGAAGCGCACCCCAGCCCCGCCCTGCTGCCCCTGCTGCGAAAAATGATCCGCAGCCCTGACCCCGATGTGCGCGGGGAAGCACTGTACGCGCTGGGACGCTGGGGGACGCTCGCCGACTTGGAGGCGCTTGTCCCGCTGGCTGACTTCTGGACCGGCGACCGCGTGAACCACGCCTCGGCCATGCAGGCCGTGGCCGGCATCCGAAGCCGCCAGGCCGAGGCCGTGACGCGCCGGTCCCTGCGAAAGTCACCGTGACGCGCCGACAACCTTCCGCGCGGGAGTCCCTATGGGTGCGGCGGCTGGGGGGCCGCTGACGCGCCCTGCAAAGTTGACAGCCTCGCGCCGACAATGGGGGCATGGTGGCTTCCCGAAATCGGCCTCTGCTTCTGGGCCTGCTTCTCCTCCTGGCCTGCGCCGCCGTCTTCGGCGAGACCGGGCGGCACGGGTTCGTGCGCTGGGACGATGAGATCAATGTCTATCAGAATCCGTATCTGAACCCGGTGACGCCCGCGCACCTGGCGCATTTCTGGCTCGGGACGGGAATGGGCCAGGGGGCCGACACCGTCTACCGGCCCGTCGTCTACACGGCCTATGCGTTGATCGCTTTGGGCGCACGGACCGCGCCCTATGCGACGGACTCGCAGATGGCGACGCTGGACGCGCGCCCGTTCCACGCGGCCAATCTCCTGCTCCACGCCCTGAACGTGCTGCTGGTCTTCGGCCTGCTGCGGCGTCTGATCCGGCAGGACTGGGCGGCGGGGGCGGGGGCGCTGCTGTTCGCGGTCCACCCGCTCCAGGTCGAATCGGTGGCCTGGGTGACGGGGCTGACCGATCTGCTGGGGGCGTTCTTCTCCTTGCTGGCCCTGGGAGAACATATCCGCTTTCGGGAGTCGGGGCGGCGGTATCACCGTGCGCTGGCGGCGCTCTGGTTCGTGCTGGCCCTGGGGTCCAACCCGTCCGCCGTGACCCTGCCGCTGGTCGCGCTGGCCGTGGATCACTGGCTCCTGGGGCGCGTATGGCGGGACGGCAGTGAGGCGCTGGCGTGGTGGGTGCCGCTCGCGGGGGCGGCTGTTTTGATCACCCGCCACGCCGAGCCGGTCACGGCCCTGGCCGTGACCGTGCCCTGGGCGGCGAGGCCGCTCATCGCCGGGGATGCGCTCGCCGTGGGGCTGGCGCATCTGGTTTGGCCCGCGTCCCTGGCGCTGGACTATGGCCGCAGCCCCCACGCGGTCCTGGGCGGCGGCTGGGCCTGGCTGACGGGCCTGGTCCCGCTTGTGCTGGCTGCCCTGGTCCGGCGGAGCCACCGCCCGTGGCTGAAAGCGGCGGCGGCGGTCTATGTCCTGGCCTTGCTGCCGTCTTTGGGGCTGATCCCGTTCCGGTTCCAGGCGTACTCGACGGTCGCGGACCGCTACTCTTACTTCGCCCTGCTGGGACCCGCGCTGGCCCTGGCCGGGACTCTGGCGTTTCTGCCCCGGCGTCTGCCTGCGCGTCCCCGACTGGCTCTGGGGACGGCCTGCGCCGGCGGCTTCCTGCTGCTGGGGCTGACCAGCGCGCTCCAGGTGACCTTCTGGCAGAACAGCTTCGCCCTGTTCGGCCACGCCGTCGAGGTCAACCCCCGGAGCTGGGTGTCGCACTTCGACCTCGGCTCGCTGCTCGCGGATTCGGGGCACGCCGGCGAGGCGGCCGGGGAATACCGGCGGGTGCTGGGCCTCAAATCAGCCTACGCCCCAGCTTTCGCGGCCGAGGCGCAGCAGTGCCTGGCGACCGAACTCGACCGGGCCAAAGAACTCGACCAGGAGCGCAAGCGCCAAACGGCTTCACAAGAGGATTTGGATCATGCGTCGGATCATGCTTTTTGGGTACCGCGCCGCCCCGGCGCTGCTGTTTCTGTCCCTTCTGCTGCCCGCGCACGCCGAGCGGAACCTGAGTCGCCCTCCGGGCACGACGCGCTACGCGCCGATGGTCGCCCGGCTGCGCGGCCTGCTGGCCTATGACCGGGCACACGCGGGCCGGATGGCGCTCTCCAGCCTGGGCACATCGGTGAAGGGCCGCGCGCTTTGGATGGTCACGCTGCACGAAAAAGACGCCGAGCCGGGCAAAAAAATACTTTATCTCTGCCGGCAGCACGGGCACGAGCCGGCCTCCACCGAGGGCGCATTGGCCTTTGTCAACGCCCTGGTGCGCGCCGAGGTCGGGACGCCGCTGGCCGGGTATTTGGGGAAGGCAACGGTGTACGTCGTGCCGATGGCGAACCCGGACGGGGCCGAAGCGTTCCTGCGGCACAACGCCCACGACGCCGACATCAACCGGGACTGGCTGCGGCGGACACAGCCCGAGACGCGCGCCCTCTACGGCGCGCTGACGCGCCTGCGCCCTGACCTGATGACGGACCAGCACGAGCTTTACCCCAATGACACGCGCCCGGACTTCACCGAAACGGTGGGGCGGGGGAGCCGGGCAGCACCCGCCGTCATCGACTCCTGCGACGACGCGCAGGATGTCGTCGCAGGCGCGCTCTTGGCCGAGGGCTTTGCAACGGCGAGCCACCTGGTCACCGACACGCACCCCGCCCGGCTCGCCCACCGCTACGGGTCCGTCGTAGCGGGTGTGCCGACGATCCTGTTTGAGACGAACAGACTGGCCGGGCGCGGGCGGACGGTGGCGGCGCGGGCGGCCGCGCACGAGCAGTTCATGCTGACCATTCTCCGCGACGAGGCCGGTGACCGCGACGCCCTGCGGACCGAAGCCGAGACCTGGCGGCTCGCGCACCCGCGCCTGTCGCCGCTGCTGGCCTCGCGCCACACCCTGCCGCCGCGCCCCGTGTCTCCCACCCCTGCCTTCCCCGCCCCGCCCGCCGTGGGGAATGCCCCGCCCGCCTCACCGGGCACCGAGTAGCCGCCAATGCCGACTGACACCGAAGACGCCTGGATTGATGACGCTTGGATCACGGTCAGCCGGAGTGCCCTGCGGCACAACTACGCCGCCGTCCGGGGATTGGTGACCTCGGAGGCCGAACAGCCGCCGCAGGTGATCGCCGTCGTCAAGGCCAACGCCTTCGGGCACGGGGCGGTGGAAACGGCGCGCGTCTTCGAGGAAGCCGGTGCGGATTTCTTCGCCGTCACCACGCCCGCCGAGGCGTTGGAGCTGCGCGCGGGGGGCATCAGGGGGCGTATTCTGATGTTCCTGCCGCCGCTGCCGGGCCAGGCAGCGGCCCTGTGCGCGGCGGGCGTAGAAGTGACGGTCTGCGATGCGGCGGGCCTCGAGTCGCTCGGCGAGTCCGGAGCCGCCGTGCATCTCAAAGTGGACACGGGCATGGGCCGGCTGGGCGCGCTGCCCCCCCAAGTCGTCTCGCTCGCGCAGCGCATCAGCGCCACGCCCGGCCTGCGCCTGGCGGGCGTCTATACCCACTTCGCGCGGGCCTTGGAGCAGGACGAGGCCGCGACGCGCCGGCAGTTCGCCGCGTTCCAATCCGTCCTGGCTGACCTGGCGCGGGCGGGCATCAAGCCGGGCCTGCGCCACTGCGCCAACTCCGCCGCCCTGGTGCGCTTCCCCGAGATGCGGCTGGACGCCGTCCGGCCCGGCACGATCCTCTACGGGCAATATCCGTCCGGCGCGGTGCCGCGACTGCTCGATTTGTGGGAGACGTGGCGGATGCAGGCGCGCATCATTTCGGTCCGCGAGGTCCCTGCGGGGAGTCGCATCGGCTACGGCGGCGAGTGGATCGCCCGGCGGCCGTCCCGACTAGCCGTGCTGCCGGTCGGCTACGCCGACGGGTTCACCGTCGCCCCCAGCAGCGCAGCGGCGGGGTGGCGCGGCCTGAAGGCGCTGCTGCGGCCCACGAAGCCGACCGTGACGGTGCGGGGCGCACGTGCCTCCGTCGTAGGGCGGGTCGCGATGCAGATCTGCACGGTCGACGTCACGGACATCCCCGGCGTCTCGGTGGGCGACGTGGTGACGGTCCCGGCCCGGCGGATCACGGCCAGCGCCCGCCTGCCGCGCTTCTTCGGGGAAGAATTGTGATGCACCGCGCGCTTTTCACTCCCAAGACGCTGTTCGTCTCGCTCGTCCTCGCCCTGTATCTCGTCCTGTATCTAGGCCTCGCCGCGCGTTCGGGCGCGTCGGCGGGCGTGACGGGTTACGCGCCCATGGCCGCGCGGCTCCGGGCGGACGCCGCGCGCAGCCCGTGGCTGCGGCTGGCATCGGTCGGCAAGTCGGCGCGGGGGCAGCGCGACCTGTGGCTGGTCCGGGCCGCCGACCCCGCCGCCGACCAGGCCAAGACGCTCCGCATCCTGGTCCTGTGCCGGCAGCACGGGGACGAGCCGGCCTCGACCGAGGCGATCCTCGGCCTGGTTCACCGGCTGGCCGTCGGCGGCGACCCGTCCCTGCGGGCGTCGCTCGCCCGCGTCACGCTATACATGATGCCCATGGTCAACCCCGACGGGGCTGAGACGGGCACGCGCGCCAATGGCCTGGGGGCGGACTTGAACCGCGACTGGGGCGTGTTCCGCCAGCCCGAAACGCGGGCCGTCGCCGACGCGGCCCGGCGTCTCCATCCCCATCTGGTCATCGACGCCCACAACTGGGACGGCGATGACGAGTACGACGCCGACTGCCTGGAAGTGCCGCGCGAGTCGGCCACGCCCGAGGGCCGCGCGGGCCACGCCTTGCAGCAGGAGGCTCTGCGTACCCTGGCCGCCGACGGCTATCCGGTCCACCCGACCGCCTGGGGCGCGGACTCGGACCCGCGCCTGACCCACCGCTGGTTCGCCCGTCGCGGCGTCCTGAGCGCCCTGGTCGAGACCCACGCCGGGCTGCCCACAGACCGGGCCGATTTCGAGCGGCGTCAGGGCATGTACGTGGCCCTGATCCACGGCCTGACCCGCGACTGGGCGGCGTCCCCCGCGGCCCGCAGGCGGGACCTCGGGACGTGGGAGGCCGATGCCTCCACGCCCGCTGGGGATGCTGCCCTGTTCCCGCCGCACCCCGTCCCCCACGTCCTCCACACCGCCTCCGCCCCGCGCCGCTCTTTCGCCGGGTGGTGGCTGTGGCCGCTCCTGTCCTTCGGCCTGGCGCTCTGGGCCAGTCGCGCGCCGAGCCGGGTGGAGGAGAAGGCCGAAAAGGCTGCCATCGGGACGGGCCGTGCGCCCGGCCGCTACCCCTCGACGGGCAAGAAGCGCGGCGCAGGCTCCTGCCGCTAATGCACCGGGCCGGGCTGCCTTTGTTCCTCTATTCCCCCTGACCCCGAACCCTCGTGAAGCCCCCGCACGATTACCGGCTCCAACCGAGTAGAATGTCGCTGACATCCGCCATTGGAGACTCACGCCCATGCCCGCTCCCCGCGCCCTGCCCGCCCGCGCCCTGCTTCTGCTGCCCCTCGCCGCCTTTGCACTGGGCCTGCGCCCGCTGCTGGCGCAGATCGAGGCCGTGACTCCCCACGGCCCCGCCCCCGCGCCGCCCGCCACGCGGGCGCAGGCCGACCGGCATTTCGCCGAGAAGTCCTACGCGCTGGCCCTGCCGGAGTATCAGAGCCTGCTGACGCGGACGCCGCAGGCCGCGCCGGACCGGACACTGATCGAGTACCGCATCGCCGTCGCGCTGGGCGCGGCGCAGCAGTGGGACGCGGCGTTCGCCGCCTGGGATGCGTTTCTGGCCGCGCACGGACAGGTGCCGGTGTGGGCGGGGCGCGCGCACTACCAGCGCGCCCTGCTGCTAAACCTCGCCCCCCACCAGGGGTACAAGGTCGGCGCGCGGCTGTACGGGGGCAGCGACTACCCCCATGTGACGGGGGCGGAGAAGCCGGAGCAGGTCCAGCTCCAATCCGATGACCGGAAGGCCGCCTTGGCCGACTTCGAGGCCGCCGTTTCGGCTTACGAGCAGGCCACGCAGCCCGTCACCTTCACCGTGTTGCTCGGTCACGGCGAGGCCGGCAAAGGGCCGGTGTTTGTCCAGATTAAGGACCCCAAGAGCCGCTATGTCGAGCCTTCGCCCTCCACTCCGTTACCTCTCACCGTCTACGAGCGGGTCACGGTGCCGTCGGCGGCGGAGCAGACCGACTTGTGCTTCGACCTCGCCAAGTTCCTGCCCGGCGGGCAGCAGCGGTGGCAGTGGGGCGGGCAAGGGTGGGGGAGCGACGACGACTGGAAGCTGGCGAAGAAGACCGACTGGGCGATCCACCCCTCCCAGGCCTACGACCCGGCCTGGCCGCAGCCGAAGAAGGTGCTGTTCCTGCTGGCCCGCGCCGAAACGCTCAACCCCAACTCGTCCCACCCGCGCGTACTGGCCGAGATCGCCCGCGCGCTGTATGTCGCCCAGAACGCCGAGGGGTGGACGCGGCGCGAGTGGGTGCAGGCCCCCGGCAAGCCGGGCGAGTGGCGCGTCACGCAGACCGTGCCCTATGTGACGCTGGACCCGGCGGCGATTCTGGCGCGGGCTGCGGACACGTACCCGCACGACCCGCAGGCCCCGCAGATCGTGCTGATCCTGGCCCAGTGGGCGGAGCGAGGCGGCGACTCGGTCGCGGCCCTGAAGCTGTACCGGCTGCTGGCGTCCCGCTACCCGGCTTCCAAGTGGGCACCCGACGCCGGGCAGGCCATTGCCGAGATTTTGCGCCCGACCGTGGGCCTGAATACCGGCGGGCCGCAGCCCGCGGGCCGCCCGGCCACGCTCACGGTCAGCAGCCGGAACCTCCGGGCGGTCACGCTGCGCGCCTACAAGGTGCCATTGGAAACCGTTCTGACGCGGCCCGCCCGGCTGGCGGACATCCATCAGCTCACCGAGTTCAGCACCGACTTCGGCAACCTGGCAAACGCCGCCACACTGGGGCCGCTGGTGGCCCAGTGGACCAATCAGACGGGCGACACGGGCAAGCACCGGCTCTATGGCGTGTCCGCGACGACGCCGCTGTCCCAGCCGGGCGCTTATTTAGTCGTCGCGGACGGCGACGACGGCAAGGTCCGCGCGGGCGCGATGGTGCTGATCTCGGACCTGGCCGTGATGAAGAAGACCGACCGGGACAACGTGCTGTGCTTCGTTGCCGACGCCTCCTCGGGCCGCCCCGTGCCCGGCGCGGATGTCGTCGTGCGGCAGTTTTATTACGACAACCAGAGCCAGAAGAACACCGTTCGGAACACGCGCGGCGTGACCGGGCCGGACGGGACGCTGCTGGTCCCGACGGTGAAGGAGAACCAATCCAACGTCCAGACCGAGGCGTTCGCGTCCGCGCCGCAAGGCCGCTACGCGCTGACCGGGCAGGGCTACTGGTACGGGGGCGGCAGCGGGGACACGCGGGCGGAGATCAAGACCTACGCCTACACCGACCGGCCCGTCTACCGGCCCGGCCAGACCGTCTCGCTGCGCGCCCTGCTGGCCCGGCGCGAAGGCGGCACGAACTTCAAGCCGCTGGCGGTCGGCACCCCGGTCCATGTGTGGGTGTCGGGGCCGCGCGGCGGGTCGATCTATGACCAGACGCTGACGGCCTCGCGGTTCGGCTCGATCAACGGGTCGTTTGATCTGCCCGCCGGGGCCGCGCTGGGCGAGTACACGGTCAGCATTGACGTGCCCGGCCACAACGAGGTGATGGACGGCGGCAGCCGGTTCCGCGTCGAGGAATACAAGCGGCCCGAATATCTGGTCGCGGTCACGCCGTCCACGACGCAGGTGCGGTTCGGGGACAAGGTCACGGCGACGGTCAAGGCGACGTACTACGCCGGGCCGCCCGTGGCGGGTGCGAAAGTGTCCTACCACGTCTTCCGCAGCCCGTACTATCCCAACTATCGATTCCCGCAGGCTTATGACTGGCTGTATCATGCCGACGAGGGCGGCTACGCCAATCAAAATGCCGATGGGGGCGAGCTGGTCACGTCCGGCGAGGGCGTCACCGACGCGCACGGGGCGCTGGCCGTGTCGTTCACGGCCCTCAAAGGCACACGCGCCTATGCGGGCGACTACGCCTACACGGTCAAGGCCGACGTGGTGGATTCGAGCCGCCGGCAGGTGGGCGGCGAGGGCATTCTGCACGTCACGCGCCAGGCGTTCTATGCTTATCTCAATGTCCCGAACGGCTTTTACCAACTGGGTGACAAGGCGCAGATCGAACTCAGGACGCTGAACCCGGACGCGCAGCCGGTCTCCACCTCGGGGACGCTGACGGCCTATCTTCAGACCTATGACGGCCCCAAGCTGGTTGAAACCGCCGTCCACACCCAGGAGTTGACCACGGATGCGGACGGCAAGGCGCTGACCACCTGGCAGGCGTCCGCAAGCGGCCAGTACCGGCTGGAGTTCAAGGCGACGGACAAGTTCGCGCAGGTCGTGAAGGCCGAGTCTTCCGTGTGGATCACCGGCGGCGACCTGGGCCTGCGCCGGTTCCACGTCGGCGGCATCACGCTGCTGACCGACAAGACGACCTACGGAGAGGGCGAGACGGCGCACCTGTTGATCGTGTCCGACCAGCCCGACAACTGGGTGCTGCTGACATCCGAGGCGGGCAGCGAGACGCTCTCGCGCGCCGTCGTCCACGTCGCGGGCAGGGCGCGCACCCTCGACGTGCCGATCACGCGGGCGGACGCCCCGAACTTCGCCTTCGGGGCGGTCGCGGTGCGCGACTACCAGTTCTTCCGCTGGCAGCAGGAGGTCTTCGTGCCGCCCGCCCGTCAGTTCCTGAACCTGGCCGTGACCAGCGACAAGGCCGAGTACAAGCCGGGCGACGTGGGCACGTTCCACGTCCGCGCCACCGATGCGGCGGGCCGTCCCGTCGCCTCCGAGGTGTCCCTGGCTGTGGTGGATTCGTCGGTCTACTACATCCAGAAAGAGTACGCGCCGGACATCCGATTGTTCTACTACGGCCAGCGCCGGGCGGTCAACATCAACGTAGACACGTCTGATTCGGGCCAACTTCAGGGTGCCTTCGAGTCAGACCTGCCCGTGACGCCTTTCACCGTCCACGGCATCCACATCGTCGAGATGGGCCGCCTGCCGGACGAGTGGCCGTACCCCTACTACGCCTATTATGGCCTTTACGGGACATACGGCGGGCGGAGAAGATTCGGCGGCAAGTTCGGTGCTATCGGGGCTTTGTTCAGGAACCGTGGGGACGATTCCTCGGTCGGGCAGGTTGTCATCACCGCAATCGAGCAGCGTACTAATGCGCAGCCGAACAACCTGTACCAATTCTCTGGCCTCGTGTTCGGGCAGCCGGGCATGGCAGCGGGTGCTGCCCGCTCTGTCCACATTAGAGGTTCGGACTTCAATCAAAGCGGCTTTGACGTTGACGGCATCGCTATCACTCCAGGTGGGTCGCGGCCCGCGCCGGCGCGTGTGCGGCGCGACTTCCGCGAGACGGCCTTCTGGACGCCCGCCGTCGTCACCAGCGCCGTGGACGGCACGGCGACGGTCACGGTCCACTTCCCGGATACGCTGACCACCTGGAAGGCGACGGCGCGCGGGCTGACGCCGGACGTCCGGGTCGGGGCGGGCGAAAGCGAGGCGACGACGAACAAGCACCTACTGGTGCGGCTCGAATCGCCGCGCTTCTTCGTGCAGCGCGACCGCGTGACCCTGAGCGCCATCGTCCGCAACGACCTGGCGACGGCCAAAGCCGTGCGCGTCTCACTCCAAACCAACGCGGACATCCTGCGGCCCGGCAGCCCCGACGCCCCCCCCACGCCGACCCAAACCGTCACCGTGCCCGCGCACGGCGAGAAGCGCGTGGACTGGGACACCCAGGTCGTCGGCGACGGGCAGGCGACGGTCCGCATGGTGGCTCAGACCGATGAAGAGAGCGACGCCGTGGAGCAGACGTTCCCCGCGCTGGCCTACGGCGTCCAGAAGTTCGTCACGGCGGCGGGCGTCCTGCAAAGCGATCAAAACCACGCCGGCCTGACCGTAACCCTGCCGCACGACCGCCGGGCGGGCAGCGCGGCCCTGCTGGTGCAGATCAACCCGTCGCTCGCCGCCACGACGCTGGACGCCCTGCCGTACCTGGCCGACTACCCCTACGGCTGCGTCGAGCAGACATTGAGCCGCTTCCTGCCCTCCGTCGTCGTCGCTAAGACGCTGAAAGACGCGGGTGTCAACCTGGACACGCTGCACGCGCGCGCCCTGGCCCTGGCCGCGCGCGCGAAGGCCGAAACGCCGTTCGGACAGGCCCACGCGGCGGCCTTGACGGACGACCCGACGGGCTACTCCTACCCGAGCGGGACGCCGGGCGTACTGAAGGCACCCGAGTTGGCGGAGGGGCTGGGGCACACGGATCGCTGGCGCGGCCCCGTCTTCAACCCCGCCGAGCTGCAAAGCATGGTGGACGAGGGCCTGGGCCGCTTGGTCTCGATGCAGCGGGCTGACGGCGGCTGGGGCTGGTGGGGTGGCAGCGCGCAGTCCGACCCGTATATGTCCGCCTACGTCGTCTACGGCCTGGCGACGGCGCGGGCGGCGGGCGTCGCCGTGCCCGAAGGCGTCCTGGCGCGCGGCAATGGTTATCTGGCCGGGGACCTCAAAAACCGCGACGACGAGCGCGATTTGGCCGTCTGGGAGGCGTTCGCCCTGTCGCAGACGCCCCAGACGTTCCCCACCTCGGGCCGCGCCGTCGTTGCTGTCGTATACAAAGAGCGCGCGCGGCTGTCGCCCTACGGGCAGGCCCTCTTGGCCCTGACCCTGCACGGCCTGGGGCGCACCGCCGAGGCCGAGACCGTCTGCCGCAACCTGCGGAACACCGCCCGCGTTGACGCCGAGAACGGCACGGCCTCGTGGGCACCCCCCCCGCAAGGCTGGTGGTACTGGTACAACGACGACGTCGAAACTGACGCCTGGGCGCTCAAGGCCTACACGGCCATCCTGCCCCACGACGACCTGACGCCGATGCTGGTCAAGTGGCTGGTGCAGAACCAGCACGGCTCGATCTGGCACTCCACCAAGGCCACGGCGATGGCGGTTTATGCCCTGACGGACTACATCAAGGCCAACAATGAGCTGGCCCCGGACTACACCGTCAAAGTGTCCCTGGGCGACAAGATCAGCCGGACGTTTACGGTCAACCGCGACAACGCCCTGCTCTTCGACAACCAGTTCCTGGTGCCCGACGCCCTGCTCGCCGATGGCCCGCAGACCGTCAGCGTCACCAAGACCGGCGCGGGGCGATTGTACTACTCCACCGCCGTGCAGTACATCACCACCGAAGAGAACATCGCCCATGTCGGGACCGAGATGAAAGTCCAGCGCCGCTACTACAGGCTGACGCCTAAGACCAAGAGCGTGGCCGACTACGCGGGCGGAGCGTTCAACGTCCTGGACTACACGCGCGCGGAGCTGGCCGATGGGGCGTCACTGAAGAGCGGCGACTTGATCGAGGTCGAGCTTGTTCTTGACAGCAAGAACGAGTACGACTACTGCTGCTTCGAGGACATGAAGCCCGCCGGGTGCGAGCCGCTGGCCCTGCGCTCGGGCGAATCCTACGGCGACGGCCTGTGCTCCGACATGGAGCTGCGCGACACCAAAACGGCCTTCTTCGTGGATCACCTGCCGCAGGGGACGCGCGTGCTGCGCTACCGCCTGCGCGCCGAAGTGCCGGGCGCGTTCCACGCCCTGCCGACCAACGGCTACGCCATGTACGCGCCCGAAGTCCGCGCCCTTTCGGACAGCTGGCACGTCACCGTCACCGACGCCGAGCGCTCGGCGTCCGCCCGCTGACCGGGCCGGGCCGTGTTGACGGAACAACGGCGGCGCGGGTACAATGATCGCGCCGTCACGCTCCCTTGTTGTAGCGGTAGCAAGCCAGCTTTACACGCTGTGAGTGGCAGTTCAACTCTGTCAGGGAGCATCCGTCCACTCGCCTCTTGCGTTCGCCGGAAACCGCAGGTATAATGGTCTCGTTCGCCTGAGAACATGCCGCCTTAGCTCAGTTGGTAGAGCACTCGACTGAAAATTGAGGTGTCACTGGTTCAAGTCCGGTAGGCGGCATCTTTCCCACTTGCAGATAAGTCAGGAACGCGCCGAGAGCGGGAGGGAGGGCTATGCCCTCCCTTCTGCTGTTTGCGGGTTCTCACGGGGTTATCCGTCATGGCCTCTGAGCTACGTGCGTTTTCCATCATCGGCCATCGGGGCGCCCCGTTCCTCGTCCCCCCAGGCAACACGCTCGAATCGCTGCGCCGGGCCGTCGAGGCGGGCGCGCAGATGCTGGAAGTGGACGTGCGGCGGACGCGCGACGACGTGCTGATCCTGGATCACGAGAACGTGCATCTCCTTGACGGTGTGGAGGTGCCGCTGCGGGACCGCAGCTTCTCCCAGTGGCGGCAGCACGGGGGCGAGTGGGGCGCGACGCTGGCGACGCTGGATCAGGCGCTGGCGCTCGCCGCCGAAGCCGGCGTCGGGCTGATGCTGGACTTCAAGGAGCCGGGTACCGAGGTCATGGTCGCCCGCGCCGTCCGCCGCGCCGGCTTCCCCCTGGACGCATTGCTCGTGGCAGGGGCACCCGAGATCAGCCGGCGGATACTGCGCGGCCTGGACCCGCGCATCCCCCTGAGCCTGACTCTGGACCTGGACGAAGGCGGCGCGATTACACCGGCTTTGCTGCTCGAACTCGACACCGAGGCCGTGACCTGGCACCACCGGCTGCTGACGCCGCAGATTGTCGAAATCCTCCACCGGCGCGACAAGCTGGTCTACGCCTGGACCGTGGACCTGTCCGAGGACATACGCCGCATGCTGCACGTCTGCGGCGTGGACGGGGTCATCACAAACAGCCCGGACCTGCTCAAAAACATCTGCGGCTGATGCCCTTGACAGCCGCCCCGCTTTCGCAGTATAATCCGCCTGCGAACAATCGCAAGCGAAATGCCGACATGGCTCAGTGGTAGAGCAGCTGTTTCGTAAACAGCAGGTCCGCGGTTCGAATCCGCGTGTCGGCTTCGGGCACAACTAGACGCAACTTTTACCCTCATCTTAGAGTGAGGGCTTTCTTTGCGCCTGGATGTTTCGTGAGGCGAAACAACACATTTCCTTAGAGGAAACTTTGGGGTCAGGGGGGTTCAGCTTTGGCGATTTTCACACCAAAAACGACCAGCAGCACGGGCGGAAAACGGGTCAACCTTCTCAGCAAGGCAGTCGAAGAGGAGGACCTGATATCCCCCGCCGGCACGGGCGAGGCGGTGACGTGGACGGACCTTGTCGAGGACTGGCGGGCGTTCCTGGTCGCGGGCCGGGCCGCCAAGACCGTCGTCGCCTACATGGACCGGCTCTCGGGCCTGCGCCGCTGGTCGGAAGGGCAGGGCCTCGGCGCGAACGCGTTCCGTGGCCGGCACCTGACCCGCTACCTCGCCGGGCGCGTCGAGGCCGGCATCAGCCCCACCACGCGCCGCCACGACGCCGTGGTCGCGAAGATGTTCTTCGCCTGGGCCGCGAAGGAAGATTACCTGCCTGGAAACCCGCTTGCCGACTACAAGGTCGTCAAGGCCCCTAAGCCGTTCGTGCGGATGCCCACCGACGACGAGATCCGCCGCCTCCTGCGCGCGCTGGACGAGCGGTGGTCGATCAAGGCCAACCCCAACGCCCGCTTCATGCCGCCCGCCTCGCGCCAGTTCTACCTGCGCCGCAACCGCGCCATCGTGTCCGGCCTGATCGAGACGGCCATGCGCGCGGGCGAGATGCTGGCCCTGCGCCTCGACGACTTCGATCCTGTCAAGCGCCAGGTCGCCGTGCGCGTGGCGAAGGGCAAGGAGCCGCGCCTGATCCCCGTCTCCCCCGCCTGGATCGGTATCGTGGACGCCTACCTGAAGAAGCGCCCGCATTGCCAGAGCGAATATCTGTTCGTGACCGCGTTCGGGACGCGGATCGACTGCAGCAACTTCAGCGGCGACTTCCGGGGCTACCTCGCCTACGCGGGGCTGTCCGGCTTCAGTCTGCACGGGCTGCGCCACTATGCCATCACCGAGCTGTCCAAGACGAACGTGTGGGCGGCAAGCCAGATCGCCGGGCATAAGGACCTGAAGACGACGATGAATTATCTTCACGGCAGCATGGAGCACGTCCGGCAGACGCACACCGACGCCGCCCCGCTGACCCGCCTGCTCGTGAACACCCGCTCGGAGAAGGCGAGGCGCAAGCGGCTGATCTAACCCAACTGGAAAGCCTCCGCCCCAAGTTATGGGGCGGAGGCGTGTCACCAATTGGGGACGGTTCAGGGGGGCATCAGTAGTGCCAGGTGCCTGATCCGACCAGCCTCTTGGGTCGAGTCCCGCTACTCGCCCGCCTGCGACGCGAGCGCCCGCGCCGACTCGATCAAGGCTTCAACGTATTCTGGCCGGCACCCGCATATCGCGCCGGTTAATTCATGCGAAAGAGTCTCTGAAAATGTGTAGAGCACACGCTGGTCTTGCAGGCTGTAACTGGCCTCTATGAGGGCGACGAGGCCCGACTTTTCTTGCAGGATTGCCTCGGGGTCGGAGGCGTTCTTGTCGGCGCGCAGGTCATACCAGGAGCTGCGCTGTCCGTCCACGGGCGCGTCAAGCGAAACGGTGTTGTACTTGCGCTCTATGTAGTCGGGCGGCTGATGCCTGCGTACCTCTCTCTGTTTCTCTCCCCGACGCCTCTCTAGGATGCCGTTCTTTCGCCGCCGGTTTTTTCTACGCTCCCGAATACTCGCGTTGTTCTTCAGGTCGTACAAACGCCGATAAGCAGTTCGCGCGCCCGTTATTGACCGCTTCGCCTCTATCGCCCTGATCTTTTCAGGGTCTCGCGTTGCCCATTCGCGCTGATAGCGATTTTTGTCAAAAGAGACGTGACCAGCCGGATCGCCGGTAAACACTCCGGCCCTGGCGTGGCGGTATGCCCTCCCCGCGTCAACGAGCCTGTCATACACGCCTCGCAGCGCCTTTATTGACAGCCCGTGTTTTTCTTCAAGCTGACGCAGGGAAGGCATCTTCGTGTTGGGGGGCAGGCTGTCGCACAGCGCGGAAAGTTCCTGCGCCGCGACTTCCTCTCTGCGCCCGGCATAGCCCGCCCGCCTCTGCTGGTTTGTCCTGGGCATCACCACTCACCGTCCCCACCAAGAAAAATAGTGCGAAAATATCTTACAAGGACTTGACAACGGTATTATGAGTGCGGTATAATCTCTACGTAAGACAAACAAAGGCGGCGGCCAAACGCAGAAGGAAACGACGACCATGACCAGAGTTACCATCACACCCAACAAGCGCATCCTAACGAGCCACGCCGACGCCGCCGGCTACGAGTGGTGGAGCGGCATACTCGGGGACTCCACCGCCTCTGAGTTCATCGGAATGGGCATTGTTGACGGCAAGGACAAAAACCTTGAGATGCTCATCGATTACCTGCAGCATTTGATCGGCGAGGGCTTCTACACCCGCAAGGCTGACTGGGACGCAGACAACGAGAATGCGACCCTTCTGGGATGCTACGAGTTCACCCCGGCTCAGGCCCTCGCCGACATCCGGTGCATGGCGCGAGATGAGCGAGGCGAATAATGACTGTGATTGAGGAAGCGGACATCGGCGCGCACTCAAAACGGATGCTCAGGGTGCGCGACATACTTACCCTGGAATCGTTGGCCGACCGGACCTCAGAAGAGGTCCGGTCCTGGATGGGGATGGGGCCGACCAGATTCCGGCAGTTAGCGGCGGCACTGAAGGGCAGCGGCCTGTCCTTTGCGGCAGCTCCGGGCAGCTCCGGCGAGCCGGTACACGGTGACGTGCGGCTCCGCAATTCCGATACCCAGGCGCGGCTCCGCCAGGAGCGTCGGGTGTCGGCGGTCAGGGCTGGGGGATTCGACCCGAAGGCCCTTCGGCGAGCACGGAAGGCGTTCGGGCTGACACAGAGAGCCGTTGCCGATGTGCTACGGGTGGAGACCGACGTGATCCGCCGGTGGGAAACTGGGGCCTCCCAGCCGTCCGCGACAAACCTGCTGCGGCTAATGTTGCTGTTCTCTCTCCGTCCGCGGCAACTGCTGAGGGAAACGGCGAGCGAAGAAAGAGAAGGCGATGCCCTACCCTAAAACCCCGTGTCCGTTCACCCCGGCCCGCCTGAGCGAACTCTACTGGCGTGAGGCTAAGAGCGTTTCCGCCATCGGGCGGCTCGCGGGCGTAAGCGATTGCATCGTCAAGGGCTGGCTCACCGACGCGGGGATCACACTGCGTTCCCGGTCGGAGGTCATCAAGGCCGAATACGTAACCCACGGCCCGGCGAAGCGCAAGGCGGTTTCAGCAACGGCTCTGCGGATCAACGCGGAACTCGCAGCCACGCGCAGCGCAGACCATCTACACAATAAGGCGACAGCGAGGAAAATCAGCCGGGTGCGGCTGGCACAGGCCGAGGCGCGGCGCAAGGAACTCTACACCGTCGTTTCCTGCGATTACTGCGGCAGCGCGGTTCGTCGCCTGAAATCCCGAGTCAAGGAACGCAATTTTTGCGACCGCAAACACATGATGCTCTACCGACACAGTCACAAACGTATTGAGCAGGGCCGGCGGCTTTGCTCCGAACCCGGCTGCGGGAAGCCGCATTGCGCCAAGGGATTCTGCAAGATGCACTATTACCAGGCCGCAAGGGCGGAACAGGCGCACGGAAAATGACCAAACCCGAGAAGCGCGGTGGCACTCTACCTGCACGTGACCGGCGACGACAAGGTTTACGGACAGATCGAGCAAGCCTCCGAAGATGGGATGTTTGTCGCGGACTGCAAAAGCCTGCTGGCGGGTGAGGGCGACGACTGGGATGTCGAAACCTACCCGCTTTCGGAAATCGAGGACGTGCCGGAAGTCGGCCAGTTTGACGGTTCGGCCTCCGTCGTTGGTAGCCCCGGACTCGCCGCTCTGGCATACATGGGTATCCCCCGTGACTAAAACCCACCAGAAATAGACGAGGCTCTAACCAGAAATAGACGAGGCTCTAAATGGACAAACCCAAGCGCACCCTGCCGCCCGGCATGGGCGGCAAGCAGGAGGGGGCGGGTCGGAAGACCCTGCCCCCCGAACGGCGAAAAGTCCGCGTCGTCGGCTACGTCGAGCCCGCCGTCGCCCAGTGGGTCGGGAAAAACGGCGGGAGCAGGCTCGTTTCCAGGCTTCTGGCCGACGCCCATGTCAAGGGGCTGATTGTCTAAGTCAGATACCCCCGCCTAAAGGCTGGGGGCTTGTCCCTCACACCTAAGCGGTGAATCGCCTAGACCAGCACGTAGCACACGCTGGCAAGTTCGTTCAGAGCGTGTCCAGAATGCAGGGGCGCATTCCAAGCCCTCTCCCCCGGCCCGTGGCCGCCGAAGCTCTCGACCGTGTGACCATTAACCGCAAGCCAGATGTGGCCCGCCTCGTCCATCCCGTCCGGGTGGTGGATGCAGCACCGCAAATGCCCGTCCGCCAGGGCGCAGCTCTCCGGGGCCGTCGGCTTGAAACCCTGCGCGGCCAGCCAGTCGCCCTGAGTGTAGCTGCCGTCGGGCATACGGCGCATCGCGCCGTCATCCGGCCCGCCCGCCGCGTACATCAGCAGCGTCCGGGCGAAGCCCGAGCAGTCGATCCGCGTAAAGCCCACACGCCCCGAGCCGCAGTCGGGGTCCTTTGATCCCCATCCGTAGGCGACATGGGCCGCGTAGCACCGCCCCTTGAAATCGGCGAGTTTGGCCCAGTCTATCGGACAGACGACGTGGCCGGCCAAGGGGCCTGACGTGGCTCGAATTAGCCTGGTTTGTGTCAGTTCGGGCATGGTTGTTTCCTCAAATGTTTGTTTTTCCTCAAATGTTTGTTTTTCCTCAAATGTTTGTTGGGGCAAGGGCCGGGAGCAGTTGCTCCGATGCGGACGCCTCGGCCTCGTCGGGCGGTTGCACAATCACGGCAGGGATGACGACCGCCGCGTCCGGCGTCGGGGGCGCGTCGGGCAGGCCCCCGGCGTCCGCCGCCTTGCCCCCGAACAGGCGGCTGGTCACGTCGTTGATCTTGCCCAGGATGCCCGGCGCGACCACGGTGACCGCCTGGGGCGCGGTCACGGCCTCGGGCACGTCAGCCGCATGGGGCACCGGCTCCGGGGCGCTGCCGTCGGGGCTGCCCCCAACGGCCTGCGCGGACGCGGGCGGGGCGGCCTGAACGAAAACGGACTGGATGGGCGGGGCCGGTGCCGGCGGGGCGACGGGCGGGGCCAAAAGGTCCGCCCGGCTCATCTCCAGCGTTTTGTGGATGGCCTCGGTCGTGTTCGCCTGAGTGGACGCCGTGTGGGCGGTGAGGGCGGCGAGCAGCTTCAGCGCGTCCTCCATCGTGTTGGTAGATGGCAGGGACTCGTTGACAGGCGACGGATCGACTGCCGGTGAAGCCGGGGCGGTGGAGGTGACGCCCACGTGTTTCAGGGCCATCAGGAGCGGCGACTTCCAGCCCAGCTTGGTGTAAAACAGCTTGGCCCCGGTGAAGATCGCGCCGACGGCGGCTAAGGCCCCGGCGGACGAGTGCAGGCTGGTGAACGTGCCGCCGGACGCCAGGAACGAGCCGAAGCCCGCGACGAGGCACACGAGGAAGGCGATCACCTCGTTGACCCAGGCCGGGAGGCGTGACTGCGTGAGGAATGCCGTCACGTAGGGCGCGGCGGGCGTCAGGGCCAGCGACAGCAGTACCAGGGTTTGCAGGTTGAGCAGTTGCAGGGGCGGGTGCATGGGGAAATCCTTTCAGGGCGGGGGGGCGGCCTACAGTTTGATCGTCCAGTTGTCCAGCAGGTCGTCGAGGAATAACAGGATCACGGGCGCGGCGGCGGCGTACTTGGGCCGGGCCGCCAGGGAGACGGCCTGCTGCCGAAGGGCGAACTTGATGCCGGGCAGGGCGGAGTTGACCAGGTTTTGGCCGATGACCTTGAAGATGTTCATTGGGTTTCCTTTCGCGGGAGATGGCAGGGGCATGGGAGCCGGGTCAATAAATAAGCCCCGGCCACGATTGGCGGGGCGGGAGGGCAGGCGGGGATCGCGTTTCCCCTTACCGTCCCTATACAAGAAAAATAGTGCGAAAATATCTTGCAAGGGCTTGACAAATGAATTATGAGTGCGGTACAATCTCTACGTAAGACAAACAAAGGCGGCGGCCAAACGCAGAAAGAAACGACAATGACAACTGAACTGACAATGCATCAGATTATGGCGATGATGGAGGCACGTAAATTGCTTGGCGAGGCGACGTGCCTCATTGACCGGGCAATGCGGGAGGTCTATCCGCCCGACGAGCACTACTCGGTTACACGCCGACCGGGCCAAACCCTGATAGATGAAACGCACACTCTGCTTTCCCACCGCATTGGGCAATATCTCAACTACCACGTGGATAACAACGGGCTGACGATGCCGCTTGGCCCCCACGTGGACGGCAAGCACGGGGAGTCTTTGCGGGTGGCGTGGGAGGGCCTCTTGGACGCTCGCCGGGCAGAGGATGCGGTTTATAGGCTCGGCCAACACCCCATTGACATTCTGCGGCGGTGTGTTGGCCCGTGCCTCTCGGATGCGGACGCAATCTATCTGCAGTGGCGGCAGGCGGATTTTGCAGAGTTCGCCGGAGGTATGAGACCCTAAATGGAAAAGCCCGAGAAGCAATTCGGCGGCAGGCAGGAGGGGGCGGGGCGCAAGGCCCTGCCCCCCGAACGGCGTAAAGTCCGCGTCGTCGGCTACGTCGAGCCTGCCGTCGCCCAGTGGGTCGGGAAAAACGGCGGGAGCAGGCTCGTTTCCAGGCTTCTGGCTGACGCCCATGTCAAGAGGTTGATCGTCTAGAAACGCACGTCGAATCCAAAGAAACGCACGTCGAATCCAAAGAAACGCACGTCGGGCATAAAGTCCGACGTGCGTTTCGACGTGCAATTCCGTTACTCATCGCCCGGTGTTGTCGAGCAGCTTCAGTTTGTGTTCCGCGACCCGCAGGCGTTCCCGCTCGGCGACCAAATTTTCTTCCAGCGCGGCGATCTGGGCGATGTGGATGATCTCCTTCGTCTCGTACTCCTCTTTTCTGACCTGCAGGGTCGCGATCTGGCGTTTGAGGTCGATGATCTCCGCGTTCAGCCGCATCTTGTCCTCGTGCAGCGTTTCGATCTTGCCGGCGTGGAGGTCGACCTTGTCTTCCAGCTTGCCCACCCGCTCCCAGAGCATCTTGTTTGCGCTCTGCTCGGTGTTGCGGGTCTCGATCTTCTGCTTGGCGTTTTGGGGGCCGCGTCCGAACAGCCACGCGAGCAGCGGCACGAGCGCGAGTTTCAGCCCGTCATTAAGATCAAAACTGGTTGGCAAACTACTTTCCCTCGCCACTTCTAGCCCCGCCGTTATTTCCAGCCCTGTCGTTATTTCCAGCCCTGCCGTTTTGCTGCTCATCGGACTACCCCTTTGCCCTTTAGTGGACGGAAAGCAGGATGGCCGGGACGCCGCCCGCAAGCTCGCCCGTGGCGGTGAGGGTGGGGGGCGGGACGGGAGCGCTTGCGCCGGCTTCGCCGCTCGGGCTGCCTTCGGTGCCGCCGTAGACGGCTGTGATAATCCCGTAAACGGTGCCGTAGCCGTAGGCCGGAAACGTATGGCTGAGGACGCTGCCCGGTACATTGAGCGCCAACGCTTCCGCGCCGGACGCGCCTCCCAGCTTGATGTTGTAGCTATCCGGCTGTCCCTGTGCCGGTTGCTGCCAGGACGCGCTGAGGCTCGGCGAGCCGCCAGCGCTAGGGGTAAAAAAAGCGAGGACGAAGTTCTGGGGGGACGCGCTGGTAGAAACAATTGGCGCGGGGGCAACTCCAAGTGGGCCGACCGCATACGTGCCGACGGGGCCACTGGCAAGGGTTTGGCCGCCGTTAGAAAAATACATAGAGTCTGAAATACTAACTCCGCTGTCACTCGAAGCGGAGTCGTTGGTATCACAAACCCAAACCAAGTCCGTCCGGTCCCATCGCCAGTATGGCTTTAGTGTCGCCGTGTTCTGGTAAAGCGGATTGCCGCTGCCATCTGTCCCCACTGGTCCCCATTTTTGATTTGAGGCGGACGGACTGCCGGCAGTATTGGTGTAGATGTATTGTGGCAAAGTCATAATCAGTAACTCCATACCGCTTCCACCGCGAGGTCCGCCGCGCTCGTTCCCGCCGCCGTCACCGACAGGTCAATCTGATCCCCCGGTGCAAGGGCCAGCGGGGTCGTGATCGTGTCCATGTTCAATGCCTTCTGGTTCGCCGGGATCGTAACGACTTCGCCCGTGGCTGAGGAGCCGAACCCCGCCGTGCTTCCCGGCGCGCCCGTCCCCGCGCTCTTGACGAGCTGCACCTGCGTCTGGGCCGTCCCCGCCGCCGTCAGGCTGAGGCGGTACCCGGTCAGCGTCAGATTGACGCCGGGCGGGCAGGTAAAGGGCGTCCCGGACCGCCCCGTCGCGACCGCGCCGGGGCGCGCGAACAGGACCGCCGAGGGCCTGCCGCTGGTGGGGGCTACCCCTGCCGCGATGTCCGCCTCCATCGCGTCGAGCCGGGTCTCCAGCGTCGTGCCCGACACGCCCTTGACGGTCCGCGTCCGGGCCGCCACGACCTCGCCCGTCGTCCCCGTCCACCCGGACTGGCTTGCCTGCGAGGCGTGGGGCGCGCCGGTGTAGGCGTCGTGCAGGGTCGGGTCGGTCGGGGACGCCTGAAGGCTGGAACGGAAAACAGGCGAGGTCGCCGTGCCGCCGCCGGCTGCCCCCGAATAGCCCCCGCCCCCGCCGCCACCGCTCTGCCCCGGCCCCAGACGGTTGATCGCCGCCTGCACGAGTTTCTTGATGACGAGGCTCACGTCCGGCTGCTCGGCCTCGTCCTCCAGCCAGGTTTTGAGAAGCCCGTCGTAGGTATCCTGGACCCGCGCAATCGGCAGGGCCGTGGGCGACAATGTCGGCCCGTCCGCCCCGATCAGGTTCACCGTCTCGCCCGGCCAGTACAGGCGACTGTCGTTGACGAGCGTGACCGAGGGCCGGTACAGGGGCAGGCCCTGGGCGGTGAACGTGCCGTTTGCGACCGCCATCGCGTCTTCGAGGCGCAGGACCGAGGGGTCGGAGAACACGCCGCAGCGCGGGCCGTAGAGCGCTTCGCTGGCGGCATAAGGCGCGGCCCCCGCGTATCCGTTCGCGGGCCTCCAGGTGTTGTTCAGGTACGGGTCGCCGGCCTTGATGAAATAGACGAGTGGCCCGTCGGGCAGGTAGGGGGCGAGCGGGACGGTTGCCCCATTGGCGGCTGCCATCGCCGGGGCCTGGGCGTCCCGCACGGACTGTGCATCCACCAGCAGCGACCCAGGCGAGCGCCAGGTGAGGTTCGCGTCGCCCGCCGTCTCGCCGGCGAGCGCGTAGGCCACCAGCTCGAAGTACGTCCACTGGGCGAGGAAACCCGGAGTGAACGTCGCGCGGGGCGGCGTCCGCGTGATGTGGCCCGAGCTGTCGTAGAAGTTCATTTCGAGGAAGAACTTCGGCGGATTGGGATTAAGCGAGGCCGGCGGCGACTTGACCCACACGCCGTACCGGAGCGCCTGCGCCCCCTGCACCTTGTAGCGGTTCCCGGCCGGCGGCTGGAGCTTCAGGTCGTGGCCGTCGCTGTCGGTCCCCGTGGCGTCGAGGTAGACCGAGTAGCCGCCCTCGAACACCGAGTCCTGGTAGACCCAGTTGACGGCGTTCACGCGCGTCTGGGCGGTGTCGATGGCGTTGACGTACCAGCCGTCCTGGTAGACCACCGAGACGTCGTAGAGCTGCACGTCGTCGATCAGCAGCCCGCCGCTGTAGCCGTTATTTGCGGCCACCCGCGAGGCGTCGAGAGTGTCGCAGGCAATCGTGACGCTGAAGCCCGTCGCGCCGGCGGGCGCGATGAACGTGCCTGAAAAAAAGTCGTAGCCCTGGCCGCTCGGCGTGAGAGCCACCGCCTGGGTTAGCAGCACTGCGCCGCCGCCGGTGATCTGCAAGGCGGCGTGGCCGGTCGCGACCTGTTGGTCAATTTCTTTCGCCGCCCGGACCGAGAAAACGTAGTTGTGGCCGGCCACGAACGTCGCGGCGCTCGCCTGCGTGGCGCTCTGGCCCGTGCCTTCCAGCCCGAGGCAGCGCGTACCGCTGTAGGGCGTCGCCTCCTTAGGCGGGAAGCTGAAGGTCGTGAAGCTCTGCGCCCCGCCGTTCATGGTCCACGAACTGACGTGGTGGTCGTCCGTCGCGGTCTCGAAGCCGCCGTTGACGACGAGGTTGCCCGCGCCGTCGGCCTGCTGCACGGGCAGCTCGTAGCCGCCGTTGTGGAGCAGGTTCGGGTACGTCGGCATCCCGCCGGTGACGAAGAGCTGGTTGACGATGTCCGCCGTCTGCTGCTCGCCCGAGGCGGTCTCGACGTACCGGGCCGGCACGGGGATGGCGTGGGTCGGGGGCGAGGCCGGGGACAGCGGGCGCAGGTACAGGCGGTTGCCCCCGGCGGCATCCACGTCCACGCCCCAGACGGCGAGGTTCCCCGTTTCCTTGATCAGCGCGTCCAGCACGTCGCCGGCGAGCTTCCGCCGGGCATCGAGGGAGTTGATCGTCTGGCCGACGGGCAGGATCTGCGTGGACTGGATCAGCGGGAAGCCGTTCGGGCCGGTCGCCTTCAGGAGCGCGTCGTGGGCCATCTGCGCGAATGCCTGGGACACGTCCACGCCGCCCGAGGGGAACGCGTAGGCCTTATTGCAGCTTTGTTTCTTGAGCAGGGCCGCCGCGCCGTAGGTCTGGATGACGACCTTGCGCGGCTCCTCGCCCGACGGCTGGATGGCCGAGACGTACCCCCGGTAGCGGCGGACGCCCGCGTACCACGTTTCCACGCGGTCGCCGGGCAGAACGGTCAGCGCCCCCGCCTGATGGTAGGGGATCGCAGTGGTCACGGTCCCCTGCCCGTAGCCGCCGAAGCGGTCAATGGTCGTCGTGACGGTCTCGACCTGGACGCGCGGCAGCCGGCGACGACGGGTGCCGTCGGCGCTCGTGATGTAGATCTTCAGGCCTGCTGGGAGGGGCATGGATTAAATCCGATTCATCCTAAACCCACCGATCCTGCCAGGTGACGCTCTGGCCGGACAAGGCCACGCCGCCGGCCAGCGTCAACGTGATCTGGTTCGCGCCGGCGATCAGCGCGAGGAAATCGCCCGTCATGTACGCCGTCTGGTCGCCCCCGGCCTGGTCCACGATGCGTTCCTGGAGGCAGTCAACCGTGTACGTCCCGGCTGCCGGCGGCGCAAACGTCAGGGCGACGTCCTGCGCGTTCGCGATTGTGATCAGGCTCCCCGTTGGCGCGGCGCTGACGACCAGCGTGAAGATCGGCAGGCTCTTGGCCATGCCCCCAGGCGTGACCGCGGTGGCCGCGTTCTGCGCGAGCGCCATCGTCGTCGAGGCGACCGCGTACCAGAACGGGTCGTAGGCCAGGAACGACAGCTCGACCGCGTACAGCAGGCCGTCCAGCTTCAGCGATAGCCGCTCCACCTGGGCGTTGAGGTAGCGGTCACTGTCCAGCATCAGGGGGGCGGGCGGGCCGGGCTGGTGCGCGGCCTTGAAGGCGTCCGCCGCCGCCCGGAGCGAGGCGATGTCCTGCGCGGGGATGCCCTGGGCGTTGACCGCGCCGACCAGCTCGCCGGTGCCGCTGACGCGCCGGGGGTCGTGCAGGCTCGCGTCGCTGAACGCGCCGTCGCGGTTCGCGGCTTTGGTCATCCGGTGCCGGTATCCCAGCTCCTCGGTCAGCTCGTACAGCGTGTCGCCGTAGGCATAGCCGTTATAGGTTTTGACCAGGTAGGTGACTGCCATAGTGGATTAAGCCGGGATGCCTGAGCGCAGGGCGTCTTCCAGCGATTTTGCCATGCGGCGATTCTGCTTTTCGGCGTCCTCCCGGTAGTGGAAGTGGTTATCGCCCCAGTTGTGGATTTCTGCCGAGACGCTTCCACTGGTCTGGCCGGTCCTTGCGGTCGTCGTCCCCTGCGGAGACACGCCGGCCTGCCCGGTGCCGGACATGCCGGACAGAGACGGCATCCGGGCCTGCGGCACTGCCGCCTGCATCAGCATCCTGGAGACGCTTTTCGGCAGGACCATCTCGCCGGGCGTCAGCAGGGCCGGCACGGTGTCATGGCTGCCGTGGCCGGGCACGATGCCTCCCTGGGCAAAGAGATGAAGATGCTTGAACAGCTTGCCGAGCGGGTTCCTGAAGAGGGAATTGAGAAGCAACCCGCCGCCGAGGAACGGCAGCAGCGGCCCAAGAGCGCCGAGCGCCCCGCCGCCGCCCATCAGCCCGCCGCCGCCCATCAGCCCGCCATGCGCGAACATCCCGGCCAGCCCCCCGTGCCCGAGTATGCCGCCGAGCAGCCCGCCCTTGCCGCCCAGCATCCCCAGGAGGCCGAGCGGCGAGCCGCCCGCCCCGCCGCCGACAGGACCGTTGATGCCCTGAAGGGCCGGCAGGGCCGAGCCGAACAGGCCGCCCATATTGCCGCCGAGCATGCTGCCCATTCCGCCGAGGCCCGGCACCATGGACATGGCCGCCCCCATGCCGGCCCCGGTGCCCGTGCCCGCCATCGCCGAGGCCGGATCTGCTCCCACTGCCCGGCTTTTCTTGCCGCCGCTGAACAGGCCGCCGAAGAGGCCTCCCAGGCCGCCGAAGAGGCCTCCCAGGCCGGTGCCGGTGCCTTGCCCGGTCATCAGGTTCTTCAGGATGGCGGACAGGCCGCCCTTCAGCCCGCCCTCAGCGCTGCCGAGCAGATCGTCCCACAACCCCTTGAAGATGCTTTTCTTGTCTTTCGGGTGGAAGAGCGCGTCGAGGACCTTGCTACCGCTGTCGCTTGCGCTGCTGACCAGGCCGCCCCAGAAATCGTCGCCGCCGACCATTTGCCGGTTGCTTTTGTTTTGAGCGCCGTCGGCTGCCTGCTCAATCTCCTTATGTACCGCCGAGGTAGCCGGAACGCTTGCAGCCAAAGTGTCCAGCATCTTCTTGTATTCTTTTAAGTTGATCTGGTTATGCCGGAACATCTCATTTGTCGCGTCAAGCTGCTTGCGCTGCATCTCCTGGTCACTGCTGTAAATCTGGTTATCGAGAGCCAGCCATTCGGACGAGTATTGCTGAAACGCATCCCGCCGCTTGGTGAGGTAAGCCACGTAGCTTGCCAGCGTGATCTTGCCCTGCTCCAGGTCGTGCTGCTGCCGCGCGTCCGAGGCGGCGTTGGCGGCGTCCGTCTCCTGCTGCTTGATCTCCCGATACTTCGCGCCGTGGGCCAACTGCGCGGCATCCACGGCGGGGGCGTTGGGTTTCGCAGACTGCGGGCCGTACTTCTGCCGGGCGTCGGCCAGGGCGTCGTCCGCCTCGGACCGCAGGCTGGCAAAGTAAGCCTTCATGTCACCGCCCGCGTGCTGCCACACGTCGCGGTTCAGCGCCGCCGTATCCGCCGCCGCCTGCCTAATGAAGCCGTTGACCTCGCCGTTGTCCCGCTCGGCGTCGTCGGCCTTCTTGACCTCCCGCGCCTTCTTGATGCCGTCCAGCGTCAGGTCACGCTCCCGCGCGGCGGCGTCCACGTCGGCCTGCTGCTGGGCGGAATACGGGCCGAGGCCCGGCTCGGCTGTCTGGACGCGGGCACCGTACTTTTTGTGCGCCGCCGCCTCCCTGTTGTCTAGAGCGATGTTCTCGGGGTCTGCCGTCATGGCCGTGATCGCGTCCCGCATTTCCGTCCGGCTCTCGGCGGCGCGGCGGGTCTGCCCGGCCATCCGCGCGATCACGGCCCGGCTCGGGGCCATCAGTGCCGCCAGTCGCTTCAGGTGGGCCTCCCACTGGCGCTCCTTGGCGTCGTGGTGGGCCTTCAGCCGCTCGCGGTCCTGAGCCTGTTCCTGGGCTTCGTCGGCGGCGATCCGCTTCAGCTCTCCCCGGTACACGGCCTGCGCCTGTTTCAGATTCACCAGCTTGTCTTGATTAAAGTCCTGCTTGGCCTGGACGCGCTCGGCGGCGTACTTGCCCTGCGTGGCCTCGACGTATTCCCGGTTCAGGTGGGTGTAGTCGGCGGCGCTGTTTGGGTCGGCGGGCGACGGGACGCGGGCCGTGAAGGGGTTTGTGCCGGCCCCGGACGCGGCGGACGGACGCGGGCCGTTCCGCAGCAGCGAGTCCGGGACGGTGTAGGCCGTCGCATGGGCCTGGTCGTAAAAGCCCATCTCGCGGACGTGGCCCGGCCCGTCGCCGCTGCTCTGCACGATGCGGTTGTTGCCCTCGTACATGGCGATGTGGTAGCCGCTGCCGCTCTTGCCGTAGCGCGCCCCGTGGTAGACGATCATGTCGCCGGCCTTGGCCTGGCCGGCAGGCTTGCCGACGGCCCCGGCCTTCACCATCTCGTCGCGCAGGGCTTTGGCCCCGCCCGTCTTCGGGATGTTGACCCCGGACGCCCGCATGAACTCCGAGGCGAAGTAGGCGCACGACGCCTGGCCCTCGGGCGTCCTGATGGACCGCGCCAGCCCGGACGCGAGCTGCCGACCGAGGGACTCGCCGGCTTTTGTCCCGGACGGCCCCGCGCCGCCGCTGATGTCCTGGCGGCGGGCCACTTCCTTCTTGTAGTCCGCGTCGAGGGCGTTGATGCGGTCTTCCAGTTTGTAGACTTCCAGCGCGGCCCCGCGCCCATTAGGGTGCTTGGCCCACTCCGACACGTCCTGTGTGCCGAACAGGTTGCCCCGCTGCTGCTTCTTCGCGGCCAGATCTTCGGCGTCCGCGTTGCGCTCCGAGCGGTTCTGATAGATCAGGGCAGTGAGCCGGACGACTTCTTTCGGTGAGGCAGCCATGCCGGCATAGCCCGCTTCGACTTTCGCGCCTCCGACTTTGGCTTTGCCGTAGTTCGCCTGGGCGTCCGCCGCCATGTCCCACAGTCCGACAATCTGCTTGATGTCGTAAATCGCGCCCGCGATGGCGAGGCCCCAGAGGCCCGCTTTCCCCAGCATTCCAGCCCCGGCTGTGGCAAAGGTCGTCTCAGCAGCAGTCGCGCCGGTGAGTCCGCCGGTGACTTCGGCGAGCGTCGCGCCGGCTTGGAGGGCTTTCAAGGCTCCCAGGCCTCGGCACAGAGCGCCCACGATGGTAAACGCCGAGCCGATGCCGGTCACAAGTGGTCCGGCGGCAAGGGTCATGGCGATGAACGCCAGCGCGCCGTTCTGGACCGGCCTCGGCAGGCTGGTGAACTCGTCAATCGCGTGGGTAACATAGCCGAGCAGCGTTTCGATGTCCGGCAGGAGGCGCTGGATACTGGGCATCAAATCAGTGCCGAGCTTCGCGGCAGTCTTATCAATGCTATTCTGTAGTTCCTGCATCCTGGCTTTTGTATTGTCCGTGGCGCGCGCGTACCGTTCGCCCGTGGCCGTGTTGTCCCGGTAGGCCTTGTCCACGCGGCCCAGCGCGCTTGACAGGTCGGACCCCGCACCCGAGGCCCGCAGCAGGGCGTCGATCTGGAGCTTGCTCTTCAGCCCGAGCGCATCCATGACGGGCACGAGGTCCACGCCACGGTCCCGCAGCTTGCCCAGGCCCTCGATGAAGGCTGCCAGCGCCCCCGCCGCGTTCGTCTTAAAGGCCGTCTTGAAACTGGCCGCCGACATCCCGGCCACGCCCGCGAAGTTTTCCAGCTTGCGCCCGCCCTCGTTCACGGCGCGGTCGATCTGGATGATCGAGGTCGAGATCGCCGAGCCGCCCTGCTGGGCGCGGACGCCCACGCCCGCGAAGGCGTTGGCGAAGGCGAGTATCTGCGGACCCGACAGGCCCGCCGCGTGGCCGACGCCCCCGATCCTGAGCGCCATCGACAGGACCTCGTTCGACGTGGCCTTGCTGTCCTTGTCCAGCTCCGAGATGACCGAGCCGAGCCGCCCGATGTTCTGGGCCGGCTCGCCGATGGCATTGGCGAACTTGACCATCTGCATCGCGCCCGACTCGGTCGTCAGCTTGGTGGCGACGTGGAGCTGGATAATGTCTTTCGTGACATTGACAACTTGGTCGCGAGCAACGCCTAATTGTCCCACCGTGCTGGCGATGTCCGTGATGGCCTTGAAGCTTTCGGGAACCTTCGTAGACAGGTCTTCGAGGTCGGCCCGCAGCTTCTTTAGCTCTACGTCACTGCCGCCGACCGTTTTCGCGACGTTGGCGAAGTCGGCCTCATAGTCGATAGACTTCTTCAGCGCGTAGCCTGTGGCCTGAATGACCGGCTGGCTATACCCCTGCGTCATGGCTTGCCCGGCAGTCCGAAGGCCGAAGCCGACGTTACTCAGCATCGCGCCGCGCTGGAACAGTCGAATGTTCGCGGCCCGCGCTAGTGCCAGCGCGTTCGTCTCCCTGCGAACGACGCCGAGCTGCCGCGACACCTCGCCGAGCTGACCTGTTGCCGCGCCGCCTCCATACACGACTTCCGCAAGATTCACCCGCACACCGGCCAGGCTCCGAAGGTTACGGGCCGCGCCGCTTGCCGCCGTGCCGACTTCCCCGATCTCCGTCCTGGCAGCGAGCAGCCTGGTGAACATCCGCCTGCCGTCGAGCCGGGTTCTGCCCAGGTCAAGCAGGTTGGTCCGGGTTGCGCCGGCGGCGGAGTCCAGCGCCTTCAGGTCCTTCAGCGCCGCCATGACCCCGAGCGTGATGCCGCCAGGCTTGAATGTCAGGTTGCCGGCAGCTTTATTGGTCAGCGCGATCTGCTCCCGGATGCTTGCGAACTGCTCCTTGATGGTGAGGTTCAGCGCTCTGACTTCCGCCGCCGCGCTTTTGGTGTCGGCCAGAATGGTTAGTTTTACGGGAGGTGGCATAATTTTTAGGACGTGAAAAAAGACCCTGCCATAATCGGCGGGTCTGAGAACAAGGGAGCCTGCAATTCAACGAGTCTTTACTCTTGGTTTACACTAACGTTATCTGCGACAAAATCTTTACTGTCTGTGTGCATCTTGACGGTCCAGTCGGATCGAAGTAAAGCACCGAAGCCGTTCTGCGAATCGACATAACTCTTGACGATGTAGGTGCCAGGCAAAGTGATCGTTACGTAGCCACTGTTATAGATTGGGTACTTAGCGCTGCCGGGCGATTTTAAGCGCTGGTCCACAAAATGCTGCGCCGCAATATAAGCGTCTAGCTTCTCGCTGTCAACTTTGTCTGCTGCTTGTTGGGTTTGCTGGGCGGCTTGCTCTTTCACTACTCTATCGCTGCCTTTATACCAGCTATAAAGCGAAAAAATCAGAATAGCAACAATCAAAGCTATCCAGCCTTCTTGCGATTTCTTTTCTGTTTTTGGTGTGGGTGCCATGCTAGCCACTTCACCGCCGCCTGCTCTCTTTCCTGCTGCGTTTACCTGACTGAGATCAATCTTGCCGACTTCGTGCGGCCCAGCTTACTCAGCACGCGGCTTTCGATGACCTCGTTGCGGATGTCATAAAGCCGCCGGACGTAGCCTTCCTCGGTATAAACGGCGTTGCTGAACCAGGCGGAAGCGGGAACGGAGGCCGCGCAAGAGCAGTCCGACGACGACGCCTAACATTCCCCGTGGAATACTTTGGCACGGGATGGGCCTCGACTCTTTCGGAGTCGAGGCCCATCCTACTGCTTCCCCCCGCCGAACATCTTCCCAACAACAATGCCGAGGGCCTGCGCTTCGATCTGCGCCACCTTGTTGACGTTTTGCAGATAGGCGTCAAGCTGCACCTCGTCAAGCGATCCTATATCAACGCCCGGATAGAATCGCCCCATGACGGCAAAGGCAAAACCCCAGTCGTCGCCGCCCGCCTTTGCATCGGACGGCGACTTTCTCAAAAACGGCGGACGAGCGGACGATTGCCGGGGTGGGTGAAGATTTTGCAGAGAACGGCCAGGAACCTGTCGAGGTCCAGATCGTCTTCGATGTCGGCGTCGACGATGTCCGGGTGGCGGCGCGACAGCGCGAGCACGACGAGCGGCGTCATGGCCGCCGCAGACTCCTCGCTGATGTTGATTGCGAGCGCGTCCATTCCGTCCTGGACCGAGGCTGCTTCCGTGGGATCGCCCTCGGCCCCCCCGCGCGCCCGTACCCGGTTCATCACGTCCGCCACCTCGGTCGCGCCCATACGCCCCGTCTCGGCGGCGGCGAAGGCCAGGCTGACCAAAAGGTCCGGGCACTGGCCGATCAGCTCCCCGACCCTGCCGAGCTTGCTGACCGGGAAGGCGGCGACCTCGTAGCTCTTGCCGCCGATCTCAACGGTGTTCCCCTCGCCGAGCATAACGGAGAGCGGAACGGGAGTGATTTTCTCGCTTCTGTCTTCGGATGTCGGCGCGTCCTGTTCGGCGCGCGTCTTCCTGCGTTCGTCTCGCCGCTTCTGGGCGTCTGCTGTCTGCTCTTCGCTCATTCATTTCTCCTGTCGCCAATTGGGGACACTATTGTTCTCGCCTACGGGTTATTGTTCTCGTCTACGGGTTATGGAACGCGGTGACGGAGTTGACGGGCACCGCCGTCAGCGGCAGGCCGAACGTGGTCACGGCGGCCAAAGATTTGGAATTGCGGACGCGAATCTGGAGATCGGTCCCCGAAACCGCGTCGACGTAGGACTGCACGCTGATTTTCTGCATGATCTCCTGCTCGCCCTCGACCGGCTGGCCGACGGCGGTGTAGGAGCATGCCGGGAAGATGACCTCGATCTGGTTTTGGAAGCCGGCCGCGTTGAGGGGCATGTTCAACAGCAGGGACAGCGGCACGATCATCACGCCGCTCGTCGCCCCGTAGGGCAGGGCCGCCCCCTGCGCCTGGCCCATGTAGCGCTGAAGCTCGGCCTCCGTCGAGAAGTAGAGGTCCACCTCGCCCGAATGCTCCGAGCGCCCGAGGATGTGGGACGTGCCGCCGCGCTGGCCGAGCAGCCCGCGCCGCAGCTTCTGGCCGCGCTTCAGCTTCAGGTCGCAGGTCTTGGAGTCGGCGGACAGGGTGCCCGCGATCCTCAGCACGGCGTCCTCGGGCGAGGGCGGCAGCAGCGTGTCGAACGCGGCGGTGTCAAGCCCCAAATCGCTTTCCTGGGCGTACATGATCTGGTTGAGATGCCCCGTGTCCAGGCTGAAGGTGACGACGTCGGACGAGTCCGGGTCGGCCTTGATGTTGATGCCGATGATGCGCGTGCCGGGGAAGCAAAAGAAGGACGATCCGCGCCGCTCGTTCATGGTCCCGGTGAACTGGTCGAAGCCGTCGGTCCATAGAAGGTCGCTGTAACCGGGCGAGGCGGCGACGGCGGGCGGCCCGGCGGCGGCGACGACGGCGGGCGTCACCGTGATGGCGGGGGCACCGAGGAACGCGCACAGCGGCCCGGTGATGCTCTCGGGGCACGGCTCCACATTGATGCCGCTGCCCGTGATCGTCGCCTTGCCGTTGATGGCCCCGGTGAGGCCGACGTTGTTGCGGAGGCTCTTGCGCTTGATCTGCTCAAGCTCCATGTTGGGCGAACCCGAAACGCGGTCGAGCAGCGCCTGCGCCTTGACGGGCTGGCCCTCGACGGCCTCCAGGCCGAAGCCCATCTTGGAGCGGATGCCGGTGTTCGTGTTCTGGATCGTGGTAGACATGTTGGGGTCCCTTGTAAACGTGGAGAAGGCGGGCCAGGGGGCGCGGGCATAGACGAGCGGCGACCAGGCGGAGTACAGGCCGCTTGCGCCGTCCAGCCGCCGGGCCTTGTAGATGTAAAGCTGGAACGGCAGGACCGGGCTGTCGAGCGCGGTCTCCCCGCCGGCCCCGTCCGCCACGGTCGTCAGCAGCGAAAAGTCGTCATCGCTGACGCCGGTTTTCGAGCGCCAGATTTCGATGGTGGACATGGTGCACCTTCGTGGCTTCAGCCAAGCGCAACGGTGTGGTCTTCCGCCTGATGGTCTGATGCCTGATTTTCTTCGGCTTGATTTTCTTCGGCTTGATTTTCTTCGGGCTGCGCTGTATCCTCGGCGGGCTTGTGATCCTCAGCGGGCCGTGCTTTATCCTCAGCGGGCCGTGCTTTATCCTCAGCGGGCCGTGCTTTATCCTCAGCGGGCCGTGCTTTATCCTCAGCGGGCCGTGCTTTATCCTCAGCGGGCTGTGCTTTATCCTCAGCGGGCTGTGCTTTATCCTCAGCGGGCTGTGCTTTATCCTCAGTCGCTTCCACTGGCGGCAGGCTGTAGACGCGGCAGACGCCGTCTTCCACGAGCCGCGCGGCGAGGGCGGGCGACACGTCCCCGGCAGGGTCCACGCTCACGGTGAGCGGCTTGCCGGGTGTCAGCGAAACAGTCTCGTTGTCGTTTTGGATGTTGCCGCCGCTGTCTTCGCGGCTATACATGATCTGGGTGCCGGGCGTGATGGGCTGCATGGTGGAAACCTTTCAAATCGACACGAGGGTCAGGAAGTGCGGACACGGGAATAGAACTCGACGAATGTGACGGAGCGCCGGAAGCTGCCGCCCTTCTGGTACAGACTGGCCGGCTTTTTGAACCTACTGGTGCGCCAGAGCTGCGCCCCCGAGGGGTCCTGCCGGCACTGCATCAGCGCTTCCCGCACGGAGCGCGTCAGGCGGGCCAGTTTCTGCTTTGCGGCGGGGCTGCGGTCCTGCTCGCCGACATAGACCAGGGCGGCGAAATAGGTGACGTACTGCCGCGTTCCCGCGTCCCGCCCGCCGGTCGTCGCGTCTGCGTCCCCTTCGGCCAGGAGGTGCAGCGCAATCAGCGCCTGGCCGGGCTGGCAGGCGGCAGGGTCGTCGTCGAGGATGGCCCCGTCGTACAGCGGCCCGGCAGGCGGCACGGCAATCAGCGCAGGCGAGGCCGTCATCAGCGCGATGACGGCCTCCTGAATGTCCACAGCGGTCGTGAAGTCCATCGTTTAACTCATCCCGGCAATCTAGCTCATCCCGGCAATCTAGCTCATCCCGGCAATCTAGCTCATCCCGGCAATCTAGCTCATCCCGGCAATCTAGCTCATCCCGGCAATCTAGCTCATCCCGGCAATCTAGC
>JAABUU010001366.1_pt1 | contig 41705 bp, 43 predicted proteins | sample 5559301 | NCBI WGS metagenome assembly JAABUU01 (sample SAMN10711884, study PRJNA513360) | rock metagenome | isolation source: Antarctica rocks | place: Antarctica: Victoria Land, Richard Nunatak white | reverse complement strand
ACCTACAGGGTGTCGCGCCACACGCCGATTCAGGAAATCTAGAATGGGATTGTTGCGCGTGGAGTCCCATTCTAGATTTCCTAAAGATGCACGAAGCGCGACACCCTGACCTAACGTTGTAGTATTAACGTGGCCGGACAATTTGACGTCCTCGTCCACCGTTCATTCCACGGCGTCGGCAAACCTTATCCATTCCCCCGAAGCCATGACGCATGCAATTTCGTCGATCGGCGGCATCCCTCGATCTGGCCACCAATGGATTTTTTCTGATATAGGAATAACATGACGAAATTCGGAAACTTGTGCCTATCGTAACAGTGACAAGGGCTTTTGTCAAGTGCGGCGCATCCCGTGTTTTTGCTTGTGCTTCCGTTGTTGACACATGGTCGTGGTTCGGGTGTGCCGTTCCTGGTAGGCGAGAGGCGTTGACAGAAGAGGTTTGGCGCTGGTACACTAGGCACAGTCTTCCAAATATCGTTAATTATTTCGTATATCCGTAACACGGGGCCCGTCAGCATCATGGATAGTTCCACCTCACCTGGTAGCGCCCGTGCGGCAACACGAATCTTGGACATCCTGGAGCTTGTGGCGCGGAGGCCGGAGGGCCTGACGTTGAGCGCGATAGCGGAGGAATTATCCGTGCCGATCAGCAGCTTGCATGGCCTGCTGCGCGTCTTGCAGGTACGGGATTATCTGACTCGTGTTCCCGACGATCGTCGATTCCGTATCGGACCGCGCCTACTGGAGGTGAGCCTGGGCTATCTCGACGTAGCCGAGCCGTTCTCCACTGCCCGCCAGGCCATGCAGGTCGTTGCCGAGCAGTGCGACGAAACAACTCACATCGCTATCCTGAATGCGCGCGAGATCCTCTATGTTGCCGGCGCCGAGGCCCGTCGCCCGCTTGGCGTAGCCTCACGCGTCGGGACACGCTTGCCGGCTCATGCGACGGCAGCGGGCAAAGCGCTGCTGGCGACCCTATCGCGCGAACAGCTTGTTGACCTCTACGCGGATGCCGACTGGCCACGGCTGACGCCCGTTACCCCATCGTCGCTCGATGCCCTTCAACACGAACTCGATGAGGTGCGATGGGCCGGCTATGCGCATGATGTCGAGGGTGTCGATGCGGGGCTCCAATGTGTCGCTTCTGTCTTCCCATCCAGTAGCGCCAAACCCACCGTAGCCCTGAGTGTTTCGGTGCCCACCGCTCGCCTGCGCGGGGACAGGCTGTGGGAGATTGTCGACGCCTTGCGCGGCTCGACATCTTCGCGCAGTGATCCGCCGCGTCACCATGTGTGCCCGCTCATCGGTTGGAGTCTCGCCACGACGGAAGATGAGACGCACCGCGAAATGCGGCACGCGGCAGGCGCAGCCATGACGCCGCTTGGTGGGCAGATTCTGTGGGCGGATGCCCACCACGACGAACATAAACAGACGGCCGACGTCTATCGGTTGCTCGAAGAGCCGTTGGATGCGTTGTTGATCCAGCCGGTCAATGCGGCCGCCGCGGATAAGCTCTTCGCTGAGGCGCAACGCCGCGGCATATTGGCGGTCTGCTTCCAGAAGCAAGCCCGCAGCCGCGCCTTCGACTTCTTCGCAGGCGGCGATACGTATCAAGAAGGCTGCATGCAGGGCCACGCGATCGCACGCGCTCTCGATGGTCGGGGGGGAGTCTTGATTGTCGAGGGCGACCCGTACAACGACAATGCGCGCAACATTGCACAGGGTAACCGTGATACGCTGGCCCTGTATCCCGGTCTGGAGGTACTCGACAGCCAGCCCAGTGGCCACTGGTCGCCCGAAACGGCGCGCGCCATCGTCGAGGAGGCCCTGGCGGTGTACGGGGCGGAGCGCCTACACGGCATCATCGCCGCCAATGACGGCATGGCAGCGGGAATCGCGGACGCACTGATCGTACACGGGCTAGCCGGGCGGATCGCGCTCGTGGGGGGCGACGGCGACAAAGAGGCGCTTGGCCTCATTCGTACCGGAGCCCTCGCGGGCACGGCCTTCCAAGATCCCACGGCCCTCGCCGTGGCGGCGCTAGAGTATGTGATCGGCGTCGTCAAGGGGACAGCCAAAGTGGCGGACTTGTCGCGCTACAGCGTTTTCCATGCGCCTGCCGGACCCGTCGTCAGCGTGCTCGATATCCCGTACACTTGGATCGATGCGAGGAATCTACCGCTCCTGGAAACGTATTGGTTAGGGCGGGAACCCGGCGCGGACGCCCGAACGGCGTCCTAAGTGATCCGTTTCACAATTTCTTGTCGGGATGCCAGTAGCATCCATGTGGTTCAGTTGGAGCTAACGGCTGGCGCCTAACCCTACGGCTACCGATGACATGGACGACGAAGACAATGCGCGCTCACGGACTAGCGCGGGAGAAGGCTGTGCGACTGACAGGCAAGATCGCTATTGTAACGGGGGCGGCCTCCGGCATCGGGCGTGGAATCGCCACGCTGTTCGCGCAGGAAGGCGCCCACGTCGTCATCGCGGACATCGACGATGAGCGCGGCCACCAGACGGTCGCGGACATCGGCGGGCCTACCGTCGCGCGCTATATACGCGCCGATATCAGTGACGGTGCGCAGGTGCGGGCCCTCGTGGACGGCACGGTGGCGCTATTTGGGGGCGTGGACATCCTGGTGAACAATGCCGCAATCGTCACTTTCAAAAAGCTGGTGGATACCGAGGAACATGAATGGGACAGGGTGATCGCGACCAACCTGCGCGGCGTGTATCTCTGCTGTCGCTACGCCATCCCGCGGATGCTTCATCGCGGAGGGGGGACTATCGTCAACATCTCATCGGCGCGGGCGCTCGCGACGACGCCGCTGGTCTCCAGCTACGACGCCAGTAAGGGAGGCATCCTTGCGTTGACGCGCAGTCTTGCCCTCGAGCACGCCCGCGACGGCATCCGCGTCAATTGCGTGCTGCCAGGGTCCATCGACACGCCCGTGTTCCGGGCTAACCTGCGCGCCGAGGGCGATGAGGAGGAGGGGTATCGGGCGACCGCGGACAGCATACCGCTCGGACGTGTCGGCCAGCCCAGCGACATCGCTTACGCCGTCCTCTACCTGGTTAGCGACGAGGCGAGCTATGTCACCGGCGCCTCGTTTCTGATCGACGGCGGCTTGCTCGCCCACGCATAAGAAAGAAAGGAGTTGGGCTGTATGGGTCTCGATCCCCTGCGCGATGTGCGCATCCGTGAGGCGATGCGAGCGCACGATCTCGATGCCCTCATTTGTCGCCTGCCCGAAAACGTGCTGCTGCTGACGGGGTATTGGCCGTTGAGCGGCTTCGCTTTCGTTTTCTACCCGCGCGAGGGTCCTGTGTCGCTCGTCGCGGTCACGACCGAGATGGCATCCGTCCCCGACGGCGTGGTCGACGACGTACGCTCCTTCGACTGGGGCGTGCTCGGCGCCGACGATCCTTACGTTAGCGTGCGGCGTCATCTGACTGAGGTCATCCGGGCGGCCCGATTGCAACGTGCGCGTATCGGGTACGAAGGCAGCTTTGAAGCGGTAGCTCCGGGCCACATGGCGGGCGAAACGATGGCGCCGGCGGGTGTGACCCACGCGATGATCGCTTGTGCGGCTCCGGATGCGCGTCTCGTCGACGCCACGCCCGCGCTGTACCGCGCGCGCGCGCGCAAGACCAAGACCGAGATCGCCAAGTTACGGCGCGCCAATGACGTCGCGGCGCTGGGCCTGGAGGCGTTTCGCGCCTATTACGAGCCGGGACGGGCGGAAGCGGAGGTGGCGGCCCACGTCGAAGCAGCCATCCTGAGCCAGGGCATCGGCTATCACGGGGCACGGCACGCCCGTGCCTGGACACAGTTGATGACCGGGCCGGAATCAGCGCGGGCCCATACACCGCACCCCGCTACCTCGAGCCGTGTCATCCAGCGCGGGGATCTAGGTCTGCTGGAATTGGGGACGGTCGTGGATGGCTATTGGTCCGATCTGACGCGTACGCTGGTAGCGGGAGCTTCACCCACGACGCGCCAGCAGGAGCTCTATGCCGCGATCATGGCCGCCCATGCGGCGGCTGTGAGCACGGCGAGGCCCGGTATGACCGGAGCCGACGTGGATGCCGTCGTCCGTGCGGAGGTGGAACGGCGCGGGTTCGGAGCGCTCTTCATGCACCACACCGGCCATGGATTGGGCTTCCGGTATCACGAGCCACATCCCCTCCTGCATCCGGACAGCGGAGACATCATCGAAGAAGGGATGGTCTGTAGCATCGAGCCTGGTCTCTACATCGAGGGGTTCGGCGGGCTGCGTCTGGAAGAAAACGTGGTGTTCACCGAGACGGGCGTGTCCTTGCTCTCGGTCTGTCCCACCGCGCTCACCCCGGCAGCCGACGTCCCGGCCCCGCGCGCCTCGGGGAGTGATGGTCGACATATTCGGGGAGTGATGGTCGACATATGTGGAAGGAGACAACATGAGCGCAGCGCTGGACGGAGTCCGCATCCTGGACTTCTCGCAGATGATGATGGGGCCGTGGGCGACGCAGCTTCTCGGTGACCTGGGCGCGGACGTGATCAAGGTTGAGCGTCCGAAGACCGGGGAATGGGAGCGCGGCCTGGAGGCGATGGGGCAGCTGCTGGCGGGAGATAGCCCCTATTTCCTGGCCATGAACCGCAACAAGCGGAGCCTGGCCCTCGATCTCAAGCATCCGGAGACGCGCCGTATCCTCGACGCGTTGGTCGCCGAGACCGACGTACTCGTGGAGAATTTCCGGCCGGGCGTGCTCGATCGCCTCGGGTTCGGCTACGAGCGCCTCGCGGAGATCAATCCGCGCCTGATCTATTGTTCGGCCAGCGGATATGGCGCGTACGGTCCCTACGTCGATCGCCCCGGCCAGGACCTGCTCATCCAGGCCTTGAGCGGCATCGCGGCGTACTCGGGGCGCGCCACCGACCCGCCCACTCCAACGGCGACATCCATCTGCGACGGCATGGCGTCGATGATGGTGGCTTGCGGCATCCTAGCCGCCCTGCACACACGCACGCGCACGGGGCATGGCCAGAAGGTGGAGGTCGACTTGCTCAGCACTGCCATCGCCGTGCAGTGTCAGGAAGCGGTCGCGTATTTGAATGGGATGCCCCGCTGGGAGCGCAGCGCCGCCGGCGTCGGACAACCCTGGATCGGGCCGCCGTACGGCATCTACCCGACGAGCGATGGCTACGTGGCCCTGGCCATGAACTCGCTCGCCGTGTTGGGCGGCCTCCTTGACCTGCCCGAGGTGGCCGCCTATGACGGTAACCCCGCGCGCGCGTACGCCGACCGCGACGCCATCAAGAGGCAGCTAGAGGCGCGCTTGCGCGAACGGACCACGGACGAGTGGGTGAACCTCCTGTCCACGCGCGATGTCTGGTGCGGCCCCGTCAAGGACTTCGACGGTGTGTTCACCGATCCCCAGGTCGTGGCGCGCGAGATGGTAGCGACCGTCGATCACCCGCGCGCCGGGGCACTCAAGGTCATTCGCGCACCCCTCTCCTTCAGCGAGACACCGCCGACGATTCGCCGGCCACCGCCGTTGGTCGGCGAGCACAATGCGGAGATCCTGCGCGACCTCGGATACGATGACGCGGCCATCGCTCAATTGGAGGCAGAGAAGGTATGGTGATAGACGATGTGGTGATCGTCGAGCGCGACGGGCCGACGGCCATCATCAGGATTAATCGCCCCCGGAAGCTCAATGCGCTCAATCGGCCCATCTTCGACGCTATGATGACACGCCTGGACGATATCGAGCGCGACGAGTCCCTGCGTGCCGCCATCATTACCGGGACGGGGCGCGCGTTCTGCGCGGGCGCCGACATCGGGGAGTACTGGCGGCAGGGCCCAGGCGCCTTCAGCGAATTTCAGCGCCTCGGCCGGTCACTGCACCAGCGTATCGAGACGCTGCCACAACCCGTGATCGCCGCCGTGAACGGGTTTGCCCTCGGCGGCGGATTCGAGTTGGCCCTGGCCTGCGACTTGATCGTCGCGCATGAGCAGGCCGTGTTCGGGCTACCGGAACCGACGCTCGGCTTGATCCCGGGGGGCGGCGGGACGCAACGTCTCACGCGCGCGGTCGGGCGCTACCGAGCCAGGGAGATCCTGCTGACCGGCCGTCGCCTGACGGCGCGAGAGGCTCAGGAGTGGGGAGTGGTGAGCGCCGTTGCCCCCATGGGAGAGGAGGTGCGCGTGGCGCGGGAGCTGGCCGACGGGATAGCGCGGCAGGCGCCCCTGCCCATCCGCGCCCTCAAGCGCCTTGTCTCTGAGGGCGCGGATGCCCCACTGGAGACCGCGCTCTCCTACGAACAGCAGACGCTCATCGGGCTCTACGCCACGGACGACGGGCAGGAGGGAATCGCCGCGTTCATGGAGAAGCGGCCGCCGACGTTCACGGGCCGCTAGGCGCTTGAGGGCGCCTCCATACGACGACAGGGCACGATAGGAGAAATTGTGTGACGACACTACGGGGCATCACCTGGGATCATCCACGCGGGCTGGACCCCATGCGGGCGACGGCAACCCGTTTCGCGGAGGAGCACACGGGGATGCGGATAGACTGGGTTGCGCGCTCGCTCCAGGCCTTCGGCGAAGAATCGATCGAGGAGCTGGCGCGGGAGTATGATCTGCTGGTCATCGACCACCCGTTCGTGGGGACCGCCGCCCGCAGTGGCTGTCTCCTGCAGCTCGACAGCTACCTCCCGTCCGCGTTCCTTGCCGCGCAGGAGCGAGAGAGTGTCGGTCCCAGTCACCGCAGCTATGCGTATGATGGTCACCAGTGGGCGTTGGCGATCGACGCCGCCGCGCAGGTCAGCGCGTATCGGCCGGATCTGTTGGCGATGGCTGACAGATCCGTGCCCCTGTCCTGGGCCGAGGTGTTCGAACTAGCCGATCTAGCGGGACGCGCGCGCGTGGCGATGCCTTTGAATCCAGTCAATGTGATCTGTAGCTTCCTCACCTTATGCGCGAACCACGGCGAACCGCCAGGCCGCGAGGAGACACGATTGGTGGGTCGCGCGACGGGGCGCATAGCGCTCGACATCCTGCGCCGCCTGATCGAGCGTCTCCACCCGGAATCCTTGGACTTTACCCCGCCTCGATTGTTGGACCGCATGTCCACGACCAACGACATCGTCTACTGTCCGCTCCTCTTCGGCTACTCCAATTACGCCCGCCGTGGGTACGCGCCATACCTCTGTCGCTTCGCAAACATTCCTTCTGTCGCCGGTAGCGGTCTGTATGGTGCTCTGCTAGGGGGCGCGGGATTGGCTATCTCGTCACGCTGCCAGGCCGTGTCCGCCGCGTGCGCCTACGCACAGTGGGTGGCCAGCCCGGACTGTCAACGCACAGTGTACGTGGCGTCGGGGGGACAGCCGGCCAATCGTTTCGCCTGGACGGACCCGGCTGTCAACGCTGCCACAAGCGGCTTCTTCGACGACACGTTGGAGACGCTTGACCACGCCTACGTGCGCCCGCGACACGACGGCTACATTCAAGGTCACGATATATCCGGCCTCGTCTTGCACGACTATCTACGCAACGGGGGGAGCGAACGCTCCACCTTGGATCGTCTCGACGCGTTGTACGTCGGAAGTAGGTTAGCCGCGTCAGTGGCGCGTCCATGAGCGCGCAGCCTGTCGCGGGACAGGCGCCCTCTCAGCTGTCGTCTTGACAATGGGGGGCACAGTGGCCGGCGTCATTGAGGGGGCGCCTACGGCGCCTACACCACCCGATCAAACATGATAATGAGAGGCCTACGAGCGAATGAAGACACGAGTGCTGGCCCTGGATCTCGGTACCGGCGGCTGCAAGGGGGCCGTCTACGACACCGCAGGCGATCTCGTCGCCGAGGTCGGCGAAACGTACCCGATGAGCCGGCCTGCGCCCTTATGGGCCGAACAAGACCCCGGTCTCTGGTGGGCGGCCACAACGGCCGTGTGCCGCCGCTTGACGGGGATGGTCCCGGCGGACACGATCGCCGCTGTGGGCCTATCGGGGCAGGTCCCGACCATGGTGCTGGTCGACGCGGCGGGGCACGCGTTGGCCCCTGCGATCACCTGGCAGGACCGGCGCGCCCAGCAAGAGGCTGAGTGGCTGCAGGAGCGCCTGGGACCGGAGCAGCTCCAACACTGGCTGGGTCTTGCCTTACCCGTCGATGCCGCGTATCCACCCGCTCGGCTTCTCTGGTGGCGGCGGCATCAACCCGACGTGATCGCGCGGGCGCATCGCGTCCTCATGGCGCGGGACTTCCTGCTGCTCCAACTCACCGGCGAGTTCTGCTCGGACGCCTGGAGCGCCAAAGGTCTCGTGCATCTCCTCACGGGGGAAGCCTCGGCCGAGTACTATGCCGCCCTCGGGCTCCCCGCGTCCCTGGCGCCACGCATCCTGCCTCCGTCGTCGGTCGCGGGGACGGTACGCGGGATAGCCGCCGACGCCACGGGGTTGCGGCAGGGGACGCCGGTCGTCGTAGGGTGGAGCGACGCTCTCTGCGGCATGACGGGGACCGGAGCCCTCGGGATGTCTGGCGTCGCCTTCGACCTCGCGGGCACCTCCGACATCGTCGGCTACACGGGTGCGGCGCCGGCGCCGGGGCTGTTACATGTTCCCTCGTCGATCGCCGATGGGATCAGCGTGCTGTACGGTCCGACGCAGAGCAGCGGCGACAGCCTGCTGTGGTTCACGGAGTGGACGGGAACCGCGGATGTCGATGCGACGGTCGCCGCGGCGGAGACGGCGCCGCCGGGGGCAGACGGGCTCATCTTCCTCCCCTACCTCCAAGGGGAACGCGCGCCCATCTGGGATGCAATGGCGCGCGGAGCATTCGTCGGTCTGCAGCGTCAGCATAGTCGTGGGCACGGCGCCCGCGCCGTGATGGAAGGAGTCGCCATGAGCGTGAGGCATGTGCTCGATGCCTGCGGAGCGCCGTGCGGGCCGCACCGGACGCTCCGGGCAACGGGCGGCGGGACGCGCAGCGACCTGTGGAATAGGATCCGGGCCGACGTGACCGGCATGTCGCTCGCGGTCACGGAGCACACCAATGCCACAACCCTGGGGGCCGCGATGTTGGCGGCCGTCGGCGTGGGTCTCTACGACAACCTCCAGGATGCGACGGCCATGGTGCGGGTGCGCGCCACCTATGATCCGGACGCGGAGCGCGTGGCGCTCTACGACGCGCTCTATGGCCGCTACCGCGCGCTCTATCCCGCGCTCCGCCCCATGTTCGGGCACCCGGACGTCGACGACACGGACCACGAGGACCGACCGCGCGCATCGGTGGCCCGTGGCGCGCCGCCCGCGTTGCAGCACCGAGAACAGCAGGGAAAGGGACGACATCGATGACACAGCATGAGCCGCGAGACCGCGGCGTCTTGGCCGGAGCACGCCTGATCCTGGTGGCCCGTCGCGCCGATCCCGCCGCCCTCCTCGATGCCCTCGATGCGTTCGCGCCCGCGGGACTGCGCCACGTCGAGGTGACCCTCGACACGGCCAACTGCTACGAGATGATCGAGACGATCCGGAACCGGATGGGGGGGCTGATCGTGGGCGCGGGCACGGTCACCGAGGAGGAGCAGATAGCGCAGGCAGTGAGCGCCGGGGCACAGTTCCTCGTGTCGCCGCACGGGAGTCCTGCTCTGGCCAGCGCAGCACAAGCGCTCGGCATACCGTACGTCCCCGGCGCGTACACCCCGACGGAAGTGGTGACCGCCTGGCGATGGGGCGTCCCCCTGGTCAAGCTGTTCCCCATCGCAACCCTTGGCGCCGCCTTTGTACGCCAGTTGCGGGGTCCGTTACCGCAGGTGCCGCTCATCGTCACGGGAGGTGTAACAGCCGACAATGCGCTCGAATATCGACACGCGGGGGCCGATGCCGTCGGCCTGGGATCGGACTGGCTCCGGCGCTGGCGTACGGGAACGACGCACGACCGCGCGGCGCTCACGCGGCAGGTGGCGCGCCTCATCACCTCCCTTGAGCAAACGATGGATTAGAGGTGGCACGGTGAGGAGGGGTAGCTTAGTGGTCCATCCGGTAAGTCGCTATCACGCTGTTTTGCCGGACTCGCAAGCTCGGCTACCGCGTTTCATACGCGAAGGCGAGCGTCTTGCCTCGCATGACATGGTCCTGAAAGTAGCTCTGATTTCCAGCCATGTGGATGCAGGCCTGATACGTGTTCTATGCGTAAAACCCAGTTGTTGTATCTGCCCTGTATTCGGCACTGAGGAAGGTTGCCAAACACACTCATCACTCGTGTAGCCAGCTAATGGCTGTTCGTGAATAGACCAAGCGCCGACGATGGGCCGCGTACTCAGGCGTAACGCTGTTGAATAACTATTCACTACACCATGAGCGTCAATAGCTCCCCGTGTCCGTCAACGTGCTTCCCGCATGTGGGCCACCGATCACACGGAGAGGGTAGCGGGCACAGCGGAGCGGATGACGGCGTTAGCGGAAGCGTCATCCGTATCCTGTACGTCGGCATGAAGTCGTTGCGCCGCGCCCCTTCACGATCACGTTGCCATGAACGACAACGGCGCAACTATTTCATACCCTGGGGGGCAGGCGCACCGTGAATAAGTTGGCGTGCGTTAACTCACCCGCCCGGTATGTGCTGCAGCTACATCCATGCTGGCCACCGGGCCGAGAGTTATTCTGTTCACCACGGCCATGGTTTGGACGTACGGATGAGGGTGGTAGCCAGGACAGGTGTGGCGGCGCTCTGCGGATGCGCTGCGTGAGGTTGGCGAGTACGCGCAACAGGGGCATATTCGGTTGGGCCAGGAGCCGGTCAACCGCTACGAGAGCCCGCTGGTCAATACGTGCGCCCAGGCGCTCGCGCTGATCGATCGGATTGGCCTGCCGAACGTGATGGCAACGGGCGGAACGCGGTCACACGACATGCGACCGCGTCCACAACGGGCAGGGGTTGACACTGACGAAGATGGAGGTACGGTTATGCTCCGAGCGAGGCTCCGCCTCGGACCGATGGAGTGTATGATGGCCGACGCACCGGCTCCAAGACCTGACACGAGCGTATCATCTGTAACCCCATAGTAGAGCGAGAGAGGGAAAGAGCATGACAAACGGACCATTCGATGGATACCTAGCTGGGTTGACGCGGGTGCGTGACGCGCGCAGTGGGCGCGCCTCTAGTTGGAACCCGAGCGGACGCAACCAGGACCATTGGATCATTCCTCCAGGGGAGAGCATCGTGCTCGCCGATCTGGAAGGACCAGGGTGCATTACGCACATCTGGATGACCCAGTTCTGTCGCCGCGTGCTCGGACCGGGCTTGCTCAACCCTAGTCAGGTAGACCAGACCGTGCCCGTCCTCGAGATCCACAACGCGCTGGGCCTCAACTGGGACATGCCCGACCCTGACTACTATCGTAAAGTCCTGTTCAAGATCTATTGGGATGATCAGGAGCGTCCGAGTGTGCTGGCCCCCCTGGGCGACTTCTTTTGCATCGGCCACTCCGTGCCGGGCAACTTTGCCTCAATTCCCTTCACGGTGTCATCCAAAGAGCAGGAGCGTCACACCTTCGGCGGGGCGGCGGCCCTCAACTGTTATCTGCAAATGCCCTTCAACAAGCGCGCGCGGATCGAGGTGGAGAATCAGAACGACGTGCCCTACGGGCAGAACTTCTACATCGACTATGAACTGTACAGGCAACCGCTGGGCGATGACGTTGCCTATTTTCACGCCCAATGGCGACGCGAGAACCCCACGAAGGGTTGGGCTCCAGACATCCAGGCAAATAGCCCCGAGGTCAATGTGTCCAACCTGGATGGGAAAGACAACTACGTGATCCTGGAGACAGAGGGACGCGGCCACTATATCGGATGTAACCTCTCGGTGGCGCACTTCCAGGGCACCTGGTGGGGTGAAGGCGACGACATGATCTTTGTGGACGGGGAGGAGTGGCCGCCTAGCCTACACGGCACGGGCAGCGAGGATTACTTTGGCCACGCTTGGGGCATGCAGACCAATGCCTACCCCATGAATGGGTCAGCGCTGCATGAGAGTATCATGCCCGGTTACCAGGTGAGCTACCGCTTTCATCTCGTGGATCCGGTGCGGTTCGCGCGAAGCATCCGTGTGACCATGGAGCATGGCCATGCCAACCACCTGTCCGACGACTGGGCGTCGACCGCCTACTGGTATCAGACGCTGCCCACGAAAGCCTTTGACATTCTGCCCGTGGAGGCGCGGCTACCCATTCGCTCCACCGCGCTGGCATCACCCTATGGCGGGAGCGCGGGGGCGGTCAACGGTGAGCAGACGCCAAGCGATGTTCAGATGAACGACGAAATGCGCGGGATGCGTGCGGCGCGGCAAGAACGCTACGCTCGCTATGTGGAGGAACGCAATGCCGTGCTGGCACGACGCATCGAAGATACGAGGAGACGATCGCAGCTGAACCGTGAACAGGCGCGCCAGATTCGGCGCTCATTCCTCTAGCTGGGATATCACGCCAAACGGGGGATTGACGGCCCAGCAGGAGAGATCTGTGGCTTGTGGCGCGTGGGGACACGAAACCACATGTGAAAAGGCGTGACGCCACGGTTCCAACGCGGTCGCACCTTTTACACAACACGGCTCGTGACCACACTGTGGGGCGAACGCTGGCTATGGTCTCATGGCGAATGGGTCGAAGATGGCGAACGTCGATTCGAGCTACTCCCGCCCGTCGCCTGCGCCGTGTCGGGGAACGGCGATCTTGTTGGACAGTGAGACACAGCGATTCTGGAGACCCTATTGCAGGGAACATATCAGCGTAGAGTCATCAAAGTGAGGAGCATCGATGTCGGATGATCGCTTTCGTCCCCTTATCCACTTTACGCCACCGACCGGGTGGATGAACGACCCGAACGGGTTGGTGTATTTTGAGGGCGAGTACCACCTGTTCTACCAATACCTCACGCCGCGCCACTGGGGTCATGCGGTGAGCCCCGATCTCGTGCACTGGACGCACCTGCCCATCGCGCTCTACCCCGACGATCTCGGGGCCATCTGGTCTGGTAGCGTGGTGGTCGATCGGGACGATACCAGTGGCTTCCTCGGCGGCCGACCGGGCCTGGTCGCTATCTTCACCCATTGCAACGAGCGGACCCCTCCCGCCGGTCCTCAAATGCAAAGCCTCGCCTACAGCGCCGACCGGGGCCGCACATGGACCATGTACAGGCACAACCCGGTCATTCCCAACCCCGGCGTCGCCGACTTCCGCGACCCCAAGGTGTTCTGGCACGCGGGAACGCAGCGCTGGGTCATGGTCGTCGCGTTCAACAAGGATCGTGTCCACTTCTACACCTCGCCGAATCTACGGAACTGGACGTGGGCGAGCGCGTTCGGGGTCGGTCAGGGCGCGCACGACGGGACGTGGGAATGTCCCGATCTGTTCGCCTTGCCGGTCGATGGTGACGCGGGCCGCACGACATGGATCCTGCACGTCAGCGTGCTCCATGGCCGCAAGCCGGATGCGCACAGACACGAGATGCAGTACTTCATCGGCGACTTCGACGGCACGACCTTCACCAACGACAACCCCGCCGACGTGACGCTGTGGAGCGACTACGGGCGTGACAACTATGCGGCGGTGAGCTGGTCGGACGTCCCCCCAAGCGACGGGCGCCGGCTCTGGATCGGGTGGATGAACCACTGGATGTATGCGCGTCGCGTCCCCACCGGCCCGTGGCAGGGGGCAATGACCCTTCCGCGCCGCCTACAACTCGCGCGACGGCCGGCGGGGGTGCGCCTCATCCAAACGCCAATCGCCGAATTGACGCGCCTCCGTGGGCCGGCGACGCGTCAGGGCGAGGCGCTGATCACGCCGGCGCCCCCGTTGCGCGTGTCGGGGATGGGGGAGGTGTTCGAGGTCGAGCTAGAGCTGCGAGGGGGTACGGCCACGGCATGCGGGGTCAGAATCTGGCACGGCGCGGAGTACCACACCACGATTGCTTATGATGTCACTGCGTCGACGCTCGTCGTCGACCGGGCGCACGCCGGCCAGACGACGTTCAACCCCACTTTTGCCGCCGTGCAAGAGGCCCCGCTGACACCCAGGCCGGAGACGCTGACGCTGCATATCTTCGTCGATCGCTCGTCGGTCGAGGTGTTCGCGGATGCGGGCGGCGTCGTCATCACCAGCCTCATCTTCCCTGATGCCAGGACCACGGATCTGGAGGTGTACGCCATCGGCGGCGAGGCCCAGGTACGCGCGCTCACCGTGTACCCTCTCGACACTATCGGGACCAATGGGCTGGTGGACGCGACCGATGGCGACGTCGTCGTGGCGCTCCCACCGGCAGGCGATAGGGTAGGGAGGGAGGGGTAGAACACGGTGGACTACTATCTCGGCATAGACGCGGGGACCTCAGGCCTCAAAGTGGTCGCCATCGACGCGCACGGCGCCATGCGCGGTACGGGGAGCGCGTCGTACCGGTTGTCCACGCCGCGTTCCGGCTGGGCCGAGGCCGATCCGCACGACTGGTGGACCGCCCTGTGCGCCGCCACACGGCAACTGCTGGTGGCCGCGAGGATCGATGCGGCTCAGATCGTCGCCGTCAGCTTCTCAGGCCAGATGCACACCCTCGTGCTGCTCGATGCGCAATGTACTCCCGTGCGCCCGGCGATCAGTTGGGCCGACACACGCGGGTCCGACGAGCGCAGGGAGATCGAGGGGCGCATCGGCCGGACGCGCCTGATCGAGATCACGGGCAGCCCGGCCGTCACGGCCGTCACGGCGACCAAGATGCTCTGGGTGCGGCGCCACGAGCCGGAGGTCTGGCAACGCGCGCGCGTGGCCATGCTCTGCAAAGATTACGTGCGTTGGCGGCTCACGGGCACGGTGGCGACCGATCCGACGGACGCGGGCGCCACGGGATTGTTGGATGTGCGCGCGGGAGTGGGCACAACCGGTGCTCGACGCCTTGGACATACCGCGTGCCCTCCTGCCTCCGATCTCTCCATCGACCGCAGGGGCCGGGCACGTTTCGCCCACCGCGGCGAGCGAGACGGTTGCGCGCCGGGACGATTGTCGGCATCGGGGCCGGCGATCAAGAGTGCGCCGCGCTCGGCTGCGGCGTGATCGACAGCGGCCCCCTGCTCATGACGCTGGGGACAGGTGGGCAAGTGTTCGCCGCGACCACGATCCCGGTCATCGACCCGTTGGGGCGCGTCCACGCACTACCCCACGCGCTTGCCGATCGCTGGCATATCCTGGCCGCCATCCCCGCCGCCGGCCTCGCGCTTGGGTGGGCCGGCCGGGTGCTGGCGGCACCGGGGGAGCCGGGTGAGCCCCTGTCCGCGGAGCCGCCCATCTTTGTGCCGGATGTGGCCGGCGCGCGTACCCTTTCGGTGGATGAACAGGCGCGCGGCGCCTTCGTCGGCCTCGCGCTGGATCACACCGCGCGGGATCTGTCCTTCGCCGTTCGCGAGGGGGTGGCGTTCGCGTTGCGCGCGTGTGTCGAGACGCTCGGTACGTTAGGCGTTCCGTCAGCCCCCCTGCTGGTGACCGGGGGACTCAGCGTAGATGAGGATTTCCTGCCCCTGCTCGCCGACGTGCTCAATCGCCCGCTGCAACGGGCCAGTCATCCAGAAGGGTCGGGTTATGGCGCCGCTCTGCTCGCTACCAGCGCTACGGGACACCCACTACCCTCTCCAACGGTGGCGGGGGCAGGCTTGCGGTACAGACCACGTGCCGATCGAGCTGTCTGGCACGCGCGGCGGTACGCTGCTTTTCGATGGACGCGGCAGCACTCCGCACACAATATGTCCGACCGTGACATCCTTCACGAGACGAGAGATAACGGCCTGTGCTGCTGGAAGAGAACACCTAACACACTCAACAGCAGAATCAGAACCATGGCGAGGTCTTAACCGTCACTCCGAAGCCGGTCTACAGCGTTAGCCGTCGCGTCGTCCAGGGCATGTGATCCGGCGATCCGGCATGACGTCGTTGCGCCGTGTCCGTTCATATCGCTATGACGAGACGCGACAGGACGACTGCCCGTCTGGACGGGCCCTAACGCTACCACCGCCCGATGGTCTCACGCAAGCGCCGGTCCGACCATTTGGCGTACACCCGCGTCGTCTCCAGCTTCGCATGGCCGAGGTGACGCGCGGTCGTCTCCAGATCGCCCGTCTCCGCGTACAGGCGCGTCCCTGCCGAGTGCCGCAACGAATGCACCCCCTTCGGCGCGACGCCTGCGGCCGCGCAGAGCGCCTGGACGTGCCGCCAGGCGCTCACCGATGCACGGTAGGGCAGCACGTAGCCATCCGATCGTCGCGGCAACACTTGCAGCGCCCGCGCTAGCGTCGCGCTCATCGCCACCGTCCGTGCCGCGCCGCCCTTGCCCCGCCGCACCGTCAGGTCGCGCCGGCCGGGCCGTACGTCCTCCCACCGTAGGGCCACGCACTCGCCCGCCCGCAGGCCCGCGTGCGCCCCGAGCAAGACTAACACGCGGTCGTGTGGATCGGTCGCCGCCTGTGCGAGCGCGGCGACCTCGTCATCGTCATAGGGCAGACGCTTCTCCCAGGGCGGGGTCGGGTCGCGCGGAGCGTGGACGCCCTCAAACGGGTCGGCCAGGACGGCGCGTGCCCAGCGCAAGGCGGCGTAGAGGCCGCGCGCCGTGGCCAGGCGGTTGGCGATGGTGCCGGGGTTGAGACCGCGCCGCTCCAGCGCGCGCACGTAGGCAGCCGCCGCGTCGGGAGTGGGGCGCAACAGGTCCTCCTGGCCCCACGCGTCCAGGAGATGGCGCAAGCCGGTGCGATAGTTCTTGGTCGTGCCGGCCGCGACGGTTCCATGGCGCGGGTCGGCGTGCAGCCACGCCTCGGTTAAGCCCCAGAGCGCGGCGGCGTCTCGCTCATGCGCGGCCTGCATGGCGAGGCGACGACGCTCCGCTGGCTGGAAACGCAGCCAGGGGTTGAGCCCGTCGTCGGCGGCACCGAGGTAGGAGACAAGGGCGATAGCGGGGGGCATGGACATGGGGGATACCCTCCTGATGTGACGCTTTTGAGGGTATCCTAGCCGCTCGATGAACCCGTTCCACCTCCCCTATGCACCACCCCGCGCGCCAGCACGGGTGCTGGTGTACATTTTGTCCTGGCCCACAACTCATACGTGCCTATGTCCGGGGAGGGCTTGGAGTCCCCACCCCTTCGGCTATCTGAACGCACACGGCGCAACTATTTCATGACTCGCCGTGAAAGCGCACCATGAACGGATCGGCATGCGTTCGCCGACTTATCGGTACAAGGGAAGGGGTACAGCCAAGGTGGCGACATCGCCGCGTCTACCCAAGTCGGCTCTGGGCACTCTGACGCCACGGTGCCCCCTTGCGAGGGATGATTATGCGCCTCGCCGCATAGACATGCAAGAGCGGCACGTACGCAGCAGCGTTGAACAAAGAGGTGGCACGTTGACCCAAGGAACGCAAGATAGGGCCGTGGGCGATGCGCGCGTATCATTTACGCGCTGTGCCCAAACCTGCCTCGATGGCACGCGTGCCATGGTATGCCTGAGCCAGTAATGTGCTCTCCCTTACCCGACTCCATTGATCGCGGAACCCCGCATACGTGGATTGGTCGAAACGTCCAGTGCCTACGCGCTAGCCTTTGAGGCCGGTCGTGGCTATGCCCTGGATGAAGAAGCGCTGGCCGACGAAGAAAAGGGCCAGAATTGGCAGCGTCATTAGGACGGAACTGGCCATCCATAGATCCCAGCGCGTCTGAAAGCCCTGGCTCTGGGTGAAGGTGGCAAGTCCCAGGGGCAGCGTATATAGGTCGGCCCGGTTCAGGTAGATGAGCGGTGTGATGTAGTCGTTCCACTTAGCAATGAACTCGAAGAGCATCACCGCGATCAGCGCCGGTGTGACCAGGGGCAGCATCACGCTCCGGAACGTGCGGAAATGCGAGGCCCCATCCACCATCGCGGCGTCTTTAAGGTCATTTGGAATGGTCAGAAAGAATTGACGTAGCATGAAGATGTAGAAGGCCGACCCGAAGAGATTACTGGCCCACAGGGGATACAGCGTATTCACCAAGCCCAGTTTCCGCCAGATCAGGAACGTGGGCACCATCGTCACCGCACCCGGCAACATCATGGTTGCCAGAACCAGCGCGAACAGGATCCGCTTTAAGGGGAAACTCATCCGCGCGAAGGGATAGGCGATTAAGGCGCTGGAATAGGCAACCGTGACCATCCCCAGGATCGCGACGGTGAAGCTATTGCGCGTCCAGAGCAAGAAATCCGTGTCCGCGAACACCGTGGCATAGTTGGACCACATGAGGCGCTGTGGGAGCCAGCTCGCACCGAATATCTCGCCCGGCGACTTGAGCGAGGTCGAGACCAGCCAGACGAACGGCATCAGGAAGAACACCGACAACACGGCGAGGGCCAGATAGATCGCACCGGTCGCGAGCGGCTTGAGGCGCGGTCCTCCCGCTATCCTACGGGTTGCCACGATCGGCTGCATCGCACTCTGTTGTAGACTCATGACTTGCCTCCCTCGTAGTACACCCATCGATTGGACAGCCGGAATTGCACAATCGTGAAGGCGATAATAATGACGAAGAGTATCCACGCCAGCGCCGAGGCATAGCCCATCTTGAAATACGCAAACGCTTGGCTAAACAGGTACATGATGTAGAATAGCGCGGCGTTGCCGCTCCCGCCCGTCAGAGCGCCTGTACTGCTCCCCCCCGCCGGTTCGAACAGGAGGGCCGGCTGGGCAAAAATTTGGAATGCGCTGATCACGCCGATGATAGCCGTGAAGAAGAGCACGCTAGAGAGCATGGGCAGCGTGACGTTGAAGAAGCGCGACAGCGCCCCCGCGCCATCCATCTTGGCCGCCTCGTAGAGATCCTGGGGGACATTCTTGAGGCCGGCAATGTAGATCAGCATTGTGCTTCCAACCTGCCAGAGCGCCATGATAACGAGCGACGGCTTCATCCACCCTGGGTCCGTCAGCCAGCCGGGGCCGGAGATGCCGAGCCAGCCGAGCATGGCATTGACAGCGCCGCCGCTTGGGTTCAGAATCCAACGGAACAGGATCGCCACGGCTACGACGGGCGTGACGGAGGGAATATAGAAGAAGGTGCGCCAGAACGGTGTGCCGCGTACGGCTGCGTTGAGGAGCAAGGCCATGATGAGCGCGACGATGATATGCGCTGGCACGAACATCACCATGTAGATGACCGTATTGACTAGGGCCGTGCGGAACAGATCGTCGCTTTGGACGATTTGCTGGTAGTTATTCAACCCAACCCAGGTCGGCGGCTGCAGGACGTTGTAATCGGTCAGGCTGAAGTAGAGCGAGGCGAGCATCGGGCCCGCCGTGAAGACAAGGAAACCGATGATCCAGGGGGAGATGAAGAGGTACGCGGCCGTCCCTTCGCTCCGTGCCAACTGGCCGGAACGGCGCCGAGGGGTCGCGGTACGCAGCGGCCTGGCCACTGCTGCATGGCCGCCATCAGGCGCGCCGCCTCCGCCTTGCGATGTAGGCGTGGTCATTCATACCCTCCATCAACGCGACAAGAAGCATATACCGCCTCCCCAGCCTTGATTATTCCAAACCCACAAACCCCAGCCTGAGGCCGCTGGCTTCCAACCGGCGGCCCCAGGCTCATGCGCGCCTACGACCGGGGTCTAGCCGTGGAAACTGCTGATGGCCTGTTGCGCCTGGCTCTGTGCGGCTTTGAGCGCCGCGGCTGGCGACTTTTGCCCCAACAGCGCGGGGAGAATCGCCTCGTTCGTTAGGATGTCGTTAAGCTGCGCCGCCACCGGCGATGGCGGAATGTTGCGACTCTGCTCCAGCAGCGCGGGGAAGAGCTTGACGGCCGCGTCGAACTTGCTGCTGAGCGGCACGTACTCATCCTTCATCAGCATCGCATCGATTGCTTTACTCCCCGTGAGATAGGGGATGAATGGCGCGCCCTGGGCACCGTTCACTTTCTTGTCGGCCTGCGCTCCGACCTTCCACGTCGACGGCTCCGACATAAACTGAATGAAGGTGAACGCCGCGTCACGATTCCCCGCGCCCTTTGGGATTGCCCAGGCGCTACCGCTGCTCAGGCTGACCGGTTTCCCATTCATGCCCCTGAACGGAACAACCATGAAGTTGTGTTTGGGCGCGAACTGGGCGATCATGCCCAGGAGCCAGTTCTCATAGGGCGTGACCGGCGTCTGATTCACGATGAAGGGATGCTGCGCGTTCCATCCCCATGTGTCAGCAAACGCCTTGTGGGCGGCGAAACCCCCCTGGGCCTTGGCGGCGTCGACAACGTATTGGAGCGCAGCGACGTTCTTGGCATCTTCAAACGAGGCATGCTTGCCATCGGAACTGAGAAGGTCTCCGCCGTTGCCCCAGGCCCACATCCAGAAGAAGCCGTCCGCGGCCTTGGTGTCGAAGCCCCAGCGGACGACCTTGTTGCCCTGCTTCTTGGTCAGCTTGATGCCCGCGGTGCGCAGCTTGGACCAATCCGAACTCTGTACGTCCGCGAGCGATACGCCCGCTGACTTGAGCGGATCCAGATCAATCCATAAGGGGCGTACGTCCATGAACTGCGGGACAGCCCACATATGCCCCTTGTAGGTCACCTGATCGACGGCCGACTTGTAGAAATCGCCCATCTTGATGGTACTTTTGCCGATCAAGTCGTCCAGCGGCTCGAGCGCGCCGCGCGCCGCCCACTGTGCGATCGTGGCTCGATCGAGCCACAAGAGATCGGGGACACTGCCGCTGGCCACCGCTGTCAGGATTTTCTGATCGTTGACCTGCGGGACGATGTTTAGCTTGATATTCGGATACGCCTTGCTGAAGGCGTCGACGCGTGACTTGGCCAGGACGTTGTCGGTCCCGAAGCCCCACTCTGTAATAGTGGCGCTGCCGCGCGGCCGTGACGCGGGGGGAGCGGCCAGCGCCTCGCCGGTGGTGAGGAGCGGCGCGACAAGCGACACCGCAGCGACGGCGCTGCCGCGCTTCAAGATGTCGCGCCGGGTCAGTGTGTTGTCCCGTTGACCATGCTCAGCAGCCTTAGATGAGTGCACATTTGTCACGTCATATCTCCTTTGATACTCTAGCGCGTCCCCTTCCTGGGTGTACAATTGCTCTGCCTACGCCCCCCTTCCATACCAAGATTTGGTCCGCGCTGCGTTCCGCGCATATGCATAAAACGACCATGGGCCGGTGATGCCAATAGTTTACACGCCATGGGCCGGTGATGCCAATAGTTTACCTACACGGCTTGCACGATCAGATGTCACCGCACCCTATCGTCATGGAACACGTCCGTGCGGGCTGGTTGCTGCCCATTGGACGCCGAGAAGTGGCGCCTTCTCCCGAGCAGAAGCTATCATCGTAGTGGGGAGTGCGGGCGCGCACGGACGCTCGTGCGATTGGGCGTGCGTTGATGGTAGGTGAGCGCGGCGTCACGCGACTTTGCCTGCAGGGCTTTATCACGCGCAGCGCCAGGGCAGCGGCTACGTGAGCGGACAGGAGTAAAGAGTTACACACGATGATCAGGTTGCTTGGCGAATTATGGTTGGCGGCAAATGAGAGATTGACCCATCCGTGGGATGCAAGCTCCTATCTCATCACAGGCAAAGAGCCCACGTTGATCGACTGCGGCAGCAGTGCAGGCTATCCGGCGCTCAAGCGCGACCTGGCGTCGTTTGGCTACCGGCCGGCGGATATCAAGAGGGTCATTGCGACGCACGGTCATTGGGACCATCTCTCGGGTATGGCGTTGCTGCGCCATGAGAGCGACGCCCAGCTATTTATACACGGCGCGGACCGCGCACAGGTAGAAAGTGGTGATAGGGACTTGACGGCGGCGTTCCTCTACGACCGGCCGTTCCCACCGGTCCGGGTCGACGGCGAACTGGAGGATGGGCAGGTGTGGCAGGTCAACGACTTCCGGCTCACGGTCCATCATACTCCCGGCCACTCACCGGGCAGCGTCTGCCTGTGGACAGAGCATCAAGGTATGAAGCTGCTGATCGCAGGGGACACTAGCGGCCCTGGTGGCCCTGGCCCTGCTGGCATCGGTCGCCGGGCTCGCCGGCGTGGCGCGACAACGGGATCGGTCACCCCTCGTACGGACCATCCAGTTCGCCCAATCCATGGGTCCCGTCACCGTCGATCCGCGGACCGGCTACGCCTTCGTCCTCACCTGGAGCCCCGGCTCCACGGGTCAGGTCAGCGCGCTCGACACGCGGACAGGCCGGCTCATCCGTACCATCGCCGTGGGTAGCGCGCCCGGAGACGGGACGGGCGCGCTCGGAATCGATCACCCCTCCGGGCACGTCTTCGTCGCCGTCGATGGAGACGCCGCAACCGGGACCGCCGCAAGCGTGACGATGCTCGCGGCACGGACGATGACGGTGCTGCGCCGGACAGCCATAGCGCCCGCCCCCATCGGCGTGACGGTCGATGAGGCCGCGGGAAGCGTCACGGTGACAAGCCTGGGCGCGGCGCCTGCCGGGGGACGGCCGGGGGGAATCGCGACCATCTTCGAGGCGGCGACCGGGCGGCTAGCGCGCGTCGTCGGCGCGCCGATCGACACGATCGTCGCCGAGGATCCGCGCGCTGGGCGCCGGTTCATCTTCGAGCGCGGCGGGGACGGGCGACGCGGCGTCCTCTCCGTGATTGACGCGCGGACCGGGCGCATCCTCCGCCACGCCGTCCTGGCCTCGACCCCCTCGGCCGTCACGGTGGACGAGGGGAGGCAGCGCGTCTTCGCCCTGGCCGACCGCACCGTCACGACCTTCGACGCGCGGACCGGGCGACCGCTATGCAGCGCGCCCGTCGGCGGCGGGGCCGCGGCGATCGCCGTGGATGCGCGTACGGGGCGTGTTTTCGTCGCCCGCGCCCCCTTTGGCAGCGGTGGCCTCGGCGCGATCATGACGCTCGATGCGTCCAGCGGCCGCCCCCTGCGCACGCTGACGCTGACGGGGAACCCGACAACACTCGCCGTGGACGCGCGGCACGGCCATGTCTTCGCCACCGACGCGGGACGCCTCGACGGACGCGGCGTCCTGGCAGGCGGCGGGCTCGCCGTGCTGGACGCGCGGAGCGGCGCCCTCGTGCGCCGTATCCCTTTGGGCGGCATCCCTGGTGAGGTGGCGATCGACGAGGGCACGGGGCGGATCGTCGTCGCGAGTGGATCGTCGTCGGGAGCGGCCCTCCCGTCTCCGTGGGATTGGATACCGGGGCGACTGCGCCGCGCATTACGCCTCCCCGTGCCATCCTCCCGCACCGTCGGCGGCTCCGTGACCCTGCTCGATCTCTCGCGCTAGCGGGCGGCGCGGCCGTCTCATCTGTCTCTCATCCACCGGACCTATGCTGTAGATGCGGGACGGCGACTGCGATGAGACGCCACGACGGGAGGACGGCTTCATGATGTGCGAAAACGAGATAGAGGGGGGCGACACAGGCGATCCCTACCCCTTCCAGCGTGCGGCGCTGATCGTGAACACGCGCGCCAGGGCGCGCGGAATGTCACCCAGGCGCGTTACCTCCTGACTCAGGCCGGCGTCCCGATCGTGGCCGTGCACACCCTGCACGGCGCGGCGCGGCTGGCCGAGACGGTCCGCGTGGCCCTCGATGGGGGCTGCGACCTGATCGTCCTGGGCGGTGGAGACGGCTCGGTCAGCGCCATCGTGGAACAGATGGCTCACCGTCAGGCCACGCTCGGCCTGCTGCCCCTGGGCGCGGCCAACGGCGTCGCGCGCACGCCGGGCATCCCCCGCGACCTGGACGCGGCCTGCGCCACCATCGCACGCGGCGCGGTGGCCCGCGTGGACCTCGGCCTCGCGGGGGACGACCATTACGTCAATGTCGTCTCCGTCGGCCTGGGGGCGGAGGTCATCACGGCTGTATCCCCGACGCTCAAGCGCCTGGCGGGCGCCCTGGCCTATCCCGTGGCCGCCGCCCGCGCGCTGCTGAGGTATCGTCCGTTCGCTGCCACGCTCAGCTTCCCCGACGGCGACCACCCCACGACCACGTTCCCCCGGCTGCTGCACGTCGCCATCGGCAACGGCCGATTTTACGGGGGTGGCCTGATCGTCGCGCCGGAGTCCGGCATCGCCGACGGCCTACTCGACGTGTACACCCTGGAGTGGGGCGGCTGGTGGTCCCTCCTCCGTGCCGCGCTCGTGTTCAAGAGCGGGGAGTTCGTGCACCGCGCGGGTGGCCGCCACTGGCGGACCCGGCACATTCACATCACCACACAGCCCCGACTCCCGGTTAACCTGGACGGGGAGATGGTGGACACGACGCCCGAGCACTTCTCCGTCGCCCCAGGCGTGCTTCGCGTCCTGTCGCCGGGGCCGTGACGGCTGCCGGGGCGCGGCGACAACGACGGAGGGTCATGACGCCGCGACGCTCTCATCGACCGCGCAGTGGGTGAAGCGCCCGGTCGCGTCGAAGAACAGTCGTACGGTGAGGGAGCGTTCGGTGAAAAAGGCTCCATCGCCCCCGTTCCGAGCCCCCGCGAACAGCGCCGCGCCCCGCGCGTACACCTCCGACTCGTCCAGGGTTCCATCGAAGGAAGGCACGAGACGGAACGACATATCCGGCTGGAGCGCGTCGAACCCCCGCCACGCCACGAAAGCCGTGACGGCGCGAGAGCGCAACACGGCCCGCGCTTGCCCCATGGTCGATCCGACGGGGAGGCCGGCCGTGATGATGCGCCGCAACGGGCGCACGTCGGCGGTCTGGTCGCGGTCGTCGGCCGCATGGAACAGGACCCACGCGGAGGCGGCGACCCAGACCGTGAAGCTGAGGAGGACGACGCCGAGCGCGTCGGCGCCGACGGCCACCGCGACGACGGCGCCACGGATCGTCCACAGCCCGCACCCCGCTTGCACCCGACGCCTCATCGTCATCATCCTCCCCGCGCCCCTGTCGCGCCCCTGTCGCGCCCCTGTCAACGAACGGCCTCGACCGCGCCGTCAGGCGGCGTCGGATCGTCAACTCAACGAGTCAATGACCAGCAACACGAGGAACCCGCCGAGAAAAGTCGCCGTCGCCAGGAGGCTTTCCCGCACCTCGTGCGCCTCGGTGAGCAATTCCTCGGCCGCGAGGTAGAGCAGGACCACGGCCCCGCCCCCGTAGAACCCCGCGAGAGCGGCCCCGGAGAGGCCACCGAGCAGCAGCACGCCCGCCGCGGTCCCAACCAGGAACACCAGGGCCAACCCCGACGTCACCGCGATTTGCCGTGGCCGGGACAGCCTGGCTTGCCCCAACTCACCGGCCGTGGCGAGCCCGAGGGAGACCATCTCGATCGTGTAGGCGACCCCGAGCAGCAGTCCCCCCTTCGCCCATTGAGCGGACACGACCCCGAGCAGGAGCCCATCGATGAGGAGGTCGATCGCGACCGTGGCGATCAGGCCCACCGGCACGGGTGTCCCCTCTCGGCCCTCTCCCGCCCGTTCCACTCGCTCGTTGAGCGCTTGCACCCCCAGCATCAAGGCGATCCCGAGGGCGAAGCCGATGGCCAGCCCCCAGGGCCGGTGCATCCCTAGCGCCGTCGGAATCACCTCGACCGCGGCCGCCGCCAGGACCACCCCCGCCGCGACGTGCTCGATCACGCTGCGCAGCCGATCTGTCGGAGGGCGGAAAGCGGCGATGGCTCCGCTCGCGCCCGCGGCGACGACGGGCGCCACGGCGTAGGGCAGGACGCCGCCAAGAGGAGATATCATCCCCCATATGGTATCATATGAATGTAGCAATTGCTTAATTGGTGTGATCGTAATCGTATAGGGAGGGGTTCAATGGCGCGACGTCACACGCCCGGCGCCGAGATGTGTGCGGCGCGGTGCATCCACGCGGAGGACATGGCCCACACCCGCGCGCGCCTGGAGGACGACGGGACGTATATCGAACTGGCCGAGGTGTTCGGCGCGCTGGCTGATGCGACCAGGGCCAAGATCGTGCATGCCCTGCTGCACCAGGAACTCTGCACCTGCGACCTCGCCGCCGCCGTCGGCATCAGCGAGTCTGGCGTGTCACAACACCTGCGCCTGTTGCGCGCTCTGCGCCTCGTGAAGCCGCGGCGGTCCGGCAAGTTTGTCTACTACAGCCTCGACGACGCGCACATTACCCTACTCATGCAGGTGGGCCTGACCCATCTCGGGCATGGCGCGGGCGACGAGATCGGCGTGTTGGAGCCGCCGCGCGCGGCCTCGGCGCGGGAGGGACGGTGATGGCCGACGAGCACGGGCACGACCATGCGCACAGCATGACCGGGCGCACGCTGCGCACGGCCTTCTTCCTGACCGCCATCATCCTGGCCGTCGAGTTGGCCGGCGGCCTGCTCTCGCACTCGCTGGCCTTGCTCTCCGACGCGGGTCACGTCCTGACCGACATCGTCGCGCTGGGCCTGGCCTGGTACGCCACGGTCCAGGCCGAGCGCCCGGCCGACGCGAAGAACACCTACGGCTACCACCGCACGGGCATCCTGGCCGCGCTCGCCAACGCCGTCACGCTCATCGTGATCGTCATCGCCATCGCCTACGAGGCCATCCAGCGTTTCCAGCACCCCGAGACAGTCACGCCGATGCTGATGTTCGTGTCAGCCGCGGTGGGCATCGCCGTCAACCTCTACATCGCCTTCGGCCTCCAGAAAGAGGGCGGCGAGAACCTGAACAACCGCGCGGCGCTGCTGCACGTCTTGGGCGATATCGGGGCCTCGGTCGGCGTCATCATCGGCGGCGTCATCATCCTGACGACCCGTTGGTATCCGGCCGACCCGCTCATCTCGCTCTTTATCGCCGTGTTGATCGCGCGTGGCGCTTGGCGCATCCTGCGCGAGACCGTGGATATCCTGATGGAGGCGACGCCCAAGGATGTCAACGTGGCCCAGTTGGTGCGCGACGTGGTCCAGCAGCCGGGGATCAGCGACGTGCATGACCTACACATCTGGTCGATCGCCGGCGGCATGAAAGCGCTCTCGGCGCACGTCCAGGTCGATGATCGCCCCCTCTCCGCCTGCGATGAGCTGCTCGTCGGGGTCAATCGACTGTTGCAGACCACGTACAAAATCGGCCATTCGACGATCCAGGTCGAGTGCGCGGGCTGCAACCCCAACCACCTGTATTGCGCCATGAACCCCGAGGGTGGGTCGGACCACGATCACGCCCACGACGATCATGAGCATGATTATGACCAGCCCCATCGTCACGCGCAGACGACGGATGGGCTGGATATGTCCATAGACTCGCCCCAAAAGGAGAAATAGATGGCCCAATCTTTCATCGCGTTAGAGTCGCCGCGTGCGCACAAAGAGCGTGCCCAAGCGGTCCGTGCGGGGGTGAACGTCGAGCGTCTGACCATCGCCTGGATGGTCGTCGAGGCGGCCGTCGCCATCGGCGCCGGCGTGCTCGCCCGTAGCGTCCTCTTGACCGCGTTCGGCATCGACAGCATCATCGAACTCGTCACCGGCGGCGTGCTGCTCTGGCGTCTGCTGACGGAGGCGCGGGGCGGCTCGTTGCAGCGCGTCGAGCGTGCGGAGAACCGAGCCGCCTGGGTCACCGGCGTGGGGCTAGTTTTGTTGTGCCTCTATGTGGTCGCGAGCGCGGCCCTGGGCCTGCTCGCCCATAATAGGGCCGAGGTGTCCGCTGTCGGGATCGCGCTCTCCGTCGCCGCTGTCATTGGCATGCCCCTGCTGGCGCGGCGCAAGCGCGCCATCGCCGCGCGCATCGACAGCGCGGCCCTGCGCGGCGACGCGGCCTGCTCGATCACCTGCGCGTACATGGCCGGCACGCTGCTCGTCGGGCTGGCCCTCAACGCCGTCTTCGGGTGGTGGTGGGTCGATAGCGTGGCCGCCCTCGCCCTGCTCTATTGGCTCATCCCCGAGGCCCGCGAGGCACTGGAGGGCGCGCGCGCCGGGCGCGGCGGCTGTAGCTGCGGCGATGACTCCTGCGAGGCGTGAGGGTGCGCGACGGGGACGACGGCGTGAGGTGGGTGATGACACTCATCATGTGCCCGTGCTGTGGCAGCCTAGCCTCCGAGCCCTCACCCGCTGGCATCCGTCACGCCGTCTACCCCTGTCCGCGCTGTCGGGCACCGGTACAGGCGCATCCCGACGTCGGCCCCGGTCGCCCGTGCCGGACGACGGACCCCGCCGCGACGATGATGCGGCGGAGGTGAGGCGACAGGATCACACGCGCCACGCGTCCCGCCCCATCCGATGGCTCGGGCCGTCGGGAGGCTCGCCGTATTGGAAGATCGACATGGACTATCGGGTGGCCCGTATGGAGGCGACGCTCAAGGACCTCAACGTGGCGCAGTTCGTGTGCGACATGGTGCAATAGCCAGGGCTCACGGATGTCCACGACCTGCATGTATCGTCCATCGCTTGCGGCGTGAGGGCGGCGGCCGCCACGACCTGTGCGACCAAGCGTCGCGCCTAGCGGTCCACCCTGTATAGCGTCCGGTACGCGAATCTGACGCCCGTGGTCCTCGTCCGGGTGATCGACCAGCGCCTGTCTGGCGGAGAACCCGTCGGTGCGTGTGGGGCGCGGGACAAGAGCCGCGGCCACGGCGGGACGGCGTCCCGAGAAACGCAGAAAACGCGGTCGTGTATAGTTGAGATCGTATGACACAGACAATTGTGGGCCTCTTTGCGGAACAGGCAGCCGCCCGACGCGCGCGTGCCGAGTTGATGGCCGCCGGCCTCGCCCGCACCACCACCTACAGCGAGGACGTCGCGGAAGGGAGAGCGCACGGTCACCACCTGGTGCTCGTGGAGGCCGACGGTCGGGAGACCGAGGCGCGCGAGATCCTGCTGCGCGCGGGAGCCGAGGGCCTGGACGAGCGTGCGGCGGGCGCCGGCATGACTCAGGCCCACCTCCAACGCGACGGTGCGCCGACCACGCGTGAGCGGCCGCGGGAGGAACAGCATCCGCACGGGGGGGCCTGGCTGCGCGAGATCGTGTTCGGGCTCAACGACGGACTGGTGACGACGCTCGTGTTCATCATCGCCACTAGCGTGGTCGCGCAGGCGCACGCCGCGTTGCTGCTCGTCGTGCTCTCTGAGGTGACGGCGGGCGGGGTCTCGATGGCCCTGGGCGGCTACCTCTCGGCGCGCACGGAGGGCGATATCCTAGCGTATCGCATCGAGACCGAGCGCCGAGAGATTGAGACCGAGCCGGAGGAGGAGCGCGCCGAGTTGCGTGACCTCTACCGGAAGAAGGGGCTGACGGGGCGACTGCTGGACCGCGTGATCGCCCACCAGACGGCCGACCGTGAACGGTGGCTCAACGCGCTGGTGCGCGACGAACTGGGCGTGGTCGAGGAGGAGCCTGTCGCGCCGTGGCGGCAGGGCCTCCAGATCGGAGCGTCGTTCGTCCTCGGTGGCCTGATCCCCACGATCCCGGTTCTCCTGGGGCTGCCGCTCCCCTGGATGCAGGGCGCGGCCTACGGGCTCACCGCGCTGACCGCCCTCAGTCTGGGGGCGATCAAGGCGCGCTACAGCCTCAAAGGACCGGTGCGCAATGGGATCGAGTTCCTGGCAATCGTCACGGCCGGCACCATCGCTGGCGCGATCATTGGCGTGGCGCTCCACGCCGCGTAGAGGACAGGAGCCGATGAGGATATCTAGCCGTGGGACGGTCATCCTCGACACTCTCATCCCGATCGTTGCCGCGCCGCCGCCATCGACGGGGGTCGTGCAGAAATAAAGCAGTCAATTTACCGCCCACGACAGGCGTGAATGGGGCGAAAAGTTGGAGTGGTTAATTCTGTACGGTCCCTGAGCTGTTGCCCGAACTCCTCCCCCGAAGCAGGTCAACGACGTGTCCACACGCGCGGGCACGACGCACGCGCGCACAACCCATTGAGATAGTGGGACGTATGTACTATAATAACCCCGTCACCGTCCCATGTCTAGTGAGAAAGGAGGCGCCGCCATGGCCCTCATCCCGTGCCAGCAGTGCGGCCAGCCCTTCCATGCGTCGTGCCACGACGCATCCTGTCTCGACGCGCTCTGTGTCCATACTGCGCGTACGCCGAGCCTCCGACAAACGAGCCTCCCGCGACAGTGGGGCCATCGGTCCGTCACATGGTGGGAGCCAACGCCGTGCCCACCTCAGCAGCCATGTCGAGGGATAGCGGTCGCGCGTATCACCGCGCATCACGGTCGCAGGGGAGGCGGAGATGACCGTTGCGCTGATGGACGCGCGCGCCGTGCGCCTACGCGTGGACTATGCGGATGTGGCGCGATTCCTCACCACGTACTGGCCGACGCATGAGACCGACGACGCTACGGCGTTACACGCGATTCTGTCCACGGCGCGCGCCGTCGACGTGTCGTGGTGGAGGCGTCGGCTCCTCGTGTTCCTCCTCGCACCTGCGGACGATGCAGACAAGGCCGCGTTCGTCCGCGCATCAGCGCGCCGCCGTTTTCAGACGGAGCGACCGGAGGAGGCTGTGACGTGGCTCGGGACGATTGCCCTGGCGTTGGTAGATATCGAGGACTGCCTCGCACGGTAGCCCGTACTGCAAGCAGTAGCGCGCCGCGACAGCGCGCCAAAGGAGCGTATATCATGATTCGTCAGCCCTCACTGCCGGCGCGCCGCCGTCCCATGGCCATCAAAGTATCCGCGCCGGGGGCCGTTCCGCCGCGTCCCGCCCTCCGGCTCCGCTGGTCGTGGCTGCTTCTCGCCGCCCTTCTCCTGGCGCTCGCCACCCTGCTCGCGCTTGCCGTCGTGCGCTAATAGCGCCGGTACGCGCCTTCACCCATGGGCCGATCCCGCCCTCGCCGTGGGCGTCGAGCGTGTCCTGACATGTGCGCAACCACGCCATCACCTCGCCGAAGCGACGGAGCGGGATGTGGTGGTAGCTCGACACGCGAAAGCGACGATAGAGCTCTCCGACGACGGCCTGATAGGGGTTGCGCTCCTTGCCCTTACCAACCGCGCTGCCGTCTCGCGTGATCATCTTCAGTTGCGATGGATTTGACGAGCGTGCTGATCTCGGCTACCTAGGTTGACGGAGGCGCTCGACGCGGATGCGGCCGATGCTCTTTTCGTGGTCGCCGTGCCGGATCGCTCACCACAGGCACCCAGGGCCACCACACGGCCGTAGAAGGGACGCAGGGTTGTAGGACATAGGACATCCTACACCTGCGCCCCTTCCCGCTGCGCCTCTGATCACCTCTCACGCATCGTCGACGCGATCTCAGCGGCATCTGGTCTGTGGCCCCACCCCTCCCCGCACACAGACCGGCCACGATCTATTGACAAACATCAATTGAACGTGGCATCGTGTGGACATGGAGACAAACACGTTGACGCGCCCGCTGCCAATCCGACATTAAGAATGACCCCTGCTGCGACCCCGTCGAGGCGCCCAGTCTCACTCAGGGGCAGACGGTCGCTCTGGCCGACCGGCTCAAGGCGCTGGGCGATCCGACGCGGCTGCGGATGCTCGACCTCCTGGCGCAGCAGCCGGAGCCGCTGTGCGTCTGTGACCTCACGCCGCAGTTCAGCCAGAACCAGCCCACGATCAGCCATCACCTCAAACTCCTGCGCGAGGCCGGCCTGATCGCGGGCGAGAAACAGGGTATCTGGGCCTACTACCGGGCCACCGAGGAGGGAAAGAGAAGCCTCATCGCCATCAAGACGCTCACCTAAGGGGCCACCCGAGAATAACGTAGTCAATTTTGTGCCCTGCTTGCCCGCGAACGGGCGCGAAAAGTGGATACGTTGTTCATTGATAAGCCCTAACGCCTTTTTTTGCCCCTATCTATCGACACTTGTCGATAAGGAGACGGTCATGCGCCCGTTACTGACACACCTACGCACCCGTATCACCGCCCGCGCCATCGCCGCGACCACATTCTGCGACGCGTGTAGTGAGGTCGGCACGCCGGCGTGCCGACGCGACGCCCTGCGTGAGCGAACCTACCTCAAGGCACTGGAGAGTGTCCTGTACCGCCACTGACGACATCAACGCGCCCCACGACTACCGTGCGCGAGACCGCGTGATAGGAGGATAGGATGAGCCAGGACACGACAACAGGGGCCAGCGCAACGGAGACCATCACCGAGCAGGTACGCGCACGCTACGCGCGCGCCGCCCGGAGCGTGCAGGCCGGGGATGGCGCCTGCTGCTCCAGCGATTGTTGCTCCGATGGCGGGGCCGACGACCCCGTGACGGGCAACCTCTACGATGCGACGCAGACGGAGGGGCTGCCCGAGGACGCCGTGCTGGCCTCGCTCGGCTGCGGCAACCCGACCGCGCTGATCGAGTTGCACGCGGGGCAGACCGTGCTCGACCTCGGCTCGGGCGGCGGGATCGACGTGCTGCTCTCCGCCAAGCGCGTGGGGCCATCTGGCTTCGTCTACGGGGTGGATATGACCGACGAGATGCTGGCCCTGGCCATGGAGAACAAGGCCACGGCCGGCGCGACCAACGTCGCCTTCCTCAAGGGGCGCATTGAGGAGATCCCGCTGCCGGCCAACTCCGTGGACGTGGTGATCAGCAACTGCGTCATCAACCTGGCCGCCGATAAGGGCCTCGTGCTACGCGAGGCCTTCCGCGTGCTCACGCCGGGCGGTCGCTTCGCTGTGAGCGACGTGGTGGCCGATGGACCGGTGCCGGCGGGGCTGCGCAGCAACATGGAGGCGTGGGTCGGCTGTCTGGCCGGCGCGCTGGCGATTGACGCATACAAGGCCCTGCTCGTCGAGGCCGGCTTCGCGGATGTGAGCATAGAGGTCACACGGCGCTACACAGTGGAGGAGGCTGGGCTAGACCCGACGACGCTGCCGGCCGACTGGGAGGAGAGCGACGGCAAACTTGCCAGCGCCTTCGTACGTGCCATCAAGCCCCTCGCGGCAACGCCGGAGACCGGGCACGGTACCCGAGAGGTCTCCGTGGCGCGGACGGGGGGTGGCTGCTGCGGGGACGGCGGGTGCGCCTGTGGCTAACACGGCGATCCGCGATCGGCCCGCGACGGTGCGCGCCGTCGTCGGCAACCTCTCCCTGCTCGACCGCTTCCTGCCGGTCTGGATCTTCGTGGCGATGGGGCTGGGCCTCGCGCTCGGCGCGCTCGTGCCGGGCCTACCGACCGCGCTCAACGCCTTGCAGGTAGCCGACGTGTCCCTGCCCATCGCCATCGGGCTGATCCTGATGATGTACCCGGTCCTCGCGCGCGTCACGTACGAGCAACTGGGGCGCTTCCGCCAGGCGCGTCAGTTGTTCGGCGTCTCGCTGCTGCTCAACTGGGTGATCGGCCCCTTGCTGATGTTCGCGCTGGCCTGGATCTTCCTGGCCGACCTGCCGCAGTACCGCACCGGGCTCATCCTCGTCGGCCTGGCCCGCTGTATCGCCATGGTGCTGATCTGGAACCAGATCGCCGGCGGGGACCGCGAGGGCGCGGCCGTCCTCGTGGCGCTCAACAGCGTCTTCCAGATCGTCGCCTACGCGTTCTACGCCTATTTCTTCCTGGCCGTGCTGCCGGTCTGGCTGCACCTGGGGGCGGCCCAGACGGTCCACATCGCCTTCGGGGATATCGCACGCAGCGTGCTCATCTTCCTGGGTATCCCGCTCGTCGCCGGCGCGCTCACGCGCCTGGTCGGGGTGCGCGCCAAGGGGCGGGCCTGGTACGACGACGTAGCGATGCCCCGGATCGCGCCGCTGGCGCTGCTCGCCCTGCTGTTCACCATCGTCGTGATGTTCAGCCTCAAGGGCAGCGTGATCGTGGCCCTGCCCGGCAACGTGCTGCGCATCGCGCTGCCTCTACTCGTCTACTTTGCGCTCATGTTCGGGGCGTCGTTCTGGTGGGGCCGGCGCGCCGGCTTCTCCTACCCGGAGACCGCGACGCTCTCCTTCACAGCGGCGGGCAACAACTTCGAGTTGGCCATCGCCGTCGCGATCGGCACATTCGGGATCGCCAGCGGCCAGGCGCTCGCGGCCGTCGTCGGCCCCTTGATCGAGGTCCCGGCGCTCATCGGGTTGGTCTATGTGGCGCTCTGGCTCGGTCGTCGCCTCCGCTTCGGGCGGCCGCGCGTGGCACCGGTGGGGGCCGGAGAGGTGTAACCATGGCCGACCGCGGGCGTATTCTGTTCCTCTGCACGCACAATTCGGCGCGCAGCCAGATGGCTGAAGGGCTGCTGCGCCACCTCGCCGGTGACCGCTTCGACGCCTATTCGGCCGGGACCGAGGCGACGGCGGTCCGGCCCCTGGCGATCCGGAGCATGGCCGAGCTGGGTATCGACATCTCCGGCCAGGAGAGCAAGACGCTCGACCGCTACCTGGGCGAGCCGTTCGACGCCGTGATCACCGTCTGCGACCAGGCCAACGAGGCGTGTCCCGTGTTCCTCGGGGCGACGGAGCGCCTGCATTGGAGCTTCCCCGATCCCTCACGGGCGACAGGGACGGAGGAGGGGCAACTGGTCGTCTACCAGGGCGTGCGCGATGCCATCCGCACGCGGATCGAGCGAGACCTGATCGAGCCGGGTGGAGAGACCCTGTGATACACACCTTCTTGCTGACGGCGCTCGGCTATGTGCGCGAGATCGCGGAGATCGTCGTGCTCGGCTTCGTCGTCGCCGGCGTCATCAACGCCGCGGTCAACAAGGAGGCCGTCGCCCGCTACCTGGGCGGCAACCTCGTCCTCTCCAACCTGCTCGGGGCCACCATCGGCGTCGTCACGCCCCTGTGCTGCTGCTCGGCGATCCCCACGGCCATGACCCTCTATCGCGCGGGCAGCCGGCGTGGCCCGGCCTGCGCCTTCCTGATCGCGACGCCCTGGTTCAACTGGTATGGCCTGGCCGCTCTCGTCATCTTCCTGGGGCCGCGCGTGACGCTAGCCGTCGCTGGGTCGGCGGTGCTGATCGGCTTCGCGGCCGGCGTGCTCATCGACCTGATCGTGCCGCGTCAGGCCGTCCCCGTCGCCCTTGCCACGCCACGCTGCGGCTGCGGGGAGACCTGCGGCGACACGACGAGTGCGGCCGCGACCCCACGCTTGTTCGACCTCACCGACCCCTGGGGCAAGCTGCGCGCCGGGGTGCGCTTCGCCTTCGACTCGCTACGTGAGTTGGGGCCGTGGATGCTGTGCGGCGTCGTACTCGGCGCGGCCATCGAGACCTTCGTGCCGGAAGAGACCTTCACGCATTACCTGGGGGGACCAACCTGCTCGGGCTCCTCGCGGCCCTCGTGGTCGCGGGGCTGTTCTCAGCGGACAGCCTGGGCACGTTGCCCTGGGTGCAGTCCCTTCTCATCAAGGGGCTGGGCGCTGGCAATGCCATGACACTCCTCGTCGCTGGCGTTGGCACGAATATCTCAACTCTCGGCTCGGTGGCGCGCGTCATGGGGCGACAGACCGCCGTCCTCTATGCGATCTGTGTGGTTGGACTGACAGCCGTCGTCGGGCTCACCCTCAACCACACCATCTAATAGCGCACGCGACCTCTCCTACTGCCTACCCGCGTGTCACGGACGCCTCAGCCATAGGTCGCAGGGTCGGCCCGCTGCCCGTCCATGCGCATGTCACCGCTGTCGTCCTCGCCTCGGAGCAGGGACATGAACGCACGTTCAGCCTGCGTCAGCCGCCGCCCACGTTGGCGCGCGATTTGGAACTGTCGGCGCATGTCCAGGCCGTCGACCCGTGCGTGCGCCAGCCGACCGGCGGACACATCGTGATCGACAGCGCAGGCGGAGACGAAGGCGATGCCAAGGCCGGCCGCGACGGCTCCCTTAACCGCCTCCGTGCTGCCCAACTCCAGCCCGATCTCCATCCGCACGCCCGCCCTCGCCAGGGCCTGTGCGGTCACGTCGCGCGTCGCCGAGCCGCGCTCCCGCGCGATCAACACCTCGGCCGACAACACCCGTGCCGCGACCGTGGCCCCCGCCAGCGCATGGCCTGGCGGCACGACGAGCACAAGAGCATCGTCGTGGTACGGTTCCACATCCAGGTCAGCGTCATCGAGCGGTTCACCGATCAATCCCAGGTGCAGTTCCCCGTGGCGTACCCGGTCCGCGATCTGCCGGGTGTTGGCGATCTCCACTACGATACCCACCCCAGGGTAGTGGCGACGGAACGCGCCGAGGCCGGCGGGCAGCAGATAGTCACCGATGGTGGTACTTGCTCCTACACGCAGGCGCCCACTCCGGAGACCCCGCAGGTCCGCCATCGTGTCGTCCAGTTCCCCGGTGAGCGCGAGCACCCGGCGCGCGTAGCTCTGGACGAGACGCCCGGCATCGGTGAGCCGGACCCCGCGCCCTGCCCGCTCGAACAATGGCGTGCCGTAGTACCGCTCCAGGTCGCGCACCTGGGCCGAGAGGGCCGGCTGGCTGATCGTGAGGGTGGCGGCAGCGCGCGAGAAGTGCTCGTGTTCAGCCACGGCCGCGAAGGCGCGGAGCTTATTGAGATCGAGCCAGCCTGGTCGCCCGGTCTTGTCTCCCGTCATCCGCGTACCCTCCCATCACTAACCTACCGATAACTTACCGTTATGATACTCATCCAAACGGTGTATTGGACAGATCAATGCGGCACGGGCTACGCTGGGCGTGGGACAACAAACGGGCCTGGACACGACAGAAGAGCGCTAGACCCGCCTCGCATCTTGCGCATCGTACATGGTCGCGCAGGCGAAGGACGATGACCCATGAGATATGTGCCCTCGCTCCTCATCATCGGTCTCGGTGGCGTCATCCTCGCCGTCGGCTCCGTCATTGTCCCAATGGTCGGAAACGCTGCCGCGCCGCGGATCTATACGGTCGCCCAGGTGCAGCGCGGCGTGCAGCACGACCCGCGTGCGTGGACGGGGCGGGCCGTCCGGGTGCGGGCCGTCAGCGGCACGCGGTACTGCGTCGATCGCATGGGCCAGCACTGTGTCGTGGAGATCGGCGATGCGGGGTCGCTCGACACACCGGCTCCGCTCGCCCTTGGGACGGAGGATGCGGTCCTCGCCCTGCTGCGCCAGCTCCCGCTGGTGGGATCAACCATGCCAGGGCCGCAGGTCCTCCACACGGGGCGCACAGCGGTGTATCGTATCGCCGTCCTGGTCCACCCCGTCTGTTCCGTCCGGCCGTGCTCGGACGCGGGGTACCCGGCCGCGCGTCTGTTGTTGGTCGACGCGGCGCCCGCGCCGACAGATCGTTGAAGGAGCGCTGATGATGAGCCAAGAGAGCACATCCGCCGATCCGCCGGTGGATCACGCGACGCTGCGGGGGCAACAAGCGCATTGGACGCACACCTTCGCGGCCCATCCCGATATGTATGGCACGGAGCCAAGTGACCCCGCACGGGCGGCCGGTACGCTGTTCCGGGCCGAGGGCGTCGTGACGGTCCTCGAACTTGGCGCGGGCCAGGGGCGCGACGCGCTGTTCTTCGCCCGCCAGGGGTTCCGCGTGCAGGCCCTCGACTTCGCAGCGGACGCGACCGCAGGTATTGAGGTGAAGGCCGCCGCCGCAGGGCTCGCCGCAGCGCTCACCGCTCTCCGCCATGACGCGCGCGATCTCCTGCCCGTCGCCGCCGGCACGTTCGATGCGTGCTACGCGCACATGCTCTTGTGCATGGCCTTGACCACGGCCGAGATCGAGCGCCTGGTGGGCGAGGTGCGGCGGGTCCTCCGGCCGGGTGGACTCTTCGTCTACACGGTGCGCGGCACCGCCGACGCCCACTATCGGGCGGGCATCGCCCGTGGTGACGACATGTACGAGCACGGCGGCTTCATTGTCCATTTCTTCAGCCGTGCGTTGGTGGAGCGTCTGGCCATCGGGTGGACGCTCCTCGACGTGACCGCCTTCGAGGAAGGCGAGCTGCCGCGGCGTCTGTTCCGCGTGACCATGCGCCGCGACTAACCTCGGCGCCTTCGGGCATGGCACGCGCGGCGGCCCATGAAACGGCTGTACGCCGTCGCGCGCTACACTGATGATGATGACCGAGACACTGACTATCGGGGCGCTGGCACGGCAGGCCAGCATTAACCCGCGCACGCTACGCTACTATGAGCGCATTGGCCTGCTCGTGCCCTCCGCCCGCACGTATGCCGGCTATCGCCTCTACACGGACCGGGATGCCGCTCGCCTGTCCTTCATCCGCCGCGCCCAGGCGCTTGGGCTCTCGCTGAGGGAGATCGCTGACGTCATCGCCCTGCGTGAGGCGGGGACAACGCCCTGCCGGCATGTGAGCGCGGTGGCGCGGGCCAAGGCCGCGACGATCGAGGAGCGCATCGCCGAGCTGGCGGCGTTGCGGGATGAGTTGACGCGCCTGGCGGATCGCGCGGAGGCGGTCGAGGCGCGGTGTGTCGAGGGGTCGTCGATCTGCCTCGCGGTCGAGGGCGCCGCGCCGACGCGCCCTTGACCTTCCCCCTAAGTGGAAGGTATAGACTCCCAGTGTGGGGCGCGAGGAGCGTCCCCGTGCCATGCGCCGCCTGGGAGAAACCGATGAACGCATCCCCTGTCACGTCCACCATTACCTGCCCCACCTGTGGCAGCACGGCGACCGAATTGATGCCCACGGATGCCTGCCGGTACATCTACACTTGCGGCCACTGCGGCGTCACCCTGCGCCCGCGTCCGGGCGATTGCTGTGTCTTCTGCTCCTACGGTAACGTCCCCTGTCCCCCGAAGCAAGTAGAGCGCGGAGCCTGGTCATGAGGGCGTCACGGCTCGCCGCGCCAGTCGGCGGCGTGGTCGCCGCAGGGGCCTCAGTTGTGTGCATGGCGAGTATGGGCGCGATGGTCGCGGCCTCGGCGGCTGGCGCGACGGCGGGCATGGCCGGCATGGGCGCGGTGGCCGCTTCCACGCCCCACGTCCCTGCCGTCACACACGCGCTGCGGGCCGTGGGGCTCGGCGCGCTCACGCACGTCCCCAACGCCGTCCTGCAGCCACTCCTGATCGTCCTGCTCCTCGTCGCCAGCGGGGCCGCCCTCTGGCGCGCCCGCGGCGCCCGGACCACACGGGCGCTGACCCTCGCTCTGGTCATTGTCGCGGCCGCGGTGGGCCTCTACGCCTCCATCTACGTCACGGTCTCGGAGACAGGCTACGGGCTCGCGCTGGTGGTCCTGCTCCTCGCGTCCGTTCTCTCGACCTGGTCCGGGCGGCGCAGGGGTCAGTTGCAGACAGTATGAGCCGCCCGACGTCACGCGTGCCCTACCTGCGGGTTATCCGCAGCCCACGCTACTTCCCCCTCTGGCTAGGTCAGATCATCTCCAATCTTGGCGACACCCTGAACTACGTCGCCCTCGTCGTGCTGGTCTTTCGGCTGAGTCATTCCGGCCTGGCGGTCTCAGCGCTGGTCCTGGCCGAGATCGTACCCACGCTGCTGCTCGGTCCCATCGCCGGCGTCGTGATCGACCGCTTCGACCGCAGGCGCGTGCTGATCGCGGTGGACAGCCTCCGCGCCGTGCTCGTCCTCGCGCTCGCCCTCACGCATGCCCTGTGGGCGGTCTACGTCCTGGCCGCCCTCCTGGCCGTGGGCTCCACCCTGTTCAACCCGGCGCTACAAGCCGTGATCCCGTCCCTGCTCACCGACGAGGAGCGTCTGGCGGCCAACTCCGTGGCCTGGTCAAGCGGCCGCCTCGTCCAGATCATCGGGGCCTCCGGCGCGGGCGGCCTGATCGCCTGGGCCGGCACAACGCCCGCGTTCCTGGTCAATGCTGCGAGCTTCGCCTTCTCAGCGGCTATGCTCGCGCGCCTGTCTCTCCCCGCGCGACAGGGACCGTTACGCGGTGGTGGATTGGCGGGGTGGCTCCGCGACGCGGGCGAGGGGGTGGCCTACGCGCGGCGCGATCCGTTCCTCGCCCGCCTGGTCCCCGTCCAGGCGCTCACCAGCCTCGCCACTGGCGCGACGTCAGCCCTGCTCGTCGTCCTGGCAAGCAGACACCTGCACCTGGCGTCACAAGGATTTGGCTGGCTGCTGGCGGCTATCGGCGTTGGCGCCTTGGTCGGTCCGTTCCTCTCCAACCGACTCACCGGCGGTCGCTATCTGGACATGCGCCTCCTGTTCGTGCCGTACATCATCCGTGGCATCGGGGATATCGCCCTTGGCCTGGTGATGGGCCTACCGTGGGCGCTCGCGATCCTGTTCGTCTACGGGCTAAACACCTCGACGGGCGTCGTCGCCTCCCACAGCATCCTGCAGACGGTCATCCCCGACCGGGTGCGCGGGCGTGTCTTCACGTTGCTCGACGTCACCTGGGCGGCGATGCGGCTGCTCTCGCTGGGACTGGGCGGGCTCCTGGCCGACCGCCTGGGCATCTCCGCCGTCTATCTCATCGGCGGCGCGCTCCTCACCCTCGCCGGCGCCCTTGGGCTCGGCCTCCTTGGCCGTTTGCCCCTCGTCCGTGACGACGTGCCTGGCGAGCCAGCCCGCGCATGACGGCACGGCCCGCACACCTCTCTCCCGTCGTTGGCCGGTGCCTTCCGCCTCACTCGGCCAGTTCATGATGGGCGCGGGACACATGCCCTCACCGCACTGTATGGCGCAGCGGCAACCCCTGCTGCTGCCACGCGTCCATGCCGCCAGCCAACTCCCAGACGTCGCGGTACCCAAGCCGGACCAGGCGTCGCGCCGCGATCGCGCTCATCCGCCCGCTCCGGCAGTAGAGCACAACCATGGCGGTTTTCGCCGGCAACCTGGTCAGGTTCCGGTCGATCTGGTCGAAGGGGATGAAGCGGTCCGTCCCGGAAATCTCGCCGGCATAGGGCACATGCACGTTGACCAGTGTGAAACGCTTGTGCTGGAGTAAGACGCGCAGGCGCAGTGGTGTGACGTCGATGTAGCGGCCGCCGGGGACATCGACCCGCGTCTCCCCACGCGGGAGCCCGGCCCTGGCTACCGTCCGCACCGATGACGTTGCCTGACTGTGCGCGATGGGCTGACCCGCGATGATCACGGCCAGTAGTCCAACGGCAACCACGAGAATCCTTCTGGAAAACATGCCCAACTCCCTATTCTATATTCTATGCTCGCGTACCCCGCATCTCTATCACTATACCGCGTCCCCGGCGCTGCGCCGTCCGGTGTCCAGAGACCATACACGAGGAAGATGCACCAAACCGGCGCTGCGGCGAGAGCGTAAGCTCTCTGTGTGCGCCACCCCCAACGCGGTGGTACGGCCGGTGCGGTACGGCGCAACCCAAGGCAGGAAAAAGGCTGCGCCTCGTCGCGCCAGTCCCACACGCGACTTGGTGGCCTACACTGGCGGCTGGAAGAGGGTCGCCAGCCGCAGGAAGACACCAGCGTAGACCATGACGCCCATCAGCACGAGGAGCGCGCCGGCGACGAGGTTGATCGCGCCAAAGTAGCGGTTTAGGCGCCGCAATCGTTCCGCAAGGCCCTGCACGAAGGCGGCCGCGAGTAGGAAGGGAAGGCCCAGGCCGGCGGAGTAGGCGACGAGCAGGAGGACGCCCTGTCCGAGCGTAGCCACGTTGCCGGCCAGCAGGAGGATGGAGCCCAGCATGGGTCCGATGCACGGCGACCACCCGGCCGCGAAGGCCAGGCCGAGGGCGGCGCTGCGCCCGAGGCCGACACCCGTCGTGGGATCGACGTGCGCGCGGCGCTCCCGGTACAGCCAGGAGATACGCAAGAGGCCGGCCGTGTGCAGGCCGAAGAGCACGATCAGGATGCCCGCGACGTGGCGGAGCAGCAGGAGATGCGTGCGCAGGAGCACGCCGAGCACGCTGGCCGAGGCGCCCAGGGCCACGAAGATGACGCTGAACCCGGCCACGAACGCGGCCGCGTGCAGCATA